>Ga0207707_10000471_pt1 | contig 41666 bp, 65 predicted proteins | sample KBSC83BmetaG_FD_184336 | JGI IMG/M metagenome (GOLD analysis project Ga0207707, IMG submission 184336) | Corn rhizosphere microbial communities from Kellogg Biological Station, Michigan, USA - KBS C8-3B metaG (SPAdes) (version 2) | ecosystem: Host-associated > Plants > Roots > Rhizosphere ... | reverse complement strand
AAACCGTTGGAGTTTTTATTTGCCAAAGCCTGCTGGGCCATCATCATAAGAGCGGTCTTTTGCATCTTTTGTATGATTTTCTCATTCCTATAGTTGCAGCGGAATGCGGCTTCCCGAATCAAATCGGGATCAAGAGAAATCTCGGGGAAGTTGTGAACATATGTCAAGAATTGACTGAAAGCCTGATTTGCAGCAGCCATAGCCTGTGGCGTTTTGTTCTCAACATCGACCATGATTGTTTCATCATATCCATCAGAGAGATCCTGAGACTTTATCCATTTGTAAACCGGGGCATTTGCCTGAAGCAAGGTTGCGGTATCCTGAACAGCTCCAGCAGAATACTTTACCCAAAGACCATCAACAAGTCTTTCTTTTGCAGTTGCAAGAATCTCAGAACCAATCAAAGATATGAAATTCTCAAAATCTAACTGTTCTGCAGACTCTCGAATACTTGCTCTAGCATCGACGATTCTTGCAGCAGTAGCCGTTTCGCGATCAGCAGACTGGCCTCTTGCCTCTTGTGACGTTCCTGATACAGTATTAAAATCGTCTTTTGCAAGTAACAGAGCATTTTCGGTTGTTTGTCCCTGTTCAGGATTCTGGATCGGAGTGATTGCATCTTTTTCTTTTACCTCAATGAGAACTCCATCAGGACCAGAAGCAAACTTCTCAACTTCTAACTGATCGATCATTCCCTTTACATATTGAAACTTTCTCGTAAACCTACGACGATATGAACGTGTCTGTTCACGGGCTTCATTGATTTCATCCTGTTGGGAAATCCATTGAAAAGCTGGCGGAACGGGGTAGAAACCTTCATCATTTTCATCCCAACGGAGATCAACAAATGGAAGTCTTTCGATATCAGTTTCCCAAAGTGGCTGATTGAAATATTGGTCGAGAAAAAGAAGTCTCTTCTTTGAAACCATATCCCAAATATGCCAAATCTTCGAAAGTTTCCCATCTGAGTCTCCTTGAAACAATTCGGGACGATTTTGGCGATCAAATGTATCACCAAGAATCCCGCTACTAAAATCAGCAGCTACAGATCCGCCTTCGTACCCCTTTGGCCATTTAATGCCTTTAGTGTTTCGTAATTCCCTAGTATATACGAAGTCGTAGTAACCACACCACTCGTGGTCATTAAGATCAATAGCCTCAGAAAGAGCAACCCGGAAGCGTTTAGGGTTAATCCTTTTGATATAGAATCTTTCATTGATCGGAACTTCGTCATCTTTAATGACCTTATCCCTTTCTTCTGAAATATCCGTATCATCCCAAGACTTCAACTCAGGAATTTCTTTCTGGGGATTTCTCCAATCAGCAGCATACCCAACTTCGATCATCCCGAATGAGCTAAAAGAATCTTTTGCAGCACGTTTGACATGCTTCGCAAAGTTCATGTTCTTGTTCTGAACAATGGTATTCAAAACATCCTGTTTGATCGCCGCCGAACGCATTGCAAGATCAAGATCCCACCCAGAACCATCCCAGGGCTCAGGGGTAATGATAAAAGATGGTTTTTGAAACAAAAACGTGGCAAGTTTGATCTTCAGAGTTGAGTTGAAAAGATTCAGTGTATAAGGATTGTAGTTGATTGAGTTGAAATCCTTTTTATATTTCCACTGAAAACCACGCATGTACTCACGCAGAACTTCACAACGATACTTGGATTCCCAAGTTTGATAGTATTTTTGCCCATTTAGGATTCTACGTGCCCAAGGACAATTTTGATCGGTAGTGAAGTTTATGATTTCAGCCATTTTCAAACCTTATTGAACTGAACCCGCAACGGGAACTTGTGAATTTCTCATTTGGAGCAACATATTGTAGTATGCAAAACTGTTCTTTGGCGGCCGGCGACGGGATTCTTGTGGCTGAGTTCCGTGCATAGCAACAAAATATCTTATACAATCATAGGCATGATCGGTGATTGAGTCTTCCCGTTCATCTGAATAGAAGCTCTTTCCTTCAATCTGGCCTATGAGTTTTTTCCTCTGAGCCCCGATTTGAGAAATTGCGTGCTGGCAGCCATTCGGGTATTCCGGAGTTTTCTTGATGAAATAAATCCCAATTGCAGGTGTCTCACCGGAAACGGGATGCTTGAATCGGAGTGATTTCTTCAACAGTTCGTTGATTCTATTTCTAGTTGCAAATTCATTGTTGTCTGCCATTGTCCAGAATAATGCCGGAACGGGATTCCCAAGATCATCTTTGAGATCATCGGACATATATTCTTTTCGAACAGACCAAAAACCGCCATCTTTCTGAGCTGTGGTCTTCTGAATTTGAGGATCAGCGTAGTTTCCAGAATACTCCTCATTCTCAGAAAGATCATGAATTGCTTTTCTGTGACGGGATATCACCTGCCCGGGAACATAGTATTCACGATAGCAAATATATATTCCATCAATGGCAGCAAACCAAAGACAACAAGTAGGAGCAGAATCGCCATGATCGAGAACCCGAAAAAGATTACCCTTACTTCGTATTCGTTCAAGCAACTCTTCATTTGGTTCGAGAATTCCACTCTTGTCAAGAAAGTGGATTGCGGCAGATGATCGCCCCCATTTCCCAAGAACATATTTGTCAACCCATTCTTGGTCTTTTGTAAGGGCCTCATCATATGTTTCTCGCGAACCAAGAGTTTTGTCCCATTCACCTTCTGTATAGAAATAACCTTTCTTGCGATCAGGGGAATCAGGATGATACTTTCGATAGATATAGTGAAATTCAGTATCCGGATTTGTGAGTAGCATCCCATATGATGGAACAAGAGGTTTATTGGAAATAGGATCCCTTGGCCAATCAGGATTCGCTTCTAACATTGCATCAGGAACAATTGCACCATCCCAACGCCCAAGTCGGGCATCGAGAATATCCATCGTTTTTTCGTCTGTTTCTTCCGCCTGATCTACAAGATAACTATTTACTTCAAGACCACGAAGTGTTTTTTCATCAACTTTGTCAAGATGGAGCCAATAAATAAGGCTACTGTTCGTCAACGATGTTACACCATCTTGCTCATTGTGGGATGCAATCAATTCCGAAGGGCACATCTTCAGGAAAGTCTGCATCGTTGTAATCTTCAGGTCTTTGTATGTCTGGCGGGCGATCGCCATTCGGTAATTCGGAAATGACATCAACAGTGTCAAACATTTCAGACACCCACAAAAGGACTTCCCATTGTTAAAAGCCCCAGAGAAACACTGATTTCTTGCGGTAGAGTAATAAAACTCTTTCTGTGCCGGATTCCGGAATGAGACTTGTAAATCCATTTCAACCAATTCCCAGCATCATTGGGTATGAGCCAACACCCGAAATAGGGGAAAATGCACTGATAGAAGGAGGGTTATTTTGGTTACTGTATCTTGTAGCTATACGATCTGCTGAACTAAAAGCATTTTCAACACAGATTTCATCTATTAAGCCATTTAAAAACCACCTTCCCGCGCCAAATGGATCCCCGCCGACTTGCAATGGTTGAGTATTTGTATAAATTGGCCCTGCAAAAGCTGTGGAATTTACTAATGTACCATTTACATAAAGATACATGGTAGAACCGTCCCAAGTTCCAAGTACATGAATCCAAGACCCAGTGGGTGCATTTACTGAATCGCTAATTTTTGTTGTTGTAAATGCAGCACTCGATAGCTGAAATGATATTTTATTTGTATTTCCAAAACTAGTTCCAACCGATAGACCATAAGCAGGATCATCAACTCCGCCGGTAGCCTTGGAAATAATAACACCATCTGTTGTAGCATTTAAGAAAACCCATGCACTAATAGTAATGTTACCTGTTATATTTAAGCTTGATGAAGACGCAAGATTAAAATAAGCACTTCCAGAATTAAACCCACTAGCAGCACCATCGATCTTTCCAGCTCCAGCCACAACTAAATGATTTGTGCCACTATTTGAGTTTCCGGAAAAATCCGCTAATGCTAATGAACTTCCATCTGGCAGATGTAAATTTGCTACTGTATTACTAAATTCTGACCCAATTGAACCACCCTGATAATTCGTTATTAGAGAGTTTCCAATACTAACATATATTGTGAACCCAGCACTATATGAAGGTATTTTTACCCAAACCCAAATAATACCATTTGTAGAATCCCAAAAATCAATACCCCATGACATCAAAGATGAGATTGCTGAATCTGTTGATAAAACAAAATCCGCAGGAACTGTTTGCGTTAGCCCAGTATAAATTCGTGTTGTCGAATTCTGAATTGCCCCTCCTGTACCGAGAGAAGCTAATTTCAAGAGAGGATCACTACCTTTTATAAGAAAAGTAATATTCGCATGGGGGCCACCTGTCGGCGCAGGAACTGTTACCATCGCTTGATAACTGTATCCCATCTTATTTGTAGAAAAGATTCACAACAACTTCATTTGCAGCAGGAGCGCCTGTATCGTTATCTGCAACTCCAGTTGTGATGCCAAGACCAATTGCAGTCGCAAAAGAAATACCAGAAGTAAATTCGGCTGCAACCATACCTGAACCAGATGAGTTTCCCGGTATCATCAAAGTAATTTGGGGCGTCGTAGTTCCAACTGTTGGTGCAGAATTGTTATAAATCTTTACAAAACGGGGCGAGGCATTTGTATTCGTGATTGCCCAACCATAAAGTTGTCCAGTTGAAGCTTTTACTGAAATCCCAGTTGTATTGTTTGCTGAAAGAGTTCTAGAAGTCAAAAGTCCCCCAGAAGTGATGGGCTGAATATTTACAGTAAGGGCACCTGTGACCTGATTCCAAACAGATGATAGAATTTTCCCAGCGAGATCCCGAACATATCCTGCGAGATCCATTGACAAGAATCCCCGAAATCCTTCAGAAAACGTAGGATCTGTAGCAGTAGCAACTGCAATCGGGTGAATCTGATCGGGACTATTGTTTGGCTGGCCAGCGTTTCCCATTTTGTTTTATTCTATTGAGAAATCAGGATTGTTCCGATATGCTTCAGCTTCTACTGAATTGGGATGCACACGTCCGACAATGTGGTTTGTATGAATGTTGCGAACCGTGAGGAAATCCGGGGCATGTTTTTGAACAACTTCAACCATCACCCCATTAGGGCCTTTCATAATGGTTTCCATTGCTTCAGGCGAAAACTCAATATCTTTTGGAACATACTGTTGCTGCCGACATTCCTGTCTATAAGTATTCAGGGTATCCAACAACGCAAGAGTTTGTGAAGAAAGGATCTGAATCCTATTCTCAGCTTTTTTCAGCATTTCGTACAAGTATGCCGAAAAGCAGGTCAAGACTCCAAGTACAACTAAAACTATAATTAACATTTCTTACATTTCCTTACGGGGTTTCACTTGAGCAGTCTCGAATTTCTTGAGCATTTTGCTTGCTGCCTTGTTGGCCAGTTCCCCGTTTCCGGAACATTTCTCATGTTTTGTAGAACCACAATTTGGGCATTTCATTTGACTTTATTTAACCTCGGGTTTTCTTTTTTAGCTTTTGTAGAAGCATGGCGGGATGCCGAAGCCAAGATTGCACCAGCTGCTTTTTTAGAAAGATGCTCTTTTGAAGCAATTGATGCCTGTGCGGCTTGAAAGCCGGGATGTTTTGAACTCATTCTTTCTCCTTCAAAAGATCCACAAGTGGAACAGCTTTTATTTCAACAGAACCCTGTTCCACTAGTTCTTTTACTGCTTCTTTCTTTCCTTCATGATGTGCAAGTTCCCGCGTCCGGGCGAGAAGTTCATCCATTCTACCATTTACCATTTCTTTTACTTTATCGGTTTTGCCACTAGTCCGGAGTACCGAAATCAAAGTAGCAATTGATATAATGATAGAAGGTGCTGAGGTAATCAAAAGATCCCCCAACTTTACAACTTGATCGGAAAGAAGAAGCAGAGGAACCATTAAACTGTCCTATCCTTTTGGAATTCCCGCTGAGATACATCAGATGGGCCTTCCGAAGAGTGTGACTTTTCATCTTCACTGAGATCAGAAAAGAGAGGGAATACCCAAATGTTCTTGTATCCCATAATAGTGCCATGTTTGAAAGCTCGGTTTCTCGCTGACCTGAGGTCCCCCCGATGTTTGAAACCCTTGATCCGAAACGGGACGACCCCATCCCGAAATGTCATAATATATGCACGTTCGTCTTGTGTTGTTTGTTGAACTTTGTCAACCACTTCAGTTCCCATAGTCTTGATTTTCCTTTTTCTTGTATATATACAAAAGTGGCCCAGCAGATACATTAACCTACTGGGCCTACTATAAACTTCTACTTTTTGACCAGGTGCGTCGCTTGAGAGTTGGGGTTTTACTCGCCTCTCAGAGCTTCTTCAATTCCGTTTTGGATTCGGTCCATTGAAACGTAAAAAGGTTTCTTTGCAACGGAGATATTCAATTCATTGTTGTCAGGAGTGAAAATAGCAGTTGCTTCAACTCCGTGGCCAGAAATGGAATATGAACCATCTGCGTTTGGCGTCACGTTTGTATCGTGTGCTTTCAGATTTGAGATCAATCCTTCAATCTGATGTTCATAAACGGGATAAATCTTCATGACTGACCGCCGTCCGGAATTCCAGAAACCACGGCATCTGCAACTTGTGCAACTTGCTGTGCTTCTTTGGCATCACCCGGATCAACAATTTGAACAATTGCAGGCCCAATCGTGATTGCAGCTTTCAGAGACAAGAGAAGAATTTCAAGCCATGATTGGTGACTTGGGTGTGCAGGGTCCGAAACGGGAACAAGGGTTGTTTGAGACATTCTGGTCCTTTCTATAAAACCATTTGTTTTAATGCATCTGACACAAGGGCAGTTTCTGGGAGATTCAAACCCTGACAGACAAACTTCAAATATTCATCAGTATCATTTTCTGACGGAGGGGCAAAAATATGAATCATCTCCTTCAACGTCAGACCACGGGATGCGTAAAGTTCAAGTTGTCGTTCCCCATCGAGAATCCCGTTTTCCAGGGAATCTTCGATACCAATCATTCCGTCCCATTTGTGAATATGTGGGGCATGTTCGAGATCAAGGGGATTATTGTCACGAGTTGGTTTCGTTCCGGGGATTCCAAAACCTTCCCGTTTTGACATGAGTTGAAAGAGTTTTGTCATGCCGCTGACTTTCTAGGAACCAGAATTGGGTTAATCTTGGGACTATTGTTTCCAGCGGGAAGATCCGACGGAGATGTGAAAACAATATTGAAACTCGGGGGCGGAGCAGCTTGCTCTTTCAATACACCACGAAGTTTCAATGCAGTTTCAATTGCACGAAGTTTTACTGCTGAAGTATCCGCGCCAAGTGCAACATCACCAAGAAGACCAATTGTTTCCTTTAGTGATAAACCTTCGTTGTCGAGATGGGATTGTACTGTGTCATCTTGAGCATCAGGATCTTTTACAATTCCCGCTTCCCGAAGTGCGGCTTGAACATTGTGAGAAATGAGGGGCATTTGGTTTTACTTTACTGGTTTTTTCAAGTCTTGATTTTTTTCAACATACTTCTGAAATGGGCTTTCCAAAAGTCTTTTCTGCCCATATTCCAAAGTTTCTTTTTGGAGTTGTTTTGTTTTGGAAACGGACATGATAGGGTGATCCCGCTGAGATGGTACCATAGTGTGAGTTTTGACACCAAAATGGTCTAAATGGCTTCCCGATCAACGGGTTAGCATCCCCCGCCGGACGTTACCTCGTTGGACCGCCACTGGCACTTGGTCGATAGAGGAAAGATATCTTTTTTGTTTTTCATATCTTTTTCTTTTCTTGAGTTCCTGTTCCTCTGGAGTCATCATTTTAGAAAGAATAATTTTCCAACGTTCAGATTTCGTCTTTCTCACCGAACCCGTGTCCTCGCCCATTCAAGAGTATTGTGATTCTGGAAGCCACCTTTCAAAACCATGATATCGTGGAAAGTCATTGAATGCACTTTTCGGAGGTTTTCAGCACAACAGCAAAAGAACAAAGTGCGGTTATTGTCTTCAAAAACGGGACCATCCGCCGCAGAGATTTTTTCATGGTATTTTTCTTTTCTTGCCCAATCCCGGAACTCTTTGATAGAGTGTGAGACGACGACTACCCTTTTTGGGCTTTGTTCAGACATTTTGGCGTTCCTCTATCATACTATTAAATGACCCAATCAATTCCCAAGTTAACTTTGTTCTTTTACGTTCTGGAATCACTCTACCTGCTTTTGAAATCATTTCACAGAGTTGAATCCAACCTTCATTCGATAAAAAATCATCTAGTGAGGCGGAGATTTTATGGTCCTCACAAATCTCTAAAGATAAAATCGTTCTAATTGGATCATTGCAATTGTATTTGTATGGCGCGAATAAAAGTAAACTTGGGTGATATTTTGCATCGTTAGAGCATCCCGTTTTGTCACATTTTCCATTCATTTAGTAAACCCTCGCATATTCATACTTGTCTCTTATGTTCCTATTGAAATACTCACCTTTTGACCCGGAAACCTGAAAGGCTGCAACCTCATATACTGGAACGTCATAGTATTCCCATTTTCCAAGTTCCGGGTTCGAAAACGTGATTTGCAGAGTCCCCTCAACGGGATCATAGTTTATATTTCCAATGCATTCTGATTTTCCTCCAGTAAACCGGCCGTGTACCCTTACTTGTTTTTTCTCACGAATGAATGGATTTCGGAATGACATCTTTCACGTTCTGGTCCTTTCTTCTGGAGTCCCGTTTTGGCCGTAGGAAACCAGAAATCTATCATTTCCCTCATTCTAAAAAGAGGCACCCTTTCAAATTCACCATGCCCAGGAAATAGCACCATTTGCCTGGAAAACGTGACGACCTGACCTGTGTGGATGATGGTACCAATTTTCTTCCACTTTCGAAGTTCCAGGTATTTCAATATATGTTCTTCACCGAGTTCATCATCTTCAGTTGTCATTCATACTCCTACAAATAGTGATCTGTATACTTCTTTCTGTGTGAACCACTAGCCCGAGTACTAGTACTTTTGGGGGATGGGTACCCTTTGGAAACGGGACTAAAGTACTATTGGTACTGGATGGTTGATTGTGCTAAGATTGTAGGTAGTGTATCTTGTATGGAAGATTGGAAACCAAGAAAATGACAACTAGAGAATTTATTGAAAATCGTGGCGACCAAAAGATATATTCCGGTAGCCTCATTCAGTCACTTATTTCGGATCTTTGGGAAACAATGGATTCAAATATGGAAAATATTAAAGGCATCCTAATTTTACGCCACGCGTCAAAACATCTGGAACGTCTTGAACGTCTTGAAAATTGGTATCACAATCAGGACAATGGTGAATAATGTTTGCCCAGACAACCAAAAAGCCCGGCGGGGATTTCTCCAAACCGGGCTTCCGAGTTTTGCGCGAGATGTTCAGTTTTAGGCGGCGGCGGACTTCTGAAGACCCGTCTTGATCGCATCGTTGGACTTGATCATATCAAGAGCGCTGGACTTCGCAGCCCGTTTTTCATCCTTAGACATGGACTTGGCGTATCCGAAAACCGTTTTCGCAAGCGTGAGGACCAGTGAATTGACTTTCGTAGTGTCTGCCATTTTGCCGGAAAACTCGCCGTTTACTTCGTCGGTCGGTTCACCGGAATCATCAACCTTATAAGTATGCCACGGCTCGCTGTTCGTTTCGATCGCGGCTCGTTCCGCAGACCGGAGACCATCATTCATGATTTCCAGAAGTTTCGCGGTATCGTTTCCGACGCGGGCGAGAACTTCAGCGGAGTTTTCCGCCGGAACGAAATCCGGAACGATCTTTACGAGTGTGACTTCGTCCATCGTATCGAGGTCAAAAACCGTCTTGGTAATCGGAGACTGCTTGATTGCTGTAGCCATTTTCTGTTCAACCTTTTTTCTCACTGAGAGTATCGGGGCGTGGTCTTCGTTCCTTCCGTCCGCCCGATCTAAGACTAGGATAGCATGGTTTCGGGGAATGTCAATAGTGGAAACGAAAAAAGTTGAAGAAATCTATAAAGTGCAACTTTTGCGATGGAAGGGGTACGATTGAAATCGTAGGGGTTTTTAAAACGGGGGTTTGCCTGAGCCTCACCACACGTAGCGACGTTTCACCACGGAAGGAACGGGGGTAAAGTCTTTAGAATCAACGGGTTGGAAAGAAAAATCCGTCGGGGAGGGTCTATGCCATATGCTCGGGGGGCCCTGATTCTCTATGTGTATATACTCTATATATATAATAATAAAAGACTTAACCCCTCAAAAAACACACCCAGAAGTGAGTCAAAAAATCACCAACGGATTGAGCAGTAAAGTCTTTAAAATCAACAACATACAGACGGCAGCTCTCAGACACAGGGGGGTGGGTTGGATAGGTAGAGAGGGGGTCCGCGCTGCCGACCTCTCTAACAGGCTGAAAACGCTGGGAAAACGGCTATTGACAGCGTGGTCAGACGTGGTATACTGACTGTGGGTCGTGGTCCAGCCGTGGCACAGCCAAGCGCCAGACGGCGACCCCAACGATCCGATCAAAAAAGTTCAACAAAAAAAGATAGGTAAAAAAATGAAAAACTCAAACGAATACATCGGACCCTTCCCAAGAAAAAAGCATTCACACAAATGTCCCGGTTTGGGGTGTAAAATTCGTGGTCAAGAGCGCCCCGTTGCTTGTTATAAAACACAATGCACAAAACCGTCGAAAACACTTTGTGCATCATGTAGACAAGACATGGAGCGCCCCTGATGCCCCTCTTCTACTCGACTCCCGAATTGAAGGAAATCCGCGAGGTCTACAGGACCTTCGGAATCACAAACTCCGCTGTTCTTGACCAGATTAAGATTGCCATTCAGGCCAGTCATTTCGATTCCGATGCAATTGAGGAAATCACAGATCTGACAGAACAGTACGTGAGTCTGGCATCCCGCGCGGAAACCCTTCTGCCATATTCGCTGAAGACCGCAATCGACAAAACCAAGAAAATGTCAGAAATTCATGAACTTGCGAAACTGAAGCGGAAAGCGGTGTCGGCATGAGCGACGTGAGCGTCAAACACCATCCCGATTGCCTCTCACATATTGGGCTTCCATGTAGCTTGAATTGTGGGGAAACTGTTGAAAAACAGGAAACCACTGAAGCCCACACGCTTTGCACTCCAGACTGTGTCCCCGAATTTGCCATACATTCCGCAGATTGCAAAGCCCACACAGCCTCTCACATTCGTGAAGAAAAAATCGACTCACTTTTGACGGCCATCTCAATCATACAGCATGCAACGGTGGAAGCCGAGAACGAACCACTCGGTCACGTTTGTCTCCAGTGTTCCAAGGTTTTCAAGACCGACGAAATAAAAATCACCCTCAAAAAAGGTTTTGTCTGCCTTTCCTGCGCATCATGTGAAACGTGCTCCGAAGATATGAATATCTCGGAAATGAATTTCTGTATGGAGAATGAGACTCCATTTCAGCACGCCAGATGCCGGATGAAAACCAATCCGATCAAGATCGCCGTCACTGAACAGGAACTTCAACTTCTGAACCTCTGCCGTCTCATCATTGTTCCCGACGTGGATGTTTCCCTTGAGACAAACGTGAATACCGCACGTCTTCATCATGGTCAGCTTTGGGAAACAATGACACTTGAACAGAAGTTCCTTCACACACAAATGATGGAAACTGTTTACAGTGCTGCGTACATGGCGTTGAAAAAAGACCCAACAGAGGTGAAAAACAAACTTCGGGAACGGGACAACAAACGCACCCATGAAGCTCATGAGCAAGCCCGCAAAGATCGAATGACCCAACTTCCGACGGAACGCAAGAAACTCGCCAATCAAGATAAATTCATGAATGGTATGTTGGCGTCTGGCGTTACAAAGGAAAAAGCCATAGAAATATGGAAATCCCAAGGCCGTGTGTGGGTTGAGTGAAGGGGGAAACTGACATGAACTTCGCAATCATTCTCATTCTCGCAGGAATTGCCTTGATCTTGAAGGGGACCATCAAATGAAACTCTCAGCCTCATGTCCCGTTTCCGGTTGCGGAAAACCTCTAGAGTTGCTTTCTGAGATTCCCGTTTCGGAAACTGAATTTCTGACAACGTACAAGTGTGGGCATTCTCTGATTGTCACAAAAAATCAACTTGTTGCCACTTCAGACGTTGACAACGAGCCCGAAACCTATCGCCTCAGTTCCTGCAAAGGTGATAAACTCGCACGGGACTACCAACATGAAGCAGTGGAGTTTGTACGAAAGTCAAATTTCAATTGTCTCATCGCGGACCAAATGGGGCTCGGGAAAACCATTGAAGCACTTTTAGCTCTTGCTTCCGAATATGAAAACCGAACACCTTGTTTGCTTCTGGTAAAATCCGCAACTCTTTGGCAGTGGATATCCGAGTACAAAGCTTGGGGTGATCCACTTCCATCGGGGATCTTCCCGATTGAGGGCTCAAAATCATGGATTCCACCGGGATTCAAAACGTACATTTGTCCAATGGATACGTTTTCCAGAATCATTTCATCCGAATCAGGTGCTCAGAAACTTTTGGATTTTGGTTTCAAATGCCTGATTGTGGATGAAGTTCATTCCTTCAAAAACGCATCATCCAAGCGTACGCAAGCCCTGATTCAGTTCATTAAGAAAATCTCTCATCGGGAAATTGAACGTGAAGGAACTTTCAACTGTAACCTTTGTGGCAAACAGTGGAAAGAAACAATCAAGATTGAAGTCGATGTTTCGGTTTCTGTTCAATCAGCCTATTCCTACCATCGCACACATTGCCCAGCATGCGGAACTTCACTTCAACAGCGGACTGACAAACTCATATCCGACGAACGTGAAAAACTAGACCGCATGGGTCTGATTTTCCTCAGCGGGACTCCCGTTAAAAACCGTGCCGATGAGTTTTTCGTCCCGTTGAACATTCTCGCACCTGAAAGATTCCCCTCTCTTGATCGGTTTCGTCGGGCTTGGCTTGCACAGGATGAAAAGGGAAAATGGTCAAAAATCCAGCCATACCGTCTTGACGAATTTCGCAGAGTTCTCGCACCATTCATGATTCGGCGGGAACGCAAAGACGTTTTGACCGATCTTCCAAAGTTCCAGCGGACTTTCACTCTCATCTCGATTGAAGACCCAAACATGAAAGCCGCATACAATCGGGAAATCGACAAACTCATTGAAAAAGATTCTGCCAAAGGTTCCGATCTTTCAGCGTCCGATATTCAAGAGAATATCATGGTCATGCGTAGGATCATCGGGATGGCAAAAGTTCAACATGCTGCCGACCGTATTGAAGAGTTTCTCGAAGATACGGAAGATGACAAGATTGCAATCGGTGTGCATCATCATGCCGTGCGGGATGCTCTTGCGTATGAACTGCAACAAAGGAAAGTCCATGCAATCCGTATTGACGCCGGGAAAGACATTCAGTACCACGTAGATCAATGGAAACACAAACTCCACAATCGAGTTGCAATCTTGTCTCAACTTGGTGGTGGTGTTGGCCTGAATCTCCAGTTCTGCCATGATCTTCTGAATTGTGAACGTCAATGGAACTCAGCCGATGAAGAACAGCTTGAAGATCGTTTCAATCGTTTTGGGCAAGAATATCCCGTTACGGCAGAATATCTAGTGGTAATGGGAACGATTGATACGTGGTTCAGTAATATGGTGGAAGAAAAAAGGATCATCTGCGGGGAGACGTTCGGGGTGAATTTTGATCCGATGGCGTCGCAAGAAACCATGAAAGACATGATCCAGTGGGCCATAGTGAATAAGCTGTGAGGAAAACATGATGAGAGTTCAAATAGTCAATGTAAGCCCATTTGGTTTCCACCCTAAATATACATACATATTTTACAATGAATATTTAGGAAAAACAAAAGAAGGATTTTCAATGGTTAGACCAACAAGTATCAATTGCACTATCGCCGAATGGCTCGAAGGAATTCATGAGTTTACTTTATGAGAAAACAAAACATCATCGCTGACCGTTCCATGTTGGACGAAACCCAATGCTACAATTGCAAGTCCATTCTGACAACTCCACAAACATACACCTTGATCCTACCGGGTGACGAAACTGCGCTTTTAAAGGATACAGATGATTGTGGCGGGATATGTTTTGGTTGCCTGAAGGAAAAAGAACGTGAACTTTATGAGAGGAAGGTAGTGTTGTGACCTCAGACTTCATTTCCACAGAAACCGAATATATCATCGACGCTGGCCGAATCCACTGTAAGGTCAAAGTCGATGATATTACAAATACGATCACCGACGGCGGGCATTGCCTTGGGAAATTCAATGGTGCAAGTTTAGATACTTTACGATCGTGGCTTTACAACAAAGTTGACAAGACATATACGATCAAAAGACAAGGGAAACTTGGGGAGAACGTGAAATGACAAAGCAAAAGATGAAGGAAGTTTTTGAAAAGGCGAAGAGTAGGTTTGAAACCTGTAAATGGTACCAAAAAGGGCAAATTCCAGATAGTAATGACTGTGAATGTGCTTTTACAGCGATTTTACGATATTGCCCTGATCCTGATGAAGTTTCACTATTCTTTACCAAAGTAAACAAAATCCCTAAAATGGGCTATTGCTTTGGCATCCCGGCTTGGAACGATTCGACTGAAAGAACAAAAGATGATGTTTTAAAAGCCTTCGATAAAGCAATTGAGGCGTGTGGAGTGGAAGGGTAGAATAGAAATCGAAGCAATTTGAAAAAAAGAAAAGGATAAGATTCCGATATGAAAGTATACACAGAAAAAGATCAAGGTAAATGGGGGCACAATTGGTTTTTCTTGCCTAATCGAGATTTCAAGAAAATTACAGGGCACATAACACCATTACCACAAATACGTGATGAGCTTCATGTGAAAATGACTTCTTCGAATCACAAAAATGGAACCATGCGGTAATCCCCCTGATATGTTTTTTGCAGATGTTAAGTTTATTGGATATCAATGAAAAAGGATAAGATTCCTATGGCCCAACAAGAAAAACTTGAAATAGTTTTAAAATTAAGAAAAGTTGACTCTAACGAGTTAGACAACATTATTAAAGATTACCTACGTAAGAAAGGATTTGAAGATTTAAATGTAAATCATGTATCATTTACCAAAAAAGGTGTATCAATAAAGGTTACACAAAAATGAGCAACAAGTTCACCCTCATCGCAGATTCCACACAGCTCGCATCTTTTGGGGATTGCCCTGAACAATGGAATCTCGCGCACCAAGAAAGACTTGAGAAAAAGGACCAAAACCGAAAAGCCATGAACATGGGCTCATACGGGCATGTTCTTCTGGAAAAATACTACAAGTCCCGTGCAAGTGGGGAAAACCAGAAAAACGCTCTTGAATCCTGTCTCGTGATTGACCCTGACCCATATCTTCAACTCACCTTGGAAGAAAAACTTCTGATTCGGGATAAGATCACAATGTATGTTTACACGTACACTATGAATGATTTCATCCCGCGCGACCCGGAGTCAGTGGAACTTGGATTCAGCCGGAAAGTTTTCGAGGATGATTCCAGGATTTACATTCTCGAAGGAAAGCTTGACAAATATCAGCATACACCATCCCTTGGAACATATAATGGGATGACTTCGATCATGGATCACAAGTTTCAAATGAAACGCCATGATCTTTATGAAAAAAGACTTCAATTTCGGAACTACGCTTGGGCTACAAATAGTAACCTTTTTGTCATCAACTATATTCGGATGACCAAGAAAAACGACGAAACGACGTTCGTTCGGAAGACCGTCCCGTTTTCCAGTCTGGAACTGCAACTTTGGGAACAGCGATTGATCGGGATGTTCCGGAAAATGGAAGTTGCCATTCGACTTGCAAATGGTGAGTATGGAAAACCTGAACCATATGAACATCGTTGGTCATCATGTGAGAACAAGTATGGGTATGCTTGTGCTTACACAGATATATGCGAGTGTACAGACCAGTTTACCCTTAATATGGTCAAAGAAACTAAATACGTCAAGATTCAACCCTGGGCACCTTGGTAGAGAAACCGTATTTTCTCAACTCATGGATCGCAGACTTCGACAATGAACTTTCTCACGCTGAGTTTATGCAGTCTGCAAGATTCAACGAAATGAATCAATATCACAATTGCATTCAAGGCGGAAAACTTGGATGGAAAGAAGGGGCTGACTAAAAATGACCGATCCCGCGATTGTCTACAAAATCACTGTTTCAACAGCAACAAAATATGTCCCAAAGTCAACATTGGATGAAATTTCAACAATTCTCCAAGATGCCTTTGAAAAGATTAACAACATTGATTCAATAACATCGGTTTTTCTGGAGAAAGAGGAAGAATAGAAATGTACAATCCAATCGAAAAAAAGCAATACACGAAAATTGAGACTCAGCAAAATCTCACGATGTTGGCAAAAACCCTTGATCTTGTTCTCAACGGGCCGGTGGAAAATATCGAACAAAAGATGAATGGGTTTGTTCTTTTGATCTTCCCGTTTGGGCAGCCAGAAGGTGAACAACGTGCAAACTACATTTCTAACGCAGATCGTGAAGATATTATTGCAATGATGAAAGAGTTTATTGCTCGGTCGGAAGGGAGGATGGTAGAAAGTGGCGCAATTCCCCCTCAATAGGGCATCCCGTTCAGGTCGTGCAATACCCTGGAAACCAAAAAACCCAATTTTTCCATCGACATATCTTCAGATTCTTTTCGATGATCTTGGATATGATCGGCTTCACAGAAACGACAGACTTTCGTTAGAGTTCAATCGCCCGATAAAGTTTCTTGACGAACTTGATGAACAAGAGACAAAGCAAATGATACGAACCCTTAGGGTTCAGAAATATGGGGAGGAAAAACCGTGACAATTCACAAACAAGGCAATGAGTTTATTCTACAATGTTCCGAAAAAGAAATATCTTGTATTGCATGCGGGCTTGCTGGGAACTCTGAATTTATGAGGCGGGGTCTCGATGGATTGAGAAGTGTCCCAGTTCGTAAAATTACATGGCAACTGATTGATATGTCTGAGAAACTTGCTTCAAGCTTGATTCAATCTTTAGTAACTGAGGAGAAAAAGCATGAGCCAGTCGAAAATATTTGAAACGAAATTTTACGGAGTTACTACAGAGGAAGAGGCATTAAAAGCATTTTTAATTGATAATGACCTTGAGTACTATCTTGCTGATGCCCCAAATGGAGATGCAGAAAAAAATTTCAAGGTCACTATCACCGTTGAGGAAATTCCGTCATGAGAGGAAAGCGCGTCAATGCTTTGAAAAAATCGTTTCAAGAAAAAACTGGTCTGGCCCCACATCGCTCGATTTTTGATAGACATAAGATGATGGTCAAACGATCTTCAGCAATCACCAAAGAAAATCCCGAAGGCATCGTTCAACTTCAGTCAATGGTTCTTGTCACCAACTCCGTTGTCCGCAAACTCAAGAAAGGATACAAAAATTGCCCTTCGTCACTAAAATAAAACTCTCAGATGGGTCTTCCCAAGTTATCAAAACTGAAGAAGAACTGGAAATCACACCGGAAGTCGGGGGAATGGTTCGACTTGTTTATATGGATAAAGAACCTACCCAAAAACAAGTTCTTATCCGGACTGATCTCGTAACTGCAATTTCAGTAGAAGTAGGAAAGGCCGAGGAAGCCCCACAAGATGAATCCTGAAGAATTTAAGAAAACCCATCTTGTTCATTCCTACGTTCGTTCACACAAAACGGATGATGGAACGAAAACAATTTGGAAATGCAACCATCCACTTTGTCAGCATACTGTGATCGTCCCGAATCGGAACAGGTCTATACTGATTGGGAAAATGACACTATGTCCAGAGTGCGAGAAAACTCAATTCATTCTAACGTCGAAAGACCTTGATCGAAAACGGCCACTGTGCCCGGTTTGCAGAAATCCAAAGATCACTGAAGAAACTAAAACAGTTGTCAACGATGCTTTGAAAGGAATATTTGGGGAGGGGAACAAATGATATTGGCAGAAAAAGAAATTGTGAATGCTTGGGAGTCGATACCCCTGTGCAAAGATGACAAGTGTGATGTTTGTCTCAACTCAAAAGTAATTGCAAATAGTGATTTTTTCACGTATCTTATGGTCCAATGCCTTTTGAATCCCTTGGTCATCCCGATGGTGATTTCAAAGGCAATTCTCGTTGGAATTGCAATTGCTGAAACAAAGAAACTTGAGGAGATGGTAAAGTGACCAGCTCAGACCGCTTGTTGATCGCAAGTAAAATGATCGTGAACGCAATGGATGATCTTGCCCGACTTGGAGTTGATGCGCCTGTTTTCTTTGGAATGGGGCAGGCTCTAAACTTCAACTATTGCGTTCTTCGGAAGATTCCACCATCTGAGATTCCAAAGATTGTTCCGATTGAAATGATGAAGTGGATTCGGGAACAACCAATTCCGGGAATGGATAGTGTTCGTATGGCGTCGAATAAAGAAATTGGAAGGTTGGTGCAGTGAGATGGAAAAATCAACATACGATATTTGTATGAGTCTAGTAAATAGACACAAAGAGTTGAAAAATGTAGATCCTGAATACGAACGTCAAGACACCGAACTCTACAACAGTCTTGACGAACTTGAAATAGCAATGAAAAAATTTAACGAAGATTTTGGGGGTCAAAATGCCAAATCTTGAAAATCTTTCTCCCGACGGGAAATTCATGGGATTGTTTATCGGGCGTTCCGGTACAGGCAAAAAAGCAGCTGTTGCATCATTTCCAAAACCAATCCTGTTTCTCGATTTTGACGGCCGTATTCGGGGACTCACAGGATGCCCTTGGATTGAGTTAAAGGGTCTTGGGGATGTTATTTCATTCCCACCAAAACCCAAAGAAAATGACTACATCTATCAAAAGGTCAACAACGAACTTGAGAAAATCCAAGGTCTTGTGAATGTTGCATCTTGCCCATACAAAACGCTTTATGTTGGTTCTATAACGGGATCAGCTTTTGCGTTTCTACAAGATGCAAGTATTCTTACGCATCAAGGAAACAAGGGTTCAAAACTTGGTCCGCTTTCAATGACAGGACCACAAGATTATCGGTTTCAGAACAATGCCGCGAAACAAATGTTGGCATTTCTCCGTTTCCTTCGGGAACATCCAACAGGGATTCCGAATATTATTGTTGGTGCCCACGTTATCAATCGTTGGGGGAAACCGGGAACATCTGAAGAAGAGGTGGAAAAGAAATCCGAAGCGGGATACGATACTGCAAAGATCATCAGTGACGCAAAACAGGAATTCCAGTATGATTCCAATATTGTGATTGGGGAGAAACTATCCCTTACTGAACAACTTGCGGAGGACATCCCGATTTACTTTGACCATATCTTTAAGTTTGAAAAAGAAATGGTTTTGGGGAATCCCGAGCCGCAGCATTTTGTGCAGTTCCGAAGCGAGATTGCCAGAACATCATTTGCGAAGCTCCCTAATGGGAGGATCAATATCACTGGAAAACCTTTCTACGAGGGAATGATGCGCCTTGCGGGATTCGAGGTGAAAGGGTGAGAGAAATTGAACCAAATATTTATCTTGTTGAAGACCTCACTGGGCTTGACTCAGAACAAATTTCACATTTGGGCTATTATTTTTCAAATGAGGCCCAAATGATGGAAGGACCGTTTGGGACTATTGAAGAATGTAGGGAGAATTTATCTAATTATGTGAGGGATTTTCTCAAATGAAACTCTATGAAATCCCCGCATTCCCCATTGACGTTGACCTCCCCGCGTCATCAACACAAGCTCTGAAATAAATACTTCAAAAATCAGAGGAAGAAGGAGAAAAGAAGAAGTGGCAACAACAAGACGAGAACTTGAAATACAAAAGGCAGCGATGGGAAAGCTTAATTCAATGGACATTGAAAAATGTGTTCAAGAAAAACCTGAACTTTTCACGCTAACAATCGAAGCTGACAACTTTTCAGCAGAGTTCAATGATCTGGATTCCTATAGAATCACTCAGGTCAAACATGAACTCACACAGTTTTGCTCTTCACTTAGAATCATTGAAAATACGATTACCGTTACCAAACAGGAAAAGGAATAAAGGAAACCAAAATGCCGATCATTCAATTTACCGAATCAGACAAGCTCGCAGCAGTTGTAGCAGACGCCGGTTTTTATCAGGCGGTTGTGAAGGAAATGGATGTTAAAGCTTCCGGAAGTGGGAAGTCTACAAATATCTGGACCTCTTTTGAAATCACTCAGGAAGGAAAGTTCAAGGGTAAGGAAATCAAGTGCTGCTTCAATTCTGAAGTCAACAATGCTTCCATGCTCGGTGGGACTCAGTTCCGGCCTCAGAGTGATGTTCTTGTACTTGCTGCGGCAATTCAGAATGTTCCACTTGACGCAGTTTCACTCAATATCAACACTGATGATCTTTTGCTGAAAGGCTTCGATCTTCAGGTTGGTGTCGATGTTGCAGAAGGTATGCCGGTGAACAATACGGGGAACTTTGTCCCGTTTGGGAAGGCAACTTCGGCAGAAGCTCAGAAAGTGGCGTTCTGAGGTTGATGTAGATTGAAAAACAGCGCGCGAATCTCATCGAAAGATGAATCGGAAAAGGCTACGAAAAGAACATAAGCCGACACTTTCTGTAGGTATCCGTTGTTTATAGCAATAGGCCCGAGAGAAGGATTGAGCGGATATTGGGATACAATTGACCCACCGACGCGCTGGTTTTTTGAAAAGAGAAAAGCTAATGAAAGCAACATATTGTTCTTTGCAGGTTGCATTTCAATATGGGATAGTTTTCGGTATGACGTTTCATTATCATGAAGATATGCCAAATTTGGTTTTATTTATTGGCCCATTCATATTACGATTTTTTAAGGAAATTGAGGAAATCTCGCTTTGATCGTCGGTCATGGTTCTTCCAAACCCTCAATGATGTTCGTGGGGGATGCTCCCTCCGGAGAAGACTTCACAACAAACTATGCCCTCACCGGCTATGTCGGGAATGCCATAAAAGGATACCTACGTCAACATTCACTTTCATTTGAAGATGCTTGGAAAACAGTTCTCATAAAAGAAAAATTCGATATCAAAAAGTACTACAAACAATCCAAGATCAACTGGCCTGAGGTTGACAAAGTTGCACTTCCGTATTTGGAGCAATTGAAGTATGAAATCAACGAAACAAAACCCTTCCTCATCATCCCAATCGGAGAATTGGGCCTGCATTATCTTACTGGGAATAACAGCATTTCTAAGTTTCGAGGCAGTATCCTTCTTACTGAGCCTAATCTCGGAATTTTTCCTCAAATAAAAGTCCTACCTCTCTTGGGTCCATTGTCTTTGATGAAGGACTACAAGATGACGATGATAACAAAATCCATCGACTATGCCAAAATATCTAAATATCTCAATACAAATCCCCCACCAGAAAATCTTATCCGACCTTGGGTTGCAACCAGTGCATCAGAGTTCAGAAACTTCGTCGAACGATCCTACGAAAAATCACCATTTATTGACTTTGATTGGGAAACTTATTGCGGAATACCCGTATGCATTGCATTTTGTTTCGACGGAAAAGAAGCCTGTTGTGCCCCTTTCATGGAGAAATCTATTGAACTCACTGAAAGAATGCTCATGCTGGATATCGTTGCGAAACTTCTTGCATCTCCGAAAGCGAAGGGAAACCAAAATATAAAATATGACTGGAAAATTGCAAACCGATGGGGGTGGAAAGTTGAAAACGTTGTGGACGACACTATGCTCGCCGCAAGTACACTTTACTGTGAGTACAAAAAGAATCTGGGGTTTCTCACTTCCATATATACAGACATTCCCTATTTTAAAGACGAGGGGAAAACTCCGGGTTTTTCTAAAGATCCCAAGAAAAACAAGTTTTATCTTTACTGTGCTAAAGACACTATTGCAAGCTGGCAAATCCGTGACGAACAAGTCAAGGAAGTAAAAATCCTTGGCACTGAATATGTATACAGGAAGTTGGTCGAACTCACGCCTGTATACATGGAAATGGAAAACAATGGAATCCGAATTGACACCGAACAAGCAAAAAAACTCCTTGAGAAGTATGAACTCCTCTTTCATATGGAATCTGTTCGACTACGTACCCTTGCTTGTACTCCTAGCCTTAATCCTCTTTCTTCTGTTCAGTGCAATACGCTGGTTTTTGACCATTTGGGCTTTGATAAAATTCGTGGCGTGAAGGGCACAGATGAAGAATCTTTGCTCTTGTTGCTTGCCTCATCCAAGGATGCCAAACATTCCCCACATTTTGGTAAAGATATTCTCCAGCATCTCTTGAACTGTAGAAAGATACATAAGGTCATCGAGATCCTTGAACTCCCTTTGTATCCGGATGGCCGATTCCGGTGTGAATTCAATCTTGCTGGAACTGCAACGGGTAGAACTTCTGCCGGTGAAACAACTGATGAAATTCTCATTTTCGACGGAATCAACAAGAAAACGGGACAACCAAAGCTGAAGAAGAAAAATCTTGGACACTCACTTCAGACAATTGGGAAACATGGTTTCTACATAAATGGAGTTCAATATGGGAAGGATATTCGCAGTATGTTCGTCCCGTCGCCGGGATACGCTTTTGTGGAAATTGACCTTTCCCAAGCCGAAGCCAGAGTCGATGCCGTTCTTGCTAACAATTTTGAAATCCTCAAAGTTTTCGATGGTCCTGTTGGTATTCATAGACTTACTGGTTCTTGGGTATATGAGTGTGATCCTTCTACGATAAAAAAAGGGACGCTAGAATATCATATGTCAAAGACCGTCCGTCACGCTGGGGAAAGAAATATGCAAGCGGGGCGTTTGATGGCAATGACGCAAAGACCAATGAAAGAATGCGAAAAGATTTTGAAGACATTCCACCAATATCAACCGGAGATCAGAAATGTATTCCACAAAGCAATCACAGCTTGTGTAACTGGAGCAGATCATACTTTGATAGCCCCAAACGGGAGGCGATACACGTTTTTTGACCGTCCCGATCATAAAGCTATAAACAAGGGAATTTCGTTTATCCCACAGGCTATTGTTTCCGATCAAACAAAGTTTGAGGGAATTCTGCCAATGTCTAAAGAACACCCTTGGGCAAGGCTGCTCACGGAACAGCATGACGGGGTCTTGTATGAGGTTCCGATCGGAAGGGAAGAAGAACACGGTTTTGCGTACAAAAAGAGTGTTGAGAAAAAGATAGATTTTAGAAATTGTAGCCTGAGCCGGGATTTTGAGCTATTGATTCCCGCTGAGGTAAGCGTAAGTCGAGACAATTGGGAAAACTTGAAGGAGATAAAATGAGCGAAATGATAAATCATTCAACATTGGTTCATCAACAGTTACATGGCTATTGGGGTTGTAACAACTGTGATTTTAGGGATAGAAATTTAGGCATTGTTGAACTACACGCTAAGGCAGGAAATTGTTACAAAGACCTGCTAAGCATACCAGTAGACACGAGCCCTATGACCCAAACCGAATACTTCCAAGAATTTGAAAGACTCATGGCTGAAGAACTTGAGACAACACGTATGAAAAACAGCGACTATGCTCATGCTTCAGATGCTTTTGCGAATTTCCGTTTGATTGAAAATATCACTCAAGGCAGAATTTCTCTTGAAGATGGAATTCTTTGCCGAATTACTGACAAGATCAAAAGAGTTGCTTCTCTGCTTCAGAAACCCGCTGAAGTTAAAGAAGAAAGTCTTGATGACAATTTGAAAGACATTGCTGTGTACTGTAGGATTTGGAGAATTTACCGACAGGATCAGTTGAGGAGAAAGTCGTGACCCTTCAAGAATTCCAGCAAAGTTGTCTTGACAATTCAGCGTTTAAAGATAGCCCACTTTACGATCTCCGATATTGGGGGCTTGCAATTGCCGGTGAAGCTGGTGAAGTCGCTGATGAAATAAAAAAATGTATACGTGATGAAAACTTCATCCTTACACCGCAAAGAAAAGAACTTATTCTTAATGAAATGGCGAATGTACTTTATTACCTTTCACGAATATCATCTAATCTCGGTGTAGAACTCGAAAGTCTTACTGAAAGACAAATAGAACTCTGTCTCAAAAAGAAAAATGAAGCCAGAAAAGGATGACTCATTTGTCACACAACTCCTCGATCACACAAAGCTCTACGAAAGCTCGACTGCCTTCTGGCGATGGTCAGGATACGCAGCAATTGCAGCAGTCCTGCGAGACAATGTTTATTGGAAAGTCGGAGATGATAGAACCTACCCAAATATCTATGTCCTCCTTCTTGCCATTTCCGGCGCCCATAGAAAAGGAAAACCAATTCGTACTTCCCTTGGATTGGTAGAAAAACTCGGGAATACAAAAGTCATTGCTGGGCGGACTTCCGTTCAGGCTATTTTTGAGGAGATGATGATAAATGAAACAGATCCAGTAACAGGAAAAATGGCAAAAGGCGGAGCTGCAACACTATTTGCAGAAGAGCTAGCAGCGGGAATTGTGTCAGACGATCAGGGAGTCGGGATTTTAACGGACATATATGACTACAAGCTCAATTTTAAAGTTAATCTTGTTAGTAGGGGACGCCGTAGGATTGAGTCTATGGTTTTTTCCCTTCTTGCGGGCTCCAACGAAGACCTCCTCAAGGGCGTTTACACTTCTTCTGCCATTAACGGCGGGTTGCTGGCTCGCACATTTCTTATTACTCCTGATGAGTTTCGCCCATCCAACTCTCTGAGGGATATAGGGGACACAAGCAAAAGCTATGAAAAACTTCTTGATTCACTGAGAAAAATTGCTCAACTTCGTGGGGAAATCAACTTTACTAAAGCTGCGTGGGATGTTTATGACGGGTGGTACATACCGTTTCGGGAAGCTCAAAAAGGAAAAGTTGACAGAACTGGTGTTCTTGGTAGAATCCACACGGGAATCATCAAGATTGCAATGATCCTTGCTGCAAATGATTTGACGTTAGAAGTTTCCGAAACCCATATGGAAGATGCTATTGATCTCTGTATCAAACTTCTGCCAAACTACAATACTTTTATGTTCTCATCAGGAAAATCAGATATTGCTCAGGCTGGAAGTCTGTTGATATCGGATCTTTCAGCCGCGCCGGGACATGAAATGTCAAGAAAGGAGATTATTCGGAAAAACTGGATGAACTTCGACGCCGAGATTCTTGATAAACTTGTAACAGCATTGGAAAGTGCGGAACTGCTTATCACGAAACTTGACACAAAACGCGGAGTTTCATATGCGTTGACAGTGAAGATGTTGAATACACTGAGAGGGAAGGAATGACAAGTGAGTTTCTATATATACATGGACAAAGAAAGGTTGACAAGCTTTCAAGAAAAAGGAGGAAATTATTGGGGACTGTAAAAACAATATATGTATTTAAGGCAAAAGGGACTCTTAGACGCCTGAAACGCAGACGATGGAGAGATTTCGGAAAGAGAGTAAAAGTATGAGTGACTACGAAATAGACAAAAAGCTACCTGCCCCACGGGGTACAAAGTGCAACTGTGGACATTCTGTTGAAGTTCATGGAACAAATGGAAAGATTTGTGGTGGTTGTGAGTGTAGGGCTTTTGTTCAAGCTTTTGATCCTAAAAAACCACAGGAGTCGAAGATGCCATGAGTGACCATTTAAACGATATAGTCCACCCCGATCCAGAAATTCAAGAAAAAGCAAGGAAAAACTATCTTGAAGATCCTGAAACGAAGAGACTTGTAGACGAGTTGTTTGATAGTGGAGGGGTTCTTACTGTCCCTACTGAACCTGCCCATTGACAATCTTTGCATCTCTACGCTTTCCATTTCCATCAACCAACGAAACAGTCATCCCGTTTAGGCCGCTCATTATCAATCTTCCTGCCTGTTGAGTACTCATCTCTAAGGGCTCATTTGCTATCAACCTCTGAAGCACTTGGGCCTTTACGGGATTTGTCATGATCTTTGCAATTGCATATGGTGGAATTTCCATAGCTGCAAAACTTTCAATTGCATGCCCTGTCAAACCCCCAGTCAAAAGACTTGCTGCGAGAGAAATCCCATGATACCCAAGTCTTGTCAAACCATACTGGCCGCCCATCCCGTTTTGGGATACTTTGTTGACATTTTGAAAAAACTGGGTCAGTTGGTCTTGTGTCTGTTTTGAATAAAGTTGATCTTTCGTAGCCTGATAAGCTGGATCGTTCCATTCTGCCAAAAGTTTCTTCCCATCAACAAGTCCTGTTCCAGAATCTCCACTATTCCAGATTTGCTGAAGTCTGTACCCTGCAAGATCTTGGCGCATATTGCTGGACTTAACCCCGCTGAGATTAGACGTATTCAACAGTTTCTGAGTCTGCACGGGATTCTGTAAAGCCTTATCAATCTGGGGGATCGGTCCATTTACATTGCTGACAAGATTCTGAACATTCCCGCCTTCAGCAAGAGTTTGTTTTATGATTGCAGATGATCTCGCAGTGTTATATGCATCTTTTGCTTCAGGCCCCCCATGCCAATTCTTGAAAGACTGAAGAATATCATAGTCAAGGTTCTTTGCAATATCATTTTGTGAATCTTTTACAGTGCCAAGTTCACCATGATCTTTTGTTGCAAGAACTCTAAGGCCACCATCGCCATCAGGGCCATGAAGTATATCCATTGCATCCTGAAACGGAATGGGCTTTTTACCATTATCGGTGTATTGCAAAATCAACTCAGCCTGTTTTACAAGCTTCTGATTCGTGTCTCCCGGAACTTCAAATCCTTTATTCCCGTTTAGGTTAGCATTACTGTCAAGTATTTTCTGAGCTTCCTTTACAGTATTGTTCAGATACACTGGACCTTCAACTGTAGAGGGCTGAGGAAATGGATTTATATTTCCAGACGGAAGTGTATTCTCGCCGGGGACTTGAACTGTATTGATTTTTGACAAAGTCCCAAGAATACGTTTGGAATCCTGAAATTGGGAGTTCAGCTTCCCGATCCCGAAGATATCATTTGGATTTTGTGGACGAACAACAAGATCCTCAAACTTGGTTCTGGCAGCATTTGCACTTTCCTGCATTGCTTTCTGCTTTGCATCTGAACCCCAAATGTTTTCAATCATTGAGGAAAGTTTTCCACCACCATATTGACTAAAAGTGGGTTTCAACTCCCCCAACGCGGGATCAACAGGAGTAAAAAGAGATTTTACTTTTCCACCAACAGTAGTAAAAACTTTCCCAAGAAGCTCATTCAGTCCTTCATTCTGAATTGCATTCAAAGCTGTATCAGCCACTGAACCAGATTTCGCGCCTGCAACTTTACTGAGAGTAGTCTGATTTTTCTGTTGTGCAGTTGCAGATTGTAGCCTTTGCAAGAAAGCATCAGTTGCAGCACCAGCGGCGAGGCCACCAATAGGGCCAGTTTCAGCACCAGCCCCGATTGTTGCAGCACTATCAGCAATTGGTTTTACGAGATCAATTGTTTTGTCTTTCGCATCAGTTAAACCTTGTTTGAGAATATCAAAGTTGCCAACTGGATCATTGACTTTTGCCGCAACCGTGTCATTTATTTTTGAAACGGGAATCCCAGCTTTCAATGCTCCATCGTAGTCATAGAGCTTTCCGAACTTCCCGCGCAGGGCACCAAGTATCTGATCTTCAGGAACTCCGGCTTTTCTTGCTGCATCAATGTCATAGACTTTCGGCTGATCTGCGACAAGTCCAGTTTCAATTGGCATCGTTACTTTCCTTTACTGTTGATAAAAAAAGAATTAGGGTCAGGAGTTGAAGCAGAAGGTTGGCTAGAAGGTTGCCCCGTTTCGGTACCTTGTTTATCAAAAATCCCATATGGTTGAATTTTCGTCAAGCCATATTTACTCAAAATCAAATCCCTCTGAGCTTTAGGGTATGCTGAAAGAACTTCATCTGCTGCTGTATGGAGTTTATCAATGAGGTTATTATACCTCTTGATATTCTCAGCTTTTGGATTTGTGACAGACGGCAAAAAACCACTATTCGACATTGCAATCTTAAAATCCGTCAAACGCTGTCCTGCTTCACCACCAACAACTTGTGAAATTGTAGGAGCATAACCTGAGAGTTCATTGAATTTTTCAGCAACATCAGGATCTACAGCATTCTGAACATGCCCTGCAACGTATGAACCTAACCTACCGCCCGGAACATCAGTTTGTGCGACTATAGCTTGCTTTACTTTTGGTAGAATTCCAACAAGACCAGAAAGAGTTTTGATTTTTTCAACATCTTTAGCTTTTGGGACAATTCCCCCAGCTTGAATCACCTGAGCACGAACAGTTGGGGCAAATTTCAAACCAGTCAAATCAGCATCTGTGATATCACCAGCAAGAACACGATCTTTTGCAGCAACTACAGCGGGATTTAGATTCCCGGTTCCAGTCCCATCATCAAGACCGGAATTGATTCTGGAAATTTGAAGTTGTGTATCTCGTTCAAGTTTAGACCTATAGTTTGCTGCATTGATTTCTCTCTGAGAAAGATCAGCTTGAAGCTTACCCCGTTGAGCTTCCAAAGCCTGAGCATTTGCAGCTGAAACTCCTAGCTCAGCGAGACGATTTTGATGTTCTTGTTCAAGTTGTTTTGCTTGTTCAGCTTGACGAATATCTGCTTGTTTCTTAAGATTGAGATTTGCAATATTCTGCTGTTGTTCACGAGTTGGTGCTTTCAACTGAATCGTAGCACCAGTTGGTCCTTGAACAGAATATGTACCAATTCCATTCGCATCAACCATTGGTTTCCCGGTTGTAGGGTCAACATCGGGTTCACGATTCTGTGCAAGTTCCGAAGCATGTGTATCAATATTGAAACGGAAGTTTGCTTCTGCGGCTTTCCTGGCAAGGTCAGCTTGTTTTACAGATTGGTCAAACTGATCTTGCATGAGCTTCGTCTGTTCTTGTTGACGAGCAATTTCTTGCTTTTTGAACTCATTTTCCTGCTCCTGCTGTTTCTTCCCAAGTTGTACCTGAAGCCCCTGAAGATAGGAGTTGACAATATCGTTTGATTCCTGAATCGCCATTTTTTATACTTTCGCCCCCAGTCCAAGAAATGCCCCAAGTGCTTTTCCAAAACCACCAAGAAAACCCCCAGGGCCACCCCCCTGAGTTGTTACAGTATTCGTATTTCCTGAAGAAGTTACTCCATGAGGAACTGAAGCAGCAAAACCAGATTCAGCACCAAGATTCCCAAGTTGAAGTTGCCGTTGAAGAAGTGGAATTGTTTGCTGGAATTGGTTGATTTGAGAGACTCGATTTTGATTTTGGCCAGCTTCTACACTTGCCGCAACGGGACTTGTTGAAAGTCCGCGAGACGCCAAAGCTTCCTGAGATGCCTTTCGCAGGAGATCAGCATTTGAGTTTATTTGTTGAATTCCACCTTGCTCATATGGCTGAAGATTTTGCCCAGTCTGAGTAAGATGCTTGTATTGGTCCCCGAGTTGATTCAAAAGTTCTTGAACACTCTCGGAGATAACAGGTGAGGAAGATGTATTTGTACTAGAACTTGAGTTTCCCGGAGTCCCAAATGCACCAGCCCCCGATGAGAGTCCAATAAGCGCAAGTTTAGATGGATCTGAAAAAATACTACTCAACGATGCTGGGTTAGTCGCCATTTGTTGGTTCCCCTTTGAACTTATCGGAAATTAATTTTACCAATGAACAAATTTCAATTGCATTTTCATCTGTAACGTTGACTTGGACTTTTGTGAAAAGAGTAAGAATAAAGTTCTTTTCTTCTTTAGTCAATCCAGTAAAAATTGTTTGTTGATCGTTTGGCATTTATGTGGCCTGTTGTACTCCAGTAATTCTGCCTTGAGCGTCTAAAGTTATTGTACCATCATTCCCAGTTGGTGTAAGCCTATAACCGACAATATACGTTCCTGCGCCGGGACCAACATTCGGTAATCCCGGAATTGCTTGAAAAGTGGGATCTGCTCCTACTCCATTATCAGTCAGAACATTTCCAGCAGTCCCAATCGTTGCAAAAGAAACTGTTCCCGTCCCGTTTCCGATCAAAACAGCATGAGCCGTCAAAGTTGCAAGTTGTGTACCACCGTTAACAACTTTCAGAATGCCAGAAACATCAGTTGTGAGCACGATCAGCCCCGAAACAAGATTTTTATTTGCATCACTCTTTACAGGCTTTGAGATTGTTAAACTACTAATATTCAGATTCACTAGATCAAGAATTTGATTCCCCTGATCGTACTTGAAGTTTACTGAATCTTGTGAAAGTTGTCCTTGACTCCCAACAAAAAGAATTGCACCCGGTTGACCATTTTTAATGATCCCATTGATATTGATTTGAGTTCGATTTGTGGTAGTTGTTGGAATTGCGGCAGAAATCAAACTATTGACCTGGGATAAAGTCACATAGTCTTGTTCAGCAACGGCATTCCCCGCTGAGGTAATTCTCCTACCATTAAAAATAATATTTTGTGTGGAAAGAAGATCAGTCTTTGAATTCTGAAGTGTTTGGGATTGTGCCATGTTATCCTATTGTAACCCACTTTCCTTCAGTTTCATTTCCCGATTCAGTCACAAGAAACTTCGTATTGAAACGATGAAGATCATATCCAACAGGACCAAATTCAACACGAAGAATTGCACCTGCTGTACCTTTTGGAGTCCCGATTGTATATGAACCCTCAGCCTTGTTCAAAACATCAATTGAGCCAGTTAGCACTTCTTGATCGTTAAAATACACAGTATAGGGGAGTACAAGAACCACGTTTTCGTCTTGTGTGTCGTCAATTGGCATTAGACGTATATTGAGTTTTTGAACTTTTCCATACCGAAAGAATTCTTGTGGTCCAATTTGATCGAATCTTTTTGCAACCGGGAGAACTTGGACAACTTCAGGGGATTGCTCCCCATAGAACTCAAACAAAGTCGCCCCGTCGTACATGATTTTATATCCGTAGTCAATCCCAAAAACATCAGTTAGGAACTTGTAGAGGACTGTTGCTTTGTACGTTGTTTGAACCGAAATCGGAGTTTGTGCGACCCCGTCAACATATGGGGTAAGTGTTGCAATTCCATTTCTTGTATCAATCACAAAAGGCCAGGTTCTTACACGTTTCTTCGACCCAGTTCCAAAGTTGTTGCTCAAACCGATAAGGGATGTTAGTGGAGTTGGGAGAACATCACAATCAACCGAGAGATCTTGAAGTAGGAAATCAGCAAAACTTCCACTCAACTGAAACTGCCACCATTTTCCAGCTTCCAGTTTTGAACTGATATCAAGAGCAAACTCTGAGTTTAGCGTCCCGTTTTGGACTGTAGAACTGAGAGTTATTGTACCTTGGTCAGTTAAAATCTGTACTGTAAGATTGCCTGATGTGTTTTGAAGGCGACTCTTGAAAGTAAATAGATTCTTTCTATTCCTACTCACTCCTCCATCTTGAGCAGTTGAAAGATACTGGATTGCCTGATTTGTTGCACCATCTATGAGTTTGGTAGTTTCATCAAACAATACCCTGAGTTTATTGTCTGAGAAGTAACCAAGAACTTGACCATCCTGTGTTTCACAAATTGCGTTACAATCCCCCGAAAACGGGAACTCAACGGGACGCCAATACTGACGGATGAAATCAAAAACTTCTATTCTGCCAGTTCCTGTTACTGTACAATAAAGCTTGCCTTTCTGAATACAAGACGGGAAGTTTACTGAACCCGGTGCAATTCCAGGGAGGTCAAGTCCTGTATACCCATACCTTGTTTCACCTTGATAAAGTAGATCCTGTCCGGGGGATGAAAGAATCTGATTTGACCCACCAGTACTGATAGAAGTCCAGCCAGATGTTGAGAGATAGTAAACTTGGCCAGAAAAAACATTTGCATCTCTCGAAAGTGGGGGAAATTTACACCCCAGCGGGAGATACGAAATATCAATTGAGCCATCCGGCAGAGTTCTAAAAGTTCCACTTAAAAGATATATGTCAATTGATGTCCCGACTAGGATCTGGGATTCCGTGATTTTCCTAGCCCAAAGGAAAACTTCACTTTGGCCACCACATGTTCTCACACCCTTTTGAACATTTATGAGATCGGGGTCATTGATATCCGAGGGATAAAGGAATGAAGACGTGAAATAGTACCATCTCCCCCCGATTGGGCCTAAAATCTCAAGAATAGTATCAATGCTGAAAGTTGAAACCAATGTCAAATCAACCGTTACGTCTTCAACAAGGGCATCGGTATCCGAAGTTGTATCAATTGTGTTTGCAGCAACATCTGCAATAGGGATGTCAAGAACTCTATACCATTCTGAGAGGCCATTATCTTGCCGGAAGATCCAAATATTTGTTACTTGGGGATCAGTTGGGACCTGTGGAACAAGTGCGAATCCAAGATTTTCAATATTTGAAACTTTTGCAGCTGGCCCAAGAGTTGACTTTGCAGTATATGAATTCGTAACCGCAACATTCATCTGAGCATACTGGACTTGAACTTCGCCAGTACCTGATATTGAACCAGCATCACCACCTTGGAAAGTCTGAGGAATTGAAATTCCAGCGGGATTGGCCATTGCTCCGACACATTGAATTCCAACTACATACCCAACAACGTCATTCCAATCGAGAGCCGTATTTCCACCAACTCTTGTAAACTGCTGTCTACGAATCCGGAATGAAATCTTACTTCCCGAAACAACCCTGATATCATCACCATTTGGGCCGAGGTCAGAAGTCCAATTGTATGTATAATAATCTGATGCAAATTCAATTGTTGGGGTTAACGAACTTGGGCGGGAAAGGTATATCGCAAACTGAATTGCAGATACATTGTTCATATCCACACCGGAGTTGTCCGGGTTCCCAGAGCCATCAATTGAAAAAAGAGTTACATCAATAAAATCATTTGGGGTTGATTCCGTGGTTGTTGTCCCAACTGTAGTTTGAGCAAGAACAGTTGTGTCAGTAGTGTTTGCACTGTCGAAAGTTGCAAATACAAACAAAAAATCAGTTGTATCACATTGCCACTGTTCAAGAAAATCATACCCACCAACATCAACAAGAGACGCAAACACGCCATGATACCCGTTTGTATCAGTTGCATTTGCAATCAATGGACTTGTTGTATATGGAAATTGCGTGAGAGTTGGTGCAAGAGTTGGTGCAGTTACACCAAGATTTGAAACAGCAGTTCCTGAATCTTTTACACGATATGCCCCAGATGCAATCAAGGTATCATCGAAAGCTGTAGAAAAAGCAGTTCTTGAAGTTGAACCACCAGCAGTCAATAGACTTCCGTCTCTGTAGACTGAGCCATCTACCAAAGAAGTATAATCATGTCGAACACCCTGAAGAAACTTACTGAACAAAGTATGTGCATTAGCAGCGCCAATTGTTTGTTTTACGGTCGTCCCGTTTTGGAGTGAAAGAGCACCATTTCTATCAAACTCAAGATTGGTCATTTGGAGACAAGTTCCCCTACCTCCATTTATAGCATCATCATTTGGTGACCAACCTGTGAAACTGTTCAATAAAAATGTCTGATTAGGCATAATAGTTTACTTGGACTTTATCACCAGTTTGAAGAACGTCTGCCGGAAACGTGACGGTTCTTGAGTTTATCACATAGTTCACTGTTGGAGTTTGTGCAGCCCCATTCAAATACACAATTGGTGAATATTCTTGGCCCGGAACTTTACTCAATGTGAATTGAAGTTGGTCTGCCTGAACAGTAAACATATCAACAACTCTTTGTAGTGGTGTAGCTTCGCTTGGCAAAATTCCCTCATCATTTACGAAGTTTCGTATATAAAGTTCCGGAAACGGGACAGCATTGTCAATTGTTCCGGGTTGATTTCCGCCACCAACGAGAGGTGTATTGTACGTTGACATTTATCTCCCCATTGCCATCCAAACACCATTATCGTATAAAAGGTCTACATCAGAACCAACAATATAGGCAGTCCCAATATTGCTACCGTAATTACTGCCTGATACTATATTTTTTGTAACTCCGTTAAAGGTTAAGGTATTTGCACCCGCTTGTAGTGTATGCGCTAAGTGTACGATAATCCTAAGGCCCGCATTAAGTGGAATGGCTGTGCCAAACGGATCATTAAATGTTACAGCAATAGCATTATTAGATCCAGTTTCACTTGCAATGTAATTTGTGGCAGTGAGACTAATATTTTTTCCAAGTGTTCCCATTGAGGTGAAACCACCTGTTCCAAACACATTGGCACCACCTGTCGGATTGTATTTACATGGAATAGTCGATGATCCCCACACAGTACAGCCCATCCATCCGTAAGTTCCATCATGGTTCACACCAATTACAGTTTTATAAGCTGGTTGGGTTTTATCGGATACAGCAAACTGAAATCCTGTACCAAATGTGGAGTCTTTTGAGACTTCCATACCCCCAGCAGTAACAGCACTCTTGATAAGGCTAGCTAAAATTGTTCCTGCCTTATCTGCAAAAGATAACCAAGTTGAATTATTGGTATCAAACTGTAGCTGGCCAGAAGCAGTTTGGACAATAAATTGTCCATCACTATTGTTTGTACCTATTCCAATATCCGATGTACCATTAGGATATGCTGGACAGGAATTTGGCAATGGAGATGTCGATGCACTAGTAGCGTATTGTAAATCAGTAGAAACACGTGTAAAAATAGTATTTGAACCAGAACCACAAACACTTACTATAGAATTGTATAAAGAATTAGACTGTTCAGCATCTGAAAATAAGCCAAATCTGCCAAATGCTGGGCCACCAAAAGTACTTGAGGTTATTCCAAGTTGAATTGCAGGGCCTGAGCCTCCCTCATAGCCACCGAATAAATCTGTAGCATTACTACCAGATTCCCATAAGTCTCCACCTGATGTAGCGTTATTACTTTGCCTGTATAAGACTGTAATACCGTTTGAGTCGCCACCCGCGACCACATGAAGCCCCCAACCACCCGGAATAAGATCTCTATAGTTTAGTATCTTCAAAAAATCGTCATTCCCATGGCATATTGCGGTTGTTTGTGCGTGAAGTAGCGGAGTTGCCCATGTTATAGGGTTAACACCAGCACCCGAAGTTATTGCACGTGTTTCTGTATTTGCTGTACCATACCCAAATATTACACCTCCTGTACAAATACCCGGACCATTTACTATAACTCCATAAGGAGATGTAGAGTCAAGGGTTGCAGAAGTTGCACCTACTCCACCACCCGATAAAATCGACATAACCGGAGTACACTCATTACAAACAGTAATACCATCCCCTGAAGTATTTCTAACGATTGTATGCTCTACTAAACCTGAATTATTAAGTACATTCTGAATGCCTATTTTAGCTTTTGCAGCCGCATCAATGTACATATTGGTAAATCTGATTTCGCCAGCTAATACATTAAATATTGGAAGATTAGAGGAACTTCCAATCGCGACTACCCCACCACTTCCAGCTCCAGCAGAATATACACCACTCGGAATAGTCCCTAACCCTTGTAAAGTTAATCCGGCAGCAGTGGGTCTAATTGTAATATATGGAGGGGATATCCCACATAATCCGTCCTTTGGAAATGTAAGAGTACCCCCCTTACCAGCATTTACAAAATAATCAATACTAGCTTGGATTGCTACTGTATCATCAGTAATACCCCCATCGCATTTAGCCCCAAAACTCTTTACTGAAAGTGATGAACCAATTACATTTGTTTCAATTGCTTGGATCTCAGCACTATCAGCCATGTGTGTCCAAGCTGTAATATTGTTATAAACTGTGATTTTATTGGGAAAAGATGGAGTTGTATGGGCAGCAATTTGAGTACCATCAAGCCCCCGGCCAGAAATTGAGGGACACGCTGAGCCAAGAATGCCAAAATTCAGAATTGTTACACCTGTTCCAGACCCGATAGAACAAATTTGCATTATCTCATTCTGAATCGTGACGAACATATACGGCTGAAAAGCAACACTACAAGTTGTAGCTTGGCCGCCAAGTGTACAAGTTCCATTTGTGATATTTGCAGATGTTGAAGAAGTTGTCAGGGAATTGTTTAATGTCCCGGTGACCCCGTTTGCAACAACTCCAAGTTGTTGTGGGCCTGCAATAGAATTCGGGTATTGTGAAGTCTGGGCAAAAACACAGAAAGCACAAAATAGGATTAAACCAACTTGTTCAATAAAAGTAAAAAATCTGATAAAGTTGAGGAGCCTTTTCATCGTCAATATCCTTTAGTAGCCTTGGTCTACTGAAATGCCAAATTTATCAATAGGCAACATTGGTGAACCGGGAAACCAGTTGCCTGATACAACATCTGAAACAAACAACTTTCTTGCCGCATTGTGGAGCTCATCAACTAAGCCAACGAACTCGCCAAACCAGATTTTCCACTGAGCATCCATATACTTTGCCATTTTCAAATTCTGGCCCGGGCCTTCAATTGTGAAAAGTTCCCTACCAACATATTTCTTTAAAAGGTAGTTTCGGCAATAGTCAGGTAGGATAAACTCAGTATTGTCGGTCAAACGAAAAAACTCAACAATTGTCGCAGTTGGGATATCAGTACACCAAGGGTCAGTTCCGACTGGAGTTACATCATTTGGTGTTGGAAAAAGCCTGATTTTATTCTGCCCAACATTGTTGAAAACATACCAAAATGGCCTTCCCTGCTGAGTTGCAGGTTGAAAGGCATTGTTCAAATCTCGTCTTGGCAAAGGTGTGAGTTTCTTGCCCTGAAACGTGACACGAGAAATACTCCGTACATAGTCAGGAATTTGATATGTATGAGTTCCCGAAACAACGGGAATTTCGTATCTATCAATCAGGAAGTCACAGTTATTTGAAGCTGTGTTCTCGCCTTGATTGAAAAAACGGATAATGTCGGATTGACTGAAAACTGGCATTTATTCTCAAATCCTTTGCAGGAGATCCGCACGGGCATTGTCAACACATCTTTGTTTGTAGGATTCCCTATTGCTGAAATACTTTTCCCACCAAGTCATTGCCTTTATTGGCTCCTCAGCGCTTTCCAAAAGATCAGCAGTAGCAAAATATTCAAATAAGGTTTGCATATCTGAAGCAACCAAAGGTTCTGTAACAAGATCGTCTTCATCAGTCCAAATCGGGGCTTTCCCCCAATACCAAAGTTCAAAAGTCCCGGACCCCTCTTGAAGTCTTGGAGCAACTGCAATATATTTCAACGAGATCGGCGCCCAATATTGGGATTGACCGGTCCATAATTCCCAATCTATTCGGATCTTGTCGAAATCCCTTTTATTGAGGTCATCTCGGAGCCAGAGATTGGTATTGTTGTTAAAAATTGCAATTACACCCAAAAAATCGGTAACGGGGGTGTTTTTAGGTAATCCACCGTTTAAGGGGTCCGGGTTTCCCGCCAGAAAGTCATAGTAATTGACCTGTGACAGAAAGTTCAAAGTGACATTATTGACGATACACCGACACTTCGAAGCAATATCATTGTACGCATCTTGCAGGGATGAGTTGATATCAGCATCTTGATAAAACGTGATACCGGCATCTGAGAGATTTGCACGAACATTGGCACGAAGTTGTGATCGGGTCATCGCTGGAGCTTTTTTCTATTGTCAACAATTTTTGTATTCAACAAATCATCATGCACAAGTTGTTCATAAGACTGATATGGGGTTCCCCTCGTGCAAGAAATGATTGTGTTAAATTCATTTGGTGCATCTTCTGGAATTGCAACGATATTCTCAAATCCCATTTCCAAGAGAGTCTGTGTAAAATCCACAGTATCCATTGGAACAACATGATGGTCTGACGGATATGCTTGACGCCCAAACATTGTTGCTTCCCAGAATTGCTTTTGGCCATCTTTGTTAATTGACCAGTTTTGGAAGCATCTCCTGAATTCAGGAAAGGCAATCAGAAATTCCCGACCGGGTTTTAAAATCCTCCAGATTTGCCAAAGCAGCAAACGATGATACCTTCGTTGGATATGTTCAATAGTGTGGAAAAGAAGAACTTGGTCAACTGATTCAGGTTTGTATGGAAGAGGCTTTTTGATAAAATCACAAACCAAATCGGGACGGCATTTCTTCTCTACATCAATATTGACATATCCTTTGATCTTTTGTGAGCCACAACCAAGGTTCAGCTTCATTTCTGAATCCTTGCTGCTTTTACTTTTGCAGATACATTTTTGAGGAAGGCCGTTCCGCGATCATCAGTTGCAGATTTCTTGGCCTTTTCCTGTTCATCATGTTGCTGCTTCATTCCGGGATTCATGGTTTCCTGATAGATGGCAAAAGCTTTCTTGTTCTCAGTGGAGATGACTTCCTGCCAGAGAATATGACCACACTGAACTCTTGTGTCGAGTTTGATGGAGACATTTTTGTCGATTTCTCTGGCTTTCAGACAGAAGTAGATATCTTCGGTATTCCTGAGCCCTGTGATAAAGTATGGATCTGTCATTTTTTTCAACAGACTAGTTTTAATCAGGCAAAGGGAAAACCCAACTGCATCCACGTTGAGGACATTCGACTTTTGCTTTTTCACGAGTGGCGCAAGATTTGGGATTGGTACAAGACCCTGTTTTCCATCCCCAACAAAAGCCATATGGTTGAACGGATACCCACGAATAATAACATCAGCAGCAGTAATATCCGCATTGCAAGAAAGCAGCGAATCTATAAAATCCAACGGGACGAGCACATCGTCATCCCAGAAAAGGAGGTAATCTGCACCTGATTCAATGGCAATTTTGGCACATTGATTTCGCATACGATCAATCGACATGCGTTCAGGATTGTAAAGAGCGATATTATGTTTTCCACGCTCTGCCCATCTTCCAAGTTTGTGCATTGCCGAAATATGGTTTGAATACGCCATATACGGAGTGGAAGTAAGGGAATTGATACCAATAACGATGCTAAGAGGTTTTTGTGAAATTTCAGTTGTCTTTTTCATTTCTTTTCCTTTGTCTTGAAAAGGGCCTTGATGTAATCGCAGCCCTTTCCTTTTTGGTTTTCTGTTTCTTAGATAATGCGCAGAAATGCCCGAACACCAACAGTCAGTGCTGTGCGAGTATCCGAAGTTGCACTTGCAGAAGCAGCAAATGAAGCAACGGAATCGAGAAGTACAGCAAATGGATTGTTTCCAGTTCCAACTGAAGCTGAAAGTGTGACAAAGGCATTATTGAGTGTATCAATGCCCAGCCAGAATCCAGAAGCAATCGAAGCTGAAGAAGTCCAAGAATCCGTCGTTGCAGCTCTTGTTGCATAACGAAGAATAACATATGGACAATATCCAGTTGCGTACAAATCGTCCCGATTTCCTACGGTGATTGGCTGAACTGCAACACCCCAAAGAAATGCGTTTGATTTTGCAGCACCAGCAGTTGAAGGAAGAACAACGGCAAAACCGTCATCAGTTCCATTCAACGTAAGGATACAAGGCGCACCCTTTGGAATCGTGACAGTATCTGAATTCTTTCCAGAAACCAGAATATGATCGCCAGTCCCATTTGCGCCCGCTACTTGTTTGAATCGCATGTTTTTCTTTTCTCCTTTCTTTTAAGATTACGAAGCGTAAGTGCGAGCGATCTTGCCCAGAACACCGTGTTTGCGACGATTGTTGATTGTGGTATTCCCCATCCAAGCAATTGCACCTGTACGGGAATCACCATTGATGGGTTTGGCGAAAGTCTTGCCATTCTCATCTTTCAGCATTTCCCAATCCCGTTCGGGATGGTATCGAACACGGAAAAACTTCTGATTGAGGAAAAACGCTGAACCATACGTGAGAGTTGTTGGATCAACAGCACCAGCAACTTCGGTACCGATGGCATTGGAATAAACATCAGGGACTTTATCATCCATGATGACTTTTGCACCAAGCCAATTTGCACCAACAAAGGGATATTCCCGATCATTGACTCCGGGCGGCCCTTTGTAGATTGCAAAGTACGCATGTTCCCAGTTCTGATAGGAAACCTGATCCATGATAATGTGGGTCGGTTTTCCACCAGTTCCAAGTCCGCACAGGTTGAACATATTCTTGATTTCATAAATGTAACCAGAATATGTCGTCGCCGCAGAAGTTGCCCACTTGTTTCGCCAGAAATTGTTCGCCGCTGTAGACGAATCAATATTTCCGACGGTATTGTTCAGATTGTAAGAAACAAGTTTCGGAAGCGGAGTGACACCAGTAGATCCATTGATCGGAGAAATACGGGGATCATAGATATTCCCACTTCCAAGACTTGCAGCGCCCCACATAAACGCCTGAGCCCAGCCTTCCTGAATCCCCATTTCTGACTGCTGAATTTTGGAAGTCACCAAGTTGGAAAGTCGGTGTTCATTCTGAATAACCTCTTTCATGGAATATGAAATCGGACAAGCCATTTGGGACCACTCATAAATAGCCTGAGTAATTCCATCTGTCGGCTGAGTCGAAAATTCATCATATCCACTATATGAATCAGCCGGAGCCAAAGCATACATGAGATTTTCAGCGAGGTACGTTCCACCATCCGCACTTTCATACATATCTGATTTAATCAGATCATACAGAAATGCGTTCGAAGCCCCAATATTGTCGATCAGTTGCTTCTTGTAATTTGCGAGTGACTGCGCGAAAAGTGAATCCAAATAAGTGGTAATATTACTTGGAGCACTTGTACTACCGAAAATGATAGACATGTTCTCTCTTTGTCGTTATTTCATTGATTCACGAAGCTGCTGTTCTGCACGTGCTACAGCTTCCTGAAGATTTTTGGCTGGTGGGAGATCGGCATTTTCCTTAGAAGGTGCAGGAGAACGGCCATTGTTTAACCTCCCCGGAACATCAGACTTTGATTTATCAATTCGTTCTTGTCGAGTCTTATCGACGGGTTTCAGTGATCCACCTTTTTTGGCGGCTGCAAGGGCATGGATATCGTTGAGATAATCCTCAAGTGTTTGATCTTTTGATGGCGAATATACATCCATCAAACGATTCATTTCACCACGAATTTCAGATGGAATCCCATCCTTTTCGTAAAACTTGTTTCCAATCTCATCAAGAACAGTGTTTGCTTGATTTGTTGTTTCTCTCAGCTCACGTTCTTGAAATGTCTGTTTGATATCTTTTGTTCGCTCTTCAACACCTTTTTCAATTGCTTTCTTGATCGCGGGTGCGAGTTTGGCAGCAAATTCTTCCCCAAACTGCTCGGTGAAAAGTGCAGTAATATCATCAACTGCTTCTTTTTTCTCCTGCTTTGTGCCATCTTTCAGGTCATCAATAGCAGAGTCAAGTTTCTTTTCCTCAGCCTTTGTGAATCCACCCTGTTTTGCAAACCACTCGATAACCTGAGGGGCAGTTTCAGGATTCTTCAATTGACGAAGAAGAGTAAAAGCGAGTTCCTTGTCATCATCGGAGAGGTCGTCAGTTTTCTTGTCGTCATCAGAAGGTTTTTTGTCTTTTTTGTCATCGACCTTTTTGTCGTCAGGCTTCATTTCCTTCGGCGTCCCGTCGGGATTCAGGGATTCCATTGTTTTTTCAACAATAGATTTGGGAGTTTCTTTTACTTCTGGCTGCTGTTGTTCGTCCATGGTCTTATTCTTCCTTTACATGATTTGTTCAAGTTGCTTTTGGTCTTGCTTTTGTGGATTGTCAGGATTCATGTTCTGAATCTGTTGTGCTGCAATATTGTTTGCATTTTGACCCTGATCTTGTTGAACTGCTAAACCGTTGGAGTTTTTATTTGCCAAAGCCTGCTGGGCCATCATCAT
>Ga0207707_10000468_pt1 | contig 41853 bp, 62 predicted proteins | sample KBSC83BmetaG_FD_184336 | JGI IMG/M metagenome (GOLD analysis project Ga0207707, IMG submission 184336) | Corn rhizosphere microbial communities from Kellogg Biological Station, Michigan, USA - KBS C8-3B metaG (SPAdes) (version 2) | ecosystem: Host-associated > Plants > Roots > Rhizosphere ... | reverse complement strand
GTGCGCGTCCGCTTCGTGCGCGAGTCGGCGCCCAACAATATGCTCTGCGTCTGTCGACGCCATCTGAGCGAACGGCAGCGCATCATCGGAGCCACGGTCATCAGCTGCAAGGGATGCGGACAATGGCTCTACGCAATTTCACCCCGCCGCACTGCGTGGGGCCGCCACGACGACGGATCCGGCGGAGCCGGCTATGCCCTCGATTTCATCGCCGATCGCGTACTCACGTTCGGCATCACAGAATTCGAGATGGAAACGATCCAGCGCGAGCACCTCAATCCGATCGAGGCACTCCTCTTCCTGGGAACGCTTCAACTCCCGCGCGTGACTGTTGCGTAGCGAGCCATGTCATCCTAACATGCTTCCTCAACACGTCCGCATTACTTCAGCGGCCAGAACGCGCTTTGATCCTCCGGCGCGTCTGGCCGCGTGTGCATCACGGTGCTGTCCATGGCGGATCCAGAGCTCGAGCACCCGACCTGGGAAGAGATCGACGCGCTCGCGCAGCTCTCACGCGAACGCGAGGAATACCTACGTCCGCTTGGATTGTTTAATACGGGGTGGCAAACGACTGACGCGATCGAGTCGCTATTGGGGAAACTCCGCCGCAACTATCACGAGCTCAATAGGAGGGCCACGTGATCACGATGCGGATTGATATGGCGGGCCTGACTGAGTCGATCGAAAGCTTTAGGGATCAGATTCCGTTTGCGACCTCGCTAGCTCTCAACCGCGTCGCGAACGCTGCGCAGACGGCAGAGAGATCAGGAATCACAGAGCGATTCACAATCCGGCGTCCGTGGGTTCTACAAGGCGTGAAGATTGAAAGTCGAGACCGGTCCACGAAACGAAATCTGCAGGTCACGATCGGGATCGATGCGCAGCGCAGCTTCCTCTCGAAGTTCGAAGTCGGCGGCACAAAGGTTCCGCTTGGAACAGGCAAAGCTATAGCGATTCCAGAAGTAGGCGGCGCGATTCCAGATATTCAATCCATTGTTCCAAAAAACAGACGGCCGAAAGCATTCAACTTCGTAAGGCGCGCTCCGAATCGGCCGTCAGACTTCACAGTAAAAGAAGGCTCTCAGCGGACGTTCCTTATTCAACGCGCCGACGGAAGTGGCTTGATCTTTCAGCGGACAGGAAAAGGATCGTCAGCCCGAGATCGTTCGCAGTCAGCTGGCCACGACGACAATCTGAAGCTTTTGTACGTACTGACTCCTCGCGTGAAAATACCAGCTGAGCTCGAGTTCGCAACGACGATCGAGCGCGTGGTCACTGAACAGTTCGCGCAGATCTTCGCGCAAGCGTTCGAAGAAGCGAAAGCGAGCGCGCGCTGATTACGTGCGCCCAGTAAAGAGATTACCAACGTCGAGTAAACAAGTCGAGAAATGATGGGACTGAGACAGAATCGATCGACGAACAGGCCGGAGGTAGGCTCAAAGGTACTCCCAGCGCTATGCACGCGGGTGTCGAGCGACCGCGGTCTGCCCCTAGCGCCAGACTTTTGACCGTTGCTTCCCATCCCTTCGATCAATGACGCCGCCTAACGCTGTACGACCTGCGCTCACCCCGCAGGAATGGACGCAAGGGGCCTTGGATCTCGCGCTCGACCTGGTTGACGCCTCTCTAGTGTCCAGTCATCCCTTTTGGGGTGAGCTCGAGGCGATAGGCGAGCAACCGCCCTGGCTTCAGATCTATTGGAACAACGCGAGCGACACCTGTCTCGTGAGTCGTCGGCATGGGCTCGCGGCGCTATGCCTGCACGAGCAGCCGTTCGGGTTCACGCGCGGAGACGTCATCGATCTCGCCACCGCGGTGAACGACGCGCGCCAGCTCGCGATCGCGGCGCCGCAGCTGCGCGAGCAGTCGAACGCCCTAGCCGCTCGGCTCAGCAACCTCGCAGAGCGCATCGCAGCGTTGCTTCCACCAGCGAACGATGCCTAACATCGGCGCTCAGTGGCCGAAGCTCATGGGGCCCGATCTCAAGCCGTTCCGCCTCGCGGAGTTCCTTCGAATGCTCGGCGCACACTTCGACCAGGACAGCTGCGAGCTCTGGGTCGATGGCGTTCGCCTGACGCCTCAGCAGGTAAACACGATCTGCGAAGGCCTGGCGCGAGGCATCGATGCCTCTTCCTGAGAACGTCTCGCGCGCCGAGCTCGCGTGGCTCTTCGGTCGCGACGAGCGCACGATCACCAGCTATCGGCAGGAAGGCATCCCGTGCAAGGTGCGCGGGACGCGCGTGTCGTACCCGCTCGTCCGCGCGGTCAAGTGGCTCCTCGAGAAAGAGAAGAAGTCGAGCGCCGGCGACGGCGAGTCGGTTAGGCAACGCCGCGCGGCGGCCGAGCTCCGGAAGATCGAACTCGAGGTGGCGCAGACCGAGGAGCTGCTCATCCCGCTCGAGGTCCACGAAGTGCGCCTCGAGAAGCTCACCGAGAAGCTCGCCGCGGCGTGCAAGGGGCTGGGCAAGTACGCCGGCGAGGTGCAGCGTGCGGCGACCGACGTCGACGCGGCCCAGCTCCTCGAGCGGATCAGTGACGAGTTGCTTCGATCGCTCATGGCCGTCGGCGATGGTGTGGACGACCTGATCGATGCCGACGAAGCCCCAGCCGAAACCGCCGCCTAAACCGACGGATCTCCCAGGCGCGCATACGCGCGCCGCCCAGGTCGAGCGTCGAGTACTCCGCGCGGTGTTCAGACCACCGCCGCGGATGTCGGTGACGCAATGGGCCGACAGCTTTCGCTATCTCTCGGCCGAGTCCTCCGCCGAGATCGGGAAGTACTCGAGCGACCGGGCGCCGTACCAACGCGGGCCAATGGAGGCGCTGTCGGACCCGCGCGTGAGCGAAGTCGTGCTCATGTTCGCGTCGCAGCTGGGCAAGACAGAAATCATCAACAACTTCGCCGGCAAGCGGATCCACCTCGAGCCGGGTCCGATGCTCGTGTTGCTTCCGACGCTGACGATGGCCGATGCGTGGTCCAAAGATCGGCTCGCGCCAATGGTGCGCGACACGCCGGTATTGCGCGGGCTCGTGCGCGATGCGCGCTCGCGCGATTCGGACAACACGATCCTGCACAAGAAATTCCCCGGCGGACACATCACCATCGCGGGCGCGAATTCGCCGGCGTCGCTCGCCTCACGCCCGATCCGCGACGTGCTGTGCGACGAGATCGATCGCTATCCCGCGAGCGCCGGCGCAGAAGGCGATCCGATCGGTCTCGCCGATCGACGCACGTCGACGTTCAGCAACCGGAAGAAGATCCGCGCGAGCTCGCCGACGATCAAAGGCCGGAGCGCGATCGAGAAGCGGTACGGAGACTCGACGCAGGAGAAATGGCATGTCCCGTGTCCACACTGCGGCCACGAGCAGATCCTCCGTTGGGGCGGCGTCGATACGCCGTACGGCATCAAGTGGGACGCCGGCCATCCGGAGGGCGCGCACTACGTATGCGAGAGCTGCGCGGCCGTAATCGAGGAGTCCTGGAAGACGTGGATGAACGCGCGCGGCCGCTGGGTCGCCGACAATCCCGGCCATCCCACGCGCGGGTTCTGGCTCAACGCGCTCGTCTCGCCTTGGGCCAAATGGGGCGATCTCGTGCGCGAATGGCTCGAGGTGAAGAGCGACCCCATCAGACTCCGCCAGTTCGTCAACACTGTGTTTGCGGAGACCTGGGAGGATGAGGGGGCGAGTGTCGATGCGCACGTGCTCTTCAGCCGCCTCGAGAAGTATCCCGCCGCCGCGCCTAACGGAGTCGGCGTGCTGGTGCGGAGCGTCGACACGCAGGACGATCGCATCGAGACCAGCGTCTGGGGCTTCGGCGCCGGCGAGGAAGCCTGGCTCATCGAGCACGAGATCATCCCAGGGGATCCGGGGATCCCGTACGGTGCGCTGCATTCGCCGTGGAACGAGCTCGATCACCAGCTGGCGCGCACCTACGCGCACGAAGGCGGCGCTGCGCTCGCGCCGCTCGTGACATTCGTCGACGCCGGCGGCCACCACGCGAAAGAGGTCTACCAGTTCTGCCGCGCGCGCGTGAACCGCCGCGTGTTCGCGATCCACGGCTCGACCATGGAGGGCGCGCCGCTCCTCGGCCGGCCGACGCGCAACAATTCGGCGAAGACGATTCTCTACCCCGTCGGCAGCTTCACCGGGAAAGAGTCGGCGATGGCGCGGTTCGGGAAGGTGAGAGAGCCTGGACCGGGCTACATCCATCTCCCGGATTGGCTCGACAGCGAGCAGCTCAACCAGTTCACCAACGAAAAGCTCGTCACGCGCATCGTCGGCGGCCGCCCGAAACGCGTGTGGATCGTCACCGGTCGCAATGAGCAGCTCGATCTCCTCGTGTACGCGATGGCGGCGCTCCAGGCGCTCGGCGTCGCGACGGTCAGGAACCTGGGCGCGATCGCCAAGCAGGTGCAGGAGAAAGGCGTTTCGCTACGCGCGAAACAGCAGTCCGGGCAGTCGGGCGAGGACGAAAAACCGCCCGACGACGAGCCGCCGGCGCGCAACTGGGTGACAGGCTGGCGTCGTTAGCTGTTGCGTTGCGAGCGGTCAACACGTCATATTGGCCGACAACACATCCGTCACGCTGACGGCCCTTCGCCCAACTCTGGGCGCGGGGCCGTTTTTCTTTTGCAGCCGCCTATGTGACAGCTCCAGAGACTCCGCGGCACGTTCCGCACGAGCTCACGCCAGGCGATTCGTGGAATTTCCAGTTGACGTTCGGCGACTATCCGCCGAGCGATGGCTGGACCCTCATGCTGTCGCTCCGCGGCCCGGCGGCGACGGATCCGGCGAAGGGTGAGATCGACATCACCGCCGAAGCGACCACCGACAACAGCTCCTACCTCCTGAGCGCCAGCGCAGACGAGACTGCGCCGCTCGTGCCCGGGAAATATCTGTGGGTCGCATTCGTTCAGCGCGTGGTCGATGCCCAGCAACAGCGCGTCTCCATTCACCGCGGCGTCACCACGCTGCTCCAGCAGCTGCAGGAGGCCGCCGCGGGCGACACCACGACGCACAACGAGCGGATGCTCGCGGCGATCGAGGCGCTAATCGAAGGGCGGACCACGTCCGACGTCGAGTACTACCAGATCGCAGGCCGTGCGCTGACGAAGATTCCGGTCAAGGAACTCATGGCCTACCGCTCGAAGTACGCGAGCGCGGTGTGGCGGGAGCGGCACCCGCATGAAACGGCTCCCGTGCGCATGGTGAGGTTCCGATGACCGCGCTCGCCTTCCGCGCCCGCGTCGCGCTCCGGAGCGCGCGCACCACGATCGGCCGCGGCGCCGCAGAGATGGTCCTGTCGTTCGCGATCCTGATCGGCTGGACGCTTCTCACGTTAGGCATTGCCACGATCGCCGGCGCGCGCGCGCGTGTGGTGTATCTCATCTCGGCTGGTGTCTTCCTGCTCTCGCTCGCCGGCTGGAAGCTGCTCTACCGGCTCGCGGCGGATGGCCTCTACGTGCTCACCCGGAAGTCACGTGGCTAATCCGTTCGCGGCCGCGGCGGCCCAGGTCCGCGCGAACGCAGGCGCGCGCCTCTCCGCGGGCGCGATGACATTCGCCGGCGCGAACCTCGGCCGACTCTACGAGGATTTCGAAGCGGGAAATCTCAGTCCGGACTTCGAGCTGCGCCTGGGAAACAGGCTTCTGCGCGCTCGAGCGCGGCGATTGGTGCGCGATAACGGATACATCGCCGGATTTGTTGGCGATCTGCGCACAAATATCATCGGACCGACCGGAATCAAGCTCAAACCACGCGTCAAAAAGCAGGATGATGAGCTGCATCAGGCGACGAACGACAATATCGGGCGCGCCTGGGCCGACTGGAGTCTCGCGGAGCACTGTAGCGCCGATCGACACGACGATTGGCCATCGATGCAGCGGCTCATCATGGCGACCATCGCGGTCGACGGCGAATGCATCATCCGGAAGCTCCCCTATTTCGACAATCCGCACGGCTTCGCACTGCAGCTGATCGACCCCGACCAGCTGGACGAGTACTACAACCGGCTTCCTGACGTGTCCGGCGGCTCGAACGAGATCCGGATGGGCGTCGAGGTCGACAAGTACTTCGCGCCCGTCGCGTATCACATCTGGAATCGGCATCCAGCGGACGGTGGGCTCCGGATGCGCGAGCGCATCGACGCAAGCGAGATCATTCACCTCTTCGTTCGCTATCGGCCGAATCAGACGCGCGGCGTCACCTGGCTAGCACCGGTGATCACCGACTCATGGATGTACAGCGGTTACACGGAAGCGGAGCTCGTCGCCGCACGGGTGCACGCAGCGCAGATGGGCGTGATCAAAACGATCGATCCGACCAACGGTCCGCCTGTCGATGTGAACGAGGAGACTAAGCAGCGCCACATCACGGCGCAGGCGGGGACGTTCCCAGAGCTCCCGCCGGGCACCGAGCTGCAAATGTTCGCGCCCGAGCACCCGTCGACCGCGTTCAAGGATTTCACGAACACGATTCTCCGCGGCGTCGCGCGTGGGTTAGGCCCGAGTTACATGACGTTCACCGGGGACTTGAACGGTACGTCGTACAGCTCCGGACGCATCGGCCTCCTCGCCGAGCGCGATCTCTATCGCACGATCCAATTCTGGCTCATGTCGTCGCTCTGCCGGCCGGTGTACGGCGACTGGCTGCGCAATGCGCTCCTCGCGGGCGCGCTCGAGCTCGACTCTCGGCTTGCGAGCGACTACACCGACGTCGCGTGGAAGGCGCGCGGCTGGCAATGGGTCGATCCGCTCAAGGATGTGCAGGCGCGGATCCTCGGGATCCAGCACGGCATGGACAGCCGCACCGACGCGCTCGACGACGAAGGCGAGGATCTCGAGGACACGTTCCAGAACCTCAAGCGCGAACAGGAGCTCGCCGACAAGTACGACATCACCATCGTGCCCGCCGCGCCGCTCAAGCCGCGTCCGTGGGGCACGCCATCGCAGGCCGATGAGGAAGAAGCGGCCGATGAATCGGACGACGCGAACGACAACAATAAAAAGGGAGCGCTCGTGCTCCGAGCGGCGGTCTAACGATGCCAAAGTACGACGCGGTTCTGCGGGCGGTCTCCTCGGTGCCCTGGCTCATCGACGAGCCGAAGGCGCGCCAGATCCTCGATGTCCTGCGCGTGCGCGCAAACGGCGGCCGCATCGCCGAGACAGAGATCCGGCGCATCACGGCGCAAGCGAAACGCAATCGCGGCCCTGCACTCGCCGCCGGCGGGAAGGTCGCCGTGCTGCCGGTGTACGGCGTGATGTCGCCGCGCATGAACATGATGACCCGCTATTCGGGCGGCACGTCAGCCGAGCAGCTCGGCGCCGAGATCACCGCGTTAGCACGCGACCCGTCGGTGAGCGCGATCGTGCTCGACATGGACTCGCCTGGCGGCGCCGCGACCGGGGTTCCCGAGCTCGCCGCGCAGATCCGCGCGGCCGCGCAGGACAAGAAGATCATCGCGATGGTCAATCACCTCGCTGCGAGTGCCGCGTACTGGGTCGCGAGCCAGGCCTCGGAAGTGGTATGCACGCCGTCGGGTGAAGTGGGCTCGATTGGCGTGTACATGGTGCACCTGGACGAGTCACAGATGTTGGCCGACGCCGGCATCACGCCGACGATCGTTCGCGCCGGCAAGTACAAGGCCGAGGGCAATTCGCTCGAGCCGTTAGGCGAGGACGCGAAGGCCGCGATGCAAGCCGTGATCGACGAGTGGTATGGGAAGTTCACCGCCGCGGTGGCCACAGGTCGCGGCACGACGGTGAAAGATGTCCGCCAGAACTTCGGCGAGGGGCGCTGCGTGTCGTCGGCCCAAGCGCTCAAAGCGGGGATGATCGATCGCATCGCGACGATGGACGATCTCCTGGGCGAGCTCACGGGCGGCGCCGGCGTCACGAACGGCCGCCGCGCGATCTCACCGATGCGCCGCGTCGCGATTCGCGACGGCTTCGTGGTCGTGGCATTCGAACACAGCTGGAGCAACACCGTGAGCGACGAGCCGGATTGGGGCTCGGTCGACAAATCGGCGCTGCCGCGCATCGCGTTCGCCGACAAGGGCGAGGCCGGGAAGAAATCGACGTGGAGCTACCCGCACCATTTCGTCACAGGCGGGACGAAGAAAGACGAGAACGGTGTGTGGACGGATGGCGCGCTCCACGTGCACACGGGCGGTGTCAACGCCGCGTGGAGCGCCGCGCAGGGCGGCCGCAGCGGCGAGAAAGCATCGCAAGCCGTGATCGATCACCTGCAGCATCATCGCCGTGCGTTAGGCCTCGACAAGAGCGACAAGACGGACGGGAAAGAGAGCCACCTCGCCGGCGCTGGCCAGATCGCAGCGGCCGCCATGAGCGGAGGCCTCTTCCTGGATCCGTTCGCACCGCTCGCCGCGATCTTCGTCGCGGACTCCATGCCGGACGATGAGGAGGACCAGGAGTTCGAAGATCCCGACATGCCCGATGACGAAGACGAGGAGGATGATGAGGACGGCGGGGACGACGAAGACACGGAAACCGAGCCCCAGGTGGGCAAGAAAAAGTCGAAGCGCGCCGCGCCTCCGCCTAACGACGAGGAGTGCGACGGCGGCGACGACGAATACGCGGACGACAATCCGAACGCGCGCGCTGGCCGCGGGGACGCGGCGCGCACCAACAGTAGATCCCCGCATCAACCGGCCCCCAGGGCCGAGGAGAGCACCGTGAGTGCACCAAGCACGGGAGCCCCTGGCGGGGCCCCAGCCGCGGCCGACGCGGTTCAGGAGGAGCGGAAGCGCGCGAAAGAAATCCGCGCACTCTGCCGCGATCACAAAGTGGATCCCGAGCAGGCAGACGCGATCGTCGACAGCGGTTGCTCCGTCGATCAGGCGGCGCTCCGGATCCTCGAGCTGTCACGCGCCAAACGCGCCGCTGCGGCGCCCGTCATCACCGGCGTCACCGACCGCAGCGAGGGCCACGAGTTCGCCGACGTCGGCGAGCAGCTCGTCGCCGTCGTGCAGGCCGGGCGGCCCGGTGGACGCGTGGATCCGCGGCTCGATCGCATCAACCGGCGCATCCTCGCCAGCGCCGATGGCATGAACGAAACGACCGGATCGGATGGCGGCTTCTTCCTGCAGCCGGAGCTTCTCCCCGGCGTGCTGACGCCCGTGTACGAAGAGGATCCGATCCTCTCGCGCGTCACGCGCATCCCGATCGGGTCCGCAACGGAAGCGATCAAGCTCAACATCGTCGACGAGACGAACCGCGGGAACGGATCGCGCTGGGGTGGCATCCAGATGTTCATGGCGGCCGAGGCGGACCAGGGCACGCCGAAGAAGCCCAAGATGCGCCAGGACGAGCTCGCGCTACACAAGGTGATCGGACTCGCGTATCTGACCAACGAACTGCAGCAGGATGCGCCGGCGGCCGGCGCGCTGCTCACGAACGCGTTCCAGGCAGAGCTCCAGTTCATCACGGCGGACAAGATCTGGCGCGGCAAGGGCGCAGGCGAGCCGTTAGGCTGGCTCAACTCCAACTGCATCGTGTCGCAGGCAATCGAAGCGGGCCAGACGCTCGCGAACAGCAACCAGAGCATCGCGAAGAACCTCGCGAACATGCTCACGCACATCCCGAGCGGGCTCAAGAAAAACACGGTCTGGTTGTACAACCAGGAATTCCTGCCGACGCTCGTCACCGCCGTCGTGGGCACCGGCGGATCGGCCGTGCCGGTCTTCCTCGGCGCGAACGGTATCTCCGGCCGGCCGTACGACACGATCTTCGGTCTCCCCGCCTTCGAAAGCGAGCTCGCCGAAGCGCCGGGAACGCCGGGCGACATCGTCGCCGTCGTGCCCAACCAGTTCCTGTTCGGCGACAAAGGCGGATCGCAGATCGCGATGTCGCTGCACTTCAAGTTCGACACCGACCAGCAAGCGCTCCGGATCACGTATCGCTTTGGCGGGCTGCCGGTGTGGAACAAGTCCGTGACGCCCTACAAGGGCGCGGCACAGCGGAGCCCGTTCGTCACGCTGGCGGCGCGGTCCTAACCGCCGACTGACGAGAGGACGAGACACGCAGAATCACCGGGCGGCGGCGCCTCGCACCGTTAGGCGCCGCGCCCTTCACTCTTCTTTCGAGGGCTTCAGGCAATGTCCACGCATTTCACGCTTCCCGAGGAAGCGAGCATCGTCGAGGCACTGGCTCCCGCCGCGGACGCCGCGGGCCGGAGCGGCGCCTGGGTCTCGCTCAAGAACGCCTACAAGGCATACGTCAAAGCGCACATCGCCCAGGGCAACGCGGCGACGGTCGAGCTCATCATCCAGCAAGCGCAGGACGTGTCCGGCACGGGCGCCAAGGTGATCACGAAGAACGCCCGCATTTGGGCGTGCCTCGCCACGGACACGAGCGACGCGTTAGTCCGGCAGACGGATGCCGTCAACTTCACGACGGATGCGGCGCTGAAAGACAAGGTCGTGGTAATCGAGATCGATCCCGCCACGCTGGACATCGACGGCGGCTTCGACTGCATTCGCGTGCAGACCGGCGCGTCCAACGCCGCGAACCTCACCGAGGCCGTGTACATCCTCACGCCGCTCCGCTATGCGGGTTCGCCGCCTCCGACGGCGATCGCGAACTGACGCCCTCATTCACGAATCCCGAGAGCTCACCATTCACTGAGGGTTTCAGCCGATGTTCACTCACAAAACCGGCATCACGTACTCGTCGGATGCCGGCACAATCACGTCGACGACCGAGACGTTCCAGGGCGACGGCGAATCGAATTACGACGGGTCGATCCCGGCGAACACGACGAACGGCGAAATCGACGTCGTCGTTCCACACACGCCTATCCGATCGCTGGTGTTGTTCTCGAGCGTCGACGTGACGCTCAAGACCAACTCCTCATCGGCGCCGGATGACACGATCGCGCTCAAGGGCGGTTCGCAGGTTGTTTGGAACACGAATCATCCCGAGGCGTGCCCGTTCACGACCGACGTAACCAAGATCTTCATCACCAACGCCGGCGCGGCTGCGGCGACGGTGAAGATCCGCGTGCTGCTCGACAGCACACCCGGCCTGAGCGACCCGGCCTAACCGCCGATGGCCTTCGCTGAGGATCTGGGCGTCTTTCTGGCCGATTTCGGCGTGCCGGTGTCGTTTGCCGGCGCGCCGGACGGCCTGTTAGGCATCGAGGACATTGAGGGTGCGCACATCGTCGGCGGATCGACGCTCGAAGGGATCCAGGTCGTGTCCGCCCCGATGAAAACCATCATGCTCAAAACGGCTGATGTCGCGAACCTCACCATCGATCCCGCTCCGCAGGGCTCGGGACTGGTGAGCGTCATCACCGTGAACGGCGTGCAATACCTCATCCGGGACATTCAGGCCGTGAAACCGGATGGCGCCTACACCGTGCTCGCGTTAGGAGCGCTCGCGCCGTGAGCGCCTCCATTCGCGAGCAGATCGTGGAGGCGATCGTCGCCGCGCTCTCGGATCCGAGCGGCCCCGCTGGCCTCACGGTGCACCGCTTTCGTGCACGGCCGCTCACCGCGGATCAGCTGCCGGCGCAGGTGGTGTATGTCGCCGAAGAACGATCGATCGTCGCTGGCAACGTCGCGTTTACCACGCCGACGGCATCGACGGCCGGCCTCACCGGATCGCTGGCGATCCATCAGCTGCTCGTGGCCGTGGAGACGCGCGTCGCCGGTGATCCGCCCGATGTCGCGCTCGAGCCGTTTCTCGTCTGGGCAACGCAACAGGTGCTCAAAGATCCGGAGTTCGGCGATCTCGCGATCAACGCGCTGGAGTACAACACGAAGTGGACAGCCCAGGAAGCCGCGGACGCGGTGTACGGCGCGGCCACACAGCAGTTCGTGATCGAATATTTCTCGCTGGCGGCCGATCCGACCAGCGGCAACCGCTGACTCATCGGACAGGAGCTCTCACCAATGTCTCCGCTCAAATCGGCGCCGGATGTGACTAACCTGACCCTGAGCAAGGGCCAGCTGCTGATCAAGCGCCGCGATCCCGTGACCCTGCTCGGCACCGGATACCGGCACGCCGGGAACGTCGACAAGTTCTCAACCAAGCCGACGGTTGAGGTGATCGATGTCATGAACTCGATGGACGATACAGGCGGCATCTACGCCGAGATCGTGAAGACGACGAAGGTCGAGTTGTCCATCGAGGGATTCGAGTACGATCCGAACAACGTCGCGCTCTCGCTCTATGGCGACGTAACGCCGTATGCACAAGCGGCTGTCCCGACCGTCACCGACCAGGCCTTCACCACGGACGCCGAAGTGGTGCTCGATGGCTATTACGAGATCGGCGCGCGCAACGCGACGATCACGGCCATCAAACAGGGCGCCACCACGCTCACGGCCGGCACCGACTACGTCATCGTCGACGCTAACGTCGGGATGATTCATCTCCTGCCGACTTCGACGGCTGCCGTTGCGGGCACGAAGCTCACCTGGAGCGGCAGCATCCCGGTAATCGACGCGGCCTTGGGCAATAAGCTCATCACCATCGCCACCGCGCCGCAAATGCCGGCGACCGTGCGCTTCCTGCCCAAGCCGAAGCACGGTCCGAACCTCGACGTGACGCTCTGGAGTGTGAACTTGACGCCTAACGGCGAGCCGGAGTTCATCTCCGACACCGTGGCGAAGATCGCGCTCAAGGGCACCGTGCAGATGGATGCCGTCGGGCAGTTCGGCGGCAGCGCGGCCAATCCTTACGGGCAGGTCATCGTATGGCGGAACTAGCTCTGCCCGAGCTGGGACCCGTGGTCCTGGGCGGCCGGATCTTCCGCGTCGCCCAGGAGACCACCGCGCGGCAGGACGATTGGGTCCTCTGCGCGACGGCGGACGCGGGGCTCGAGGATCTCGCACTCGCGCCTCCCGACGGAACGGACCTCGAGCGCACCATCACGCTCGCGGCGATTCGATCGGGTTGCGCCGATCGCATCCTCGCCGGCGTGCTCGTCGAGGAAGGTGCGACGTGGACGGCCGACTCTGCCGAGAAGAATGCGACGGCGTTCGGCGCGCTCACCAGCGACATCGACAAGCGAACCCGCCGGCGGGTGCTCGTGGCGGCGCTCGCCCGTTTTTTCTGGCCCGCGCTCGTCTCACCGCCGAGTTCCCCGAAATCTTCGGAGATCCCCGGCGGGACATCGATTGGGGAGACGAGCGCCGACTCACCCGTGACCGATCCAGCTGGCGACTCGGTGTCTGGGGCGACGTCGTCCGCACCCTCGGCCGACACGATCCTCAGTTAGTCAACGCCTGGCTCGATCGCCCGCTGCGGGATGTGCTGCTCGCTTATCTCGATCACGTCCGCGAGCTGGCGCGCAAACGGTATGACACGGAGCTCCTGGTGTGGGCGGCGATCGCGCCGCATAGCACGAAGCGCGTCCCGCAACCGACGCAGCCCAAGGTCCTCGAGGAGCGTTAGGCGTGCCCGATAACACCGTCAAAGTCACGATCTCCGCGCAGGACGAAGCGACCGCGATCCTGCGGAAGGTGCAGCAGGAGCTCGCGGCCCTCAAAGGCGTGACGGCGGACGTCGCGAAAGGCATGCAGGCCGCCGGCGCGGCGTCGCAGGCGAGCGGCGAGAGCTTCCTGGGCATGGTGTCGAACCTGAAGCAGCTCGCTGTCGCGTACGGCGCGCTCAAGGTGATCGACTACGTCGGGAGCGTGATCGAGTCCTCGGCCGCCACGGCGCGCCTGGCACAGGTGACGGGAATCGGCACGGAAAAGCTGTCGGTGCTCAAGGTCGCAGCCGAGGAAACCGGCGTCTCGATGGACGAGATGAACGCCGGACTCCGGCGGTTTGCCACCGCGATGGGCAACCTGCAGACGGGAAGCGGCGGGGGGAAAGTCGCGGCGGATCTCAAAGCCATCGGACTGTCGGCCAAGGATCTGCAGGGCCTAACGCTGGACCAGCAGCTGCTCAAGGTCATCGATGCGATGGCGAAGTACGCGGACGGCACGAACAAGATGGCCGTCGCCAACGCGCTCTTCGGGCGCTCGGGCTCTGAGCTCCTCCCGCTCTTCGATCAACTCGCCAATGGCGGGTTCGCGAAGGTGGAGGAGCACGCCCGAGCCACGGGCCAGATCCTGACCGAGCAGGATGGCAAGGCCGCGATTGAGTTCGAGGCGCAGTTGAGCGCGCTCAAAGGATCACTCGAAGGACTCACACGTTCAGTGTTAGGCGGTGGTCTCCTCGCCGGATTGACCTCGCTCGCAAATCTGCTCGAGAACGTCGCCGCACATGGCCGCACGGCGTTCGCCGTCATCTTCCCGTTCGGCGCCGCCGTCCAGGGGCTCAAGCAGGCGCTCACGCCTGCCCTCAGTCCGGAGGCCGGACTCCGCACCGATCCGGATCTCGCGAAGCGGTTAGCCGGTCCGCCGAAGCCCGAGCCGAATCTGACCGGAGCCGGCGCCCGCGGGAAAGCCGACGAGCAGGAACTGCAGCTGATTGAGCAGGCGGCGCAGCAGCGGCTCGCGATCGAGAAGGCCGCGGCGGAATCGGAATTCGCGCAGTTCCAATCGTATGCGCGGCTCGCCGAGCAGCTCGAGCAAGCGCACTACGCGCAAGGCATCCTCGATCTCAATGCGTACTACGCCTTTCGGCGGGCGGCGATCCAGGAGCAGGCCGCGGCCGAAGAGCAGATGATCGAAAGGGAGATCGCGGCGACACAGCGCGCAACGGCGGTGCAGCTGGCAGCGATCCGCACGGCCCCGCTCAACACCGGCACGCCGCAGGGTGACGAGGCGGAACGCATCCGCCGGCAACGTGAAGCGCAGCAGGTTTCCGCCCGCGGTGCACAGGAGATCGCTGCGCTCCGCCAGAAAGCGTCGCAGGAGCAGCTCCAGACACAGGAGCAGCTCAACGCGCTCACCGAAGAGCAGCGCGTCAAGTATCTCGGCATTCTGGACGCCGTCACCGCGGTGCGCGATCGAATGCTCGAGGCGCAGGGGCAGACGCGCGCGGCCGCGCAGGATCAAATCGACAAGCAAATCCGAGAGTTCGACACCACGTTAGGCCAGTCGCCCAATGTGAGCGACGAGCAGCGGGTCGGCCAGGTGGCGCAATACCGCCAGGTGCTCGAGCTGCAGGCGGATTTCGCCGAACAGCAGCGTCAGGCGCAGCTCATCGAGCAACAGCTCGGCAACGAGCGCACGGCGATCCAGGACAAGGTGAGGCTCGGCCAGATAGGCGAGAAGGATGGCGAGCGCCAGATTGCCGCGCTCGAGGCCCAACGGGTCCCGGCGCTCCAGGCGATCGCCGAGAAGATGGCGGAGATCGCCCAGCAGTTAGGCAATCCGCAGCTCGCCAATGAAGCGCGCGCTCTATCAACGAGTCTCGGCAGCATGGGCCAGCAGACGGACGAGGCGGCGATCGCGAGCGCGAACCTCGGGAGTAACCTCGGGCAAGTGGCGCGCTCGGGGCTCATCGAGTACTTCGGTTCCGGCATCTCGCGTGCGAACGGGTTTGCCTCCGCGCTGCAGGGCGTCGTCGGCCAGCTGCAGCAGGTGATCGCGAAGGCGTTCGTGCTGCAGGCGCTGAAGATCCTCGGGTTAGGCGGCGGCATTGGCGGCATCGCCGGTATCGCCGGCGCCAGTACCGCGGTCAGCGGCGGCGTCGGGGCCGGACTCGCGGCAGGCGCCTTTGCATCCGGCGGCCCGGTGTACGGTCCCGGCACGAGCACGTCGGACTCCGTCATCGCGCGGCTCTCGGCCGGCGAATATGTGATGAGTGCGAGCGCTGTCGCGCGCCATGGCTCGGCGTTCTTCTCGGCCCTCAACAGTGGCGCCGCCGCGCGGCCGCGGTTGAGTGCGGGACTCCCCGGTTTCGCCGAAGGCGGCCTCGTCACGCGCACGGCGAGCGGCGCCGGCGGCGCATCGCACGAGCTCCGCGTGACGCTGGATCGGAGCGTCATCCTGCAGGAAGTCCGCTCGAGCGAGGGCGGCCGCATCATCATCGACCACATCGACAAGAATCCCAAAGCGGCGCGGCGCGCGATGCGCGTCTCGAACGGTTAGGCGATGACGGCGCCGCCTTCGCTCCTCCTGCTGCCGACGTGGGACAAGGGGGTCGAGCACATCGTAGCCTGGCAGACGCAGGTCCTCGACTCCGACGACGGCACCGAGCAACGCATCCCGATTCGCGAGGCGGCCGCGGAGTCGATCCGGTTCAGCACACTCTTGGGCTCGATCCCGGCCGTCGGCGCGCTCGAATTACTGCTCGCGCAAGCGCCCGACGCGCGCGTGAATCTGCCGCGGTGGTTCGATCAAACGACGCTCACCGCACCGCTCGCGCCGGGCGCCACGAGTGTCCCATGCGACACGACGGACCGCGGCTTCGTTGCCGGCGGGCAGCTCATCATTCTCCAGCGCTCGACCGGCATCAATGAAGTGCGCACAATAGCCGGCGTGAGCGGAAGCGCGCTCGATGTCACGGGCGATGCGGTGACGCTCACTTGGGCCGCCGGCGGCGACGTCATCGTGCTCCCGATCGCGCCGGCGCACGTCAAGCTCCCGGTCGAACGCACCTACGTGGGCGGCATCGTCGCTGAGCTGGGGCTCGAGGCGGATTGGGAAGTCGAAGCGCCGCCCTCGGCATCATCGACGGCAGCGGTGCCCGACACGATGAATCTCGTGGCCGACGGCTATGGGTGGAGCGCATCGCTCACGATCGTCGAGATCGGCGGCGAGGAGTACGCGGTGGTGCACGTGGAAGTGTTCGACGCGGACGGGCTGCTCATCACCGATCCGGCGACGTTGGGCGACATCACGTGGGTTTCGAGCGATCCGACGCGCGCCACCGTACAGCCGATCGGACCCCCCAGGAGCGCGACCGATGCGACACCGACAGGCGAGATCGCGTTGATTCACGGCCTCTCCGGCGGCGGGCTCGTCACGGTGACCGTCACCGCGACGTTAGGCAGCGTCGTGGGCACGATGCTCGTCGACGTCTACAGCTGATGCACATCTGATGCAAGGCGCACCCGGATTCAACTACAGCGCGCGGAATGCGGCGCTCGCGGTCGTCGCGTTCCCCGTGCTCACGCTCATCCCGGACGGCGTCGAGTCCCGGCGTGGGTCCTGGCAGCCGGTCCAGGAGCGGCTCACCGTGCCCTCGGGCGCGTACGGCGTCCGCACACCCAACCGCTTCCCCGCGCGCGGACTTCGCGCGATCTGGCGATGCGGCTCGCGCACCGATCACGCGACGCTCACGACGTTCCTGGTGGCGCTCGCCGGGCGCGCGGGCGCCTTCTGGTGCCCGACCTTTCAGCTGGATGCGACCATCGTCGATGCCTCGGCGCTCGGCACGTGGAAGATCCGGAAGATTGGCTACGCGGCGCGGTTCGCGGCGGAGCCGAGTGCCAAGTTTCTCTTGGGCTTCAATCGGTTAGGCGCGCTCCAGGTTGCGGCCGTCGCCACCGCAGTGGTGGACAATGGGGACGGGACCGAGTCGATCACCTATAGCACGACGCTCCCTTTCCTCGCCTGCTCGAGCGGCGTCTTGGGCACCGTCGCGACGCAGGTGACCGGCATCTCTCTTCTCACGCTCGCGCGATTGGACAGTGATACGATCACCGAGACCTGGCACCACGCCAGCGCGGTCGACGTCGAGCTCTCCATCGTGAGCGTGCTCACGGACATTCTCTGATGCCGCCCACCTTCCTCATGCTCGAGCAGGCCGGCGGGAAACCCGTCGAGCTCTTCATCTTCTCGCGCGCTGGCCAGGTATGGCGCTACACCGACGGCCAGCGCGCACTGACCGTCAACGGCTCGACCTACGAGCCCGCGACCATCACGCGGAGCAGCCAGACCGATTCGTCGGAAGAAGCGCGCTCGACGATCACCGTCACGCTCGATCGGAGCGTCCCGGTCGTCGCGGCGCTGCTCCAGGGCACGCCAACGTACCGTCGCACCACGGTGGCGATCTTCCGCTATCAGCCCGGCGCGTCCGACAAGGCGGTCATCGGCCGCGGCGATGTCGCGAGCGTTAGGCAGCACGGTGAGACCGTGGAAGTCACGGTGTCGCAGATCGGCTACCTGACGCAGCTCGCGTTCCCGCGGCTCACGTTCCAGGGCACGTGCAACCACGCCGTCTATGATCCCTACTGCGGCGTCGACAAATCTGCGTTCACGTTCACGGGCACTGTCGCGGGGATCCTGGCCGCAGGCGCCGTCGGCGGCTCACCGGATGGTCCTGGGATCCAGTTCACCGTGGCCTCGAGCCCCGCGGAGTTCGGCACCGCCGGCTATTTCAGCGTCGGCTATCTCGTGGCCGGCGGCGACATCGCGTTCGTCATCTCGCACACGGTGGCGAGCGGCACGGCACTTCTCGTTCTGTTAGGCCCGGTCCCGCCGGCGCTCATCCTTGGCGCGAGCGTCCTGTGTGTCGCAGGATGCGACCGCAGCAAGGGGACGTGCATCGCCAAGTTCAACAACCTCAAGAACTACCTCGGCTTCGATCTCATGCCGACGCGCGATCCCTTCCAAACGGCGATGGAGTAGCGCGTGCATTTCCTCATCCTGCTCGCGATCGAGGTCGCGATCTCGATCATCGCGGCGCTGCTCACGCGCCCCAAGGCGCCAGGCATCACCACGGTGGCGCCGCCGACGACGGCCCCCGGCACTCCGATCGCCGTGCTCTTTGGCCGCGCGAAAATCGCCGGCAATGTGATCTGGTTCGGCGGGTGGAAAGGCCATCCGATTAATCAGTATGCGTTCTTCGGTCTCGAGAAGGTGCAGATCGGCCGCAACTTCTCCGTCTCGATGGCCGTGGCGTTGTGCGTTGGGCCTGTGGACAAGTGGTACGATCTCATCGCGGATACCGGCCAGCGGTTCACCGAGCTCCCGGCGACGGACCAGGTCACCGGCGTGTCAGGCGATTGGGAGACGGGCATGACGGAGACGATCGCTGCGATTCCGGCGATTGCGTTAGACCATAGCTTCATGCCGTTCGATGTACCGATCGACGACGGCGTGGGTGGGGATGGGAGCGTGCTCGCCGCCCTCTACGCACCGAATCTGTACGGCGGGAAATTCGGGCAGTCCGGCGTGTCGGGACCCGTGCGCTTCTATGGCGGGCGGCGCGACCAGGCGGTCAACGCCTATTGGAACAGCTTCCCGCTCGCGTCGATCCCCGGGATCTCCTACACGATCGACGCCGGCGGCGTCGTCACCGTCAACGTCTTCTTCCGCCGGGACATCGCGACCGTTCGCTACGCCGTGAGCACGGTGGCGCCACCGACCGACGGCGATGTGTTAGGCGGGACACTCCTCTCGGCGGCGCCGTGGCAGTTCGTCTACTCGGCGCTCACGAGCGGCCAGACCCTCTACGTCGGGGTCATCGGCTTCACGGCTGGCGGCACACCGAGTCCGCTCGCGAGCTTCTCGATCACGTGGAGCGGCAGCCCGCAGTCGGGCGAGCCCACCGCCACCGGCGCCGCAGGTTCGACCGAGCCAGCGCCCAACATGCCCAACCTGTGTTACGCTGTCTTCGAGGACACGATGGTTGGGCAGTCGGCATACATCCGGCCGCTCTACTTCGAGGTTGGCCGGACGCCGAACGTGCCGGGCTTCGGGCTCGAGGCCGCGAACGCGGATGGCGACGTCAATCCGATCTCGATCATCTACGAGCTGCTCACGGATCCCCTCTGGGGGATCGGCTTGGCCGATGATGATTTCGACATCACGGCGCTTGCCCTCGCGGCCGCGACGCTGACGACCGACAACATCTTCCTGTCGTACCTGGTCACGCAGCAGCAGCCGGCGCAGCAGCTCATCGACGAGATCTTGCGCACCATCGATGGCGTGCGCTACACGGATCCAGTCACCGGCAAGTTCGGCGTCACGCTCATCCGCGCCGATTATGACGTGTCGACGCTCCCGGTGTTCGATCCAACAAACGTCGAGGATTGCGATTTCACGCAGGCCGGCTGGCGGGAGACGGTCAACGAAGTCAAAGTCTCCTTCACCGATCGCGCGCGGAATTATCAGACAAATCAAGTCGCCGCGCAGGACCTGGCCGGCATCATGGCGACGGGCCGCGTGGCCACCTCCTCGGTGAACTATCCAGGCGTGCCCTCGGAGGACCTGGCGCTCAGGCTCGCCCAACGCGATCTCCGCGCGCTTGCACTGCCGCTGGCCAAGGCGCGCCTGCGGGTGAATCGAGCGGCCTTCGGTCTCCACGAGGGCTCGCCCTTCGTGCTCAACTGGTCCGACTACGGCGTGTCGGGGCTCGTGATGCGCGTCATGTCGATCGCGCGGCCCGGCCGCGATGACGGCACGATCACGATCGAATGCATCCAGGACGCATTTTCGCTGCCGGCCTCGCCGTCCTATGCGACGAGTGGCGTCACGTGGGATGATCCCGTTGGGCCGGGCGCCGTGCAGATCCCCGAGGTCACGCCGGTGAGCGGGCAGAACGCGACGATCGGCGGCGTGGCGCTCCAGATCGACGATCCGGATCACCGCGTGACCCTCGTGCAGTTCCAGCATCAGAGCGGGAATGGCGCGATGTCGGCGCTCGCCGCCGCGTCCTCGCCCTACCACGATCAGGTCACGCTCGATGCGCGCTACCCGAGCACGATCAACTACGTGGTGACGTACGGCACGCCGGACGGCTCGCTCGACACAATCACGGGGACCGTCACCTTCTCGATCAAGCCGGCGCCGGCGACGCCGGTCCTCACGGGATCCGTCGATGCCAGCGGCAATGTCACCGTCGTGGCCACCGCGAGCCCGGACACGACGGGGATCAAGTTCGCCTCGAGCACGAGTGGCTATCCGACCGCGACCACCGTGCGCGCGGCAACGCTCGACACGACGGCGCCCTTCACGTACAGCCCGGCCGCGATCACTGCCGGCCAGACGCTCTTCGTCGCCGCCTTCGCGTACGACGCCGCCGGCAACGAAAGCCCTGCGTTAGGCATGGTCGCCGTGCCGTTCGAAGGGGCCGCCGCAGGCATCACCTGGCGCGGCGCGTGGAGCAGCGGCACCGCCTACGCGATCGATGATGCGGTGAGCTTCAACGGCTCGAGCTATATCGCGACGGGCGCCGGCACGAACCATCAGCCGGACATCTCGCCGACGTTCTGGGATGTGCTGGCGGAAGAAGGCGCGACGGGAGCCACCGGTGCGACCGGGGCACCAGGTGCTACGGGTGCTACGGGTGCCACCGGAGCGACCGGAGCAACGGGTCCTGCCGGCTCGAGCGGCGCGTGGGGCCAGAACGCCAGCACGACGACGGGGCTCACGTACGGGTACTTCGGCGGGGAGATCGTCAACGCCGGCAGCCTCACGCGGATCGCCAACGGCACCGTCGCGTTGACAGACAACACGACGAACTACGTCCAGCGCACCCTCGGCGGTGTGGTGAGCGCGAACACGACGGGCTTTAACTTAGGCTCGACGCCGATGGCGAAAGTCGTGTGCGCGTCGGGCGCCATCACGTCCGTCGAAGACGACCGCATGCTCAACATGCCCGACGTGCCGGCCGCGGGGACACGCGACGGCCAGCACTTCCTCTGCGACGACGGCTCGTTACAGATCCCCGTCGGCACCGGCGGCGGCACGACTGGATTCCCCGCTGGCTGGATCGTCACCGGATCGGGCGTGGTGTGGTCCGCGTGGGCAGACGGCAACCCGTACCACGTCGCGGACTATGCGCGGTGGTCCTCCTCATTGCTCATCGGCGTTACGGCCACGTCGATCGGCACAACGACGGCCCGCTGCGTCAAGTTCCGGCTGCCCAAGCAGATGGCCCTCTCGGCGATCTGGCTGTATAGCACAGCGACCACGGCCGGCACGCCGCTGAACTTCGCCATCTACAACGACGCGAGCGGCGCCAAGGTGTACGACTCCGGCGCGGTGGCGGCCGCCGTAGGCTGGTTTTCGCTCCCGGCTGGATCGGGGTTCCCCACGCTGGCGCCAAACACCGATTATTGGTTCTGCTTGGCCGCCAACACGAGCAACACGGCCATCTGCTTCCGCGTCTACCCGCTCCCGTCGGGCGCTGCATACTTCGGAAGTCCCAGCGCTCCGCTCGGCGGCCTCTCAATCGGCCTTCCGGAAGCGTGTCACATCGCCGTGACGGCCGGCGCCTTCCCGTCGACGATGCCCACCAAATCGGGCGCATCGGACACGTACCCGCCGATCCCTGCGCTCATCGGCACGGTATCCTAGATGGCCGAGCGCCGGGTGACCACGCGGAAGCGCGGCGCGTCTCAGAGGGGCAGTCCACAACACATGCCGCCCTTCCCTGCGGCCACAGGCGCTCTCGGAGCGTCCCGTGGCCGCTTTGCGTTTCCGGAGCTCCTGCGTGGATCACTCCCTCTTCACCGTCATCGGTATTGTGCTGTCCTCGGTCATCTCGATCCTGGGCACGCTGGCCGCGAAGCAACGGAAGGAAGGACGCGACGAGCAGCTCCTCATCGATCTCACGAAGGACGTCGCGGTGCTCGAGGCGGAAGGCAAGAAACTCAAGAACGACATCGATTCCATCGGCGGCCGCGTGCGCGAGATGCGCGTCGTGTTAGGCATCGCGGGACAGACCGGTGAGGTGCCGCGCTATGTCCCGCGTGACTCCGGCGAAGGGCCTGCACTCCGATGAGCCGCTGGCAGTGGGCGAACCCATTTTATCTGCTCGACTTCGTCGATTCGAGCGGGCGGCCCGACCACCAAAAAATTATGGCGGCCGTGGTTGTCGCCGGCGTCTTCTGGTGCCAGGCGACGGGCAAGCCCCTCGACACGACGACCGTCATTGCGTTAGGCGCGATCGGATTCGGGCCGCGGCTCTTCGGGATGTTCCTCCGCACCGGAAAGTGGAGCGCCACAACCCAGACCAAGCTCAATGTCGATGCCGCCGCGATCGCGGCCATCGTTGCGCGCCGGAAGGACGGCGACGTCGAGCCCGCGCCGTGACGACGCCCGTCATCTCGGTCATCGACGCGTTCGTGGGCGGCTGCTCGCTCCTCGAGAACGTCGAAGAAGTGCCGCCCAACTCGAACACGGGCCCAATCGTGAGTCTGATCCAGGCGAGCACCGGATCCAAGGCCGGCGACCCGTGGTGCGCGTCGGACATGTCGTACGTGGGGAGCAAGATGTTCGCGGCCAGGTGGCCGCTGCCCCACACGGCGAGTTGCAATGATCTCGCGCTCTACGCGATCCGGCACGGCGTTCTTGCCTGTGTGGGCCGCGTCTACGATGACATCCAAACGCACGGGCTCTTGGACGCGAACGGGCACCGCGTGCTCGAGCCCAATGCGTTAGGCGCACGCGCCGCAGTCGTGTTGCCGCCGGCGCGCGGCGATCTCTGTCTCCTCTACAGCATGAGCGCCCACCACTTCCACCATGCCGGCTGTGTGCGCGACGTGATCGCGCAGGGCACGGCGTGGCGGAGCTGGGAGGGCAATACCACCAAGCCGGGGCAGAAAGGCGACCAGCGCGAAGGCTGGGGCCACTTCGCCAAGCAGCACGAGATGACGGAGCCGTGGGGCTTCGTCCGTTGGGCCACTCTTCTTGAACGGAGCGAAACGCCATGAGCGGGACCCTGCACCTCATCGAAGCGCTCGTTGTCGGCGCGATTGCCGGCGCGATCGTCCTCGTCTTTGCCCTGCGCAACAACCCGCGCATCGTCGCCTGGCTCGGCATCAAGCTCCCCGTCGCCAAGTAGCCGTGCTGCGTCGCGTTGGGCTCGTGCTGGCCGCGCTGACGGTCGCGTGCGCCGTGCTCGCGTCGCTCGCCGCGAGCGGGCCTTCCGCTGCGCTCGTGGCGCGCGCCAACGCCGTCCCGGATCACGCGCCGACGCTCCGTGGTCCGGTCGTTCGGCCCAACACCGATGTCGCGCGCTTCCTCGAGCAGCACTACTCGGGTGGCCTGCCGGAAGCCGGTTACTGCGCGACGGTGATCGTGGCCGGCACCTTCCAGGACACGACGCTCTTCGTCACGCACGTCGACTCGGCACCCTCGAGGACGAGCAGCATCGCCGGCAAGCCGGGCGTCGACTTTGCGTGCGCGACCCGGTGGACGCTCCACACGCACCCACTCGGCGCGTGCTTTGTTTCGCTCTCGGACATTGTGCAGGCCAACCGCGAGCACCGGGACGGCGCCATCGTGCAGTGCGGCCCACGTGACTTTCGCGCGTGGGTCGTGCGGTGACGTCGCCTCCGCCGCCGACCGGCGGCCTCTCGCAGACTGAAGCGCTCGATTTCTACAAGACGCTGCGCGACGCGTCAGACGCCTCGCTCTCGCGTGCACACCTCATCCGGACACTTGTGGACGCCGCGCTCATCGCGCTCGTGGCGCTGGCCGGCTGGCGCGCGTACGAGTGGCATGTGAAGGACACCGCGCAGCTCGAAGCGCGCGTGCAGGCCAACCAGGCCGCGAAAGATTCCGCCATCGCGAGTCGCGACTCAGCGGACGCGCGCGCGGAACGTTGGGAGACACGCGCGGAGGTGGCCGTCGCGAGGGTGCGCGTCGACACGCAGTTGATCGCTGGCGCCCTCCAAACGGTGCCGGCGCCGGTGCTCGTCCCGGTGACGTCGCCCGCCGGCATCGTTTCCGAGGTGCCGATGGTACCAGCGGAGACGTTCGACACGCTCGGCGCGCGGTGCACGCGGCTCGAGCACGATTGCACGCAGGCGCTCGCGGCGAAGGATTCGGCGCTCTCCGCCAAAGATTCGGCGCTCGCACAGGGACGGATCGCGATGGCGCACGGCGACTCGCTCACTGCGCTCGCGCTCAAGAAGGCATCGGACGCCGAGCGCGCCAACTTCTTCTCGAAGATCCTCTACGGGTTAGGCGGCGCGGTCGTCGGACGCGCGAGCTGCTCAGTGCGTTGACGCTGCTTCCTCGAGGCGCCAACCGCGACGAGCTCGCGGCGAATGAGGTGCCGGATCCAGTCAGAGATGCTCCGGTGCTCGCGCGCAGCTGCCGCTGCGACGAGCGCTTTTCGTTCGGCGGTGAGACGCACTTGGACGACGCAGCGCCGGTAGATGGCGCCGCGGCTCATTGAAAGAGACCGCTCCACGTCAGCGCCGCTCCGTACTGAGCTCCCGCCTGACTAACGAAGATTTTTTGGAAGCCGATTTGTACCCCGACGCCAGCACGATCCGGCAGGAACCCGATTCCACCGGACAGCATCCCGCGCGCGCCGCTGTGATCGAACGGCCCGAGCTCGCCGGTCTGCGGATTCACGAACGTCTTCGTCTTGAGCGAACCCCAGGCGATGCCGGGCGCCCCGAAGGCCAGAATCCGGTAGTGGCCTTCCCGTGCGGAAAACGCGATCGGAGCGCCGACGGTCGCCGAAGCATACCGATCGGACCCGGCATCGAAGGACCAGGAGCCGGCCGTCCGCACCGACAGCGTTACCCGACCTGCCGAGTCGCCGACCGCCGCGTTGGCCAGCCGTACGATTGCACTCCCGCCGGCGCTGGCGTTGCCGCGGCACTCGAAGCCGATGGGACAATCCGGAACGATGTACGCGGCATTGGCGCCGATGCCTAACCGGCCGCCCAGGAACGAGGCCTCCACGGCGCCGCCGAATGCGTCCGCACGCACGGATCCAACTGGACCGAGGTCTCCGAAGTCGCCGAATGTCAGATGGGTGTACAATCCTTGCACGCTGAGGACATTCACGGAGTCGCCTAACATCGGGGCGTCGACGACGGGCGATGCGCCGGCGGTCGTGAGCACCGTTCCGAGATAGGCGGCGAGATCGTGCACGTTTTGGGCGTCAGCAGGCTGCGCGCAGAACACGCATACGGCTGAGGCCGCGAGGATGAAGCGTTGGCGCACGGTGAGAGTACTCCCGGAGTGTTCGAGTTGTGGGGCGGCGACGAGCCGCATAGCACGCCGCAGGCCTAACGGTCCCTGAACGCTCTTTCCCGGTCCAAGTCCATGACGCATCGCGGATTAGCAGCTAGGTGCGTGCATCTCTTGTAATACGAAATGTGGCGGCGCAGCGGCGGCGCGCGCTCAACACTTCCGACGGCCTCTTGCGACGGGCGTTTCCGCAGGAAATCTTTGCCGCCCCGCATGTCTCGCCCGCCAGCACGCTCCACAGCCTCTAGTCGCGTCCGCGGCGTCTATCGCATTGACCTGCCTGACGAGGGCGAGGTCATCTATCGCTTTTATTCCAGCGGCGGCCGACGCATCGCGAGCTGCCACGTAAGCCTCGAAGCTGCGACCCCTCTCATCGACGACTGGATGGAGCGGATGCTGGACGCAGTCGATCCCTTCCCGCATCCCAGACCCGCTGTCCATCTCTTGCTCAGGCCTCCTTGTCCCGACGACGATGGAGGGGTCTCGCCGCCCGTGCGCCCGTCCGGTGAAGCTGTCTCGTCTTGCCGAGCCACTTCGGCGCCTCAGCGTTCAAGTCGTGCTGCAACCAGAGGCGCGATACGCCGAGAGCGCTGACGAGCGCTGCCCAGTAATCCTCGTAGCGCGGCAGATGTTGTCCGGTTTCCCACTTTGAATAGTGGGCCTGATCGATCTCCTTGCCCCGCACCACTCCCATTCTCGCCACAAGCTGCACCTGGGTTAACCCGGCGTGTTCGCGCGCGAGCCTCAGCCGCTCGCCGAACGCTGCATAGGGCGCATCTGGGCGCGATTTCCCCATCCCCATCGTGCCTCTTGACAAAGTCAGTGAGTTACTATTACCCTAGTTACTAGTCGCTGGCCGTGTGCGGGCCGGCCTTCCTTCAGGGACGGAATATGACTTCACGGAATATCAACCGAAAGACCCGCATCCTCGTTGGCCAGCGCCTTTTAGCTCTTCGCACGGCACAGGGTCTCACCCAGGAAGCGGCGGCCAAAAAGGTAGGCATCAAACAGTCGCACCTCTCGAAGATCGAACGCGGCTGCGGCACTTCGCTCGGCCTGCTGATGCGGCTGGTCGCCGTGTACGGCAGCTCGCTCGACCAGGTCGTGGCACCAGAAGCGGAAAAATCCCCCGCCGCCTAACCCGTCACCCTCAACACGCACCTGAGTCCACCCCATGAACGAGTCCCGAATCATTAAGATCGACCGCCGATGCGATCGCGCCGGGCCGGGCTTCCGCTCGACGCGCGAGTACCAACGGCACGTCGAGTCGGAATGCGCGTTCCACCTCGTGCGCGCGACCGACGTCGCGCCCGGCTCCAAGACGTGGCGCGAGAAGCGCTTCCGCTCGGGGCAGCGCGTGCCCTTCCGCACGGAGATCGAAGCGTTCCAATCGCTGCTCACGCGCTCCGCCGAGGACGGTGGGATCGAGCACGTCGAACGGGCGGCGGACGAAGTGTGGGATGCGGTCGTACACCTCACGCGGCTCGTCTCGCGGCTTGTGACGGACGCCCGCATCCGGGCGACCACACGCATCGTCGCCGCACAGAGCGACACCGGGAGGGCCGCCTAACCATGAATCCCACTATCGCCATCATCGTCCGCGCGTTAGGCATGGCCGGCGCGATCGCCGCGCTCTACTTCGCGGTGGCTACGTACATGGCCGTGACCGATCGGCGCGCGGAGAAAGCAGAGCGCGAGCGCAAAGGGGAGGCCGACTTCCAGCGCACGGTGCGCACGGACCCGCGCCGCTCGCGCCGGGACGGGAACTGGCCGCCCCGCGGCGGGCTCGCCGCGTGAGCGCGTTCCTCTGGGCCGCTATCGCGATCGCCGGCGTGTTCGGCGTGCTCTGGATCGCGGTACGGCTCACGGTGCTCGTGACGCGTTCGGTCGAGCGCGGGCCGCGGCGGCCGAACGCGAAGAATCCTCGACTCTGGCAGTAACCCTGGGAGAATCGAAATGACTCACGCAGCACCCGCGGCGCCGGCGCCGGCGACGTCCACCACCGAGAAGCCGTCGCTTCTGGATCAGATCCTAGACTCGCAGCATCTCCGGCAGAACGTCACGCCGTTGCTCGCCGGCCACCACGCGACGGAACGCGACGAAGAGTACGAGCGCGTGGCGGGAATGGTCCGGCTCTACGCCCGGGCGAACCCGGAGATCCTCCGCTGCACACGCGCCTCGATCGAGCTCGCGATCACGAAGGTGGCGCAGTGGGGGCTCACGATCGGCGACACCGCCCATCTGGTCCCATTCAACGTCAACACTGCGAAGAAGGGACAGCGCCCGGTTTGGGAGAAGCGACTGACGCCGATCGCCGACTACAAGGGCCTCATCCAGCTGATGATCGCGTCCAAGGTCATCCGGTTTGTCGAGGCGCACTGCGTCTACGAGAAAGATGAATTCGACTGCGTCTTCGGATCCGAGCGACGTCTGCATCACAAGCCGTGGGGCGTGCCCGGCGAGCGCGGCGCACTCAAAGGCGCGTGGGTGATGTTCCACCTGCCGTTCGGCACGATGGTGTGGGACTACATGCCGATCGAGGACATCGATGCGATCCGCAACACGTACTCGAAGCAGTGGGCGGTGAAGAAAAACGACAACGGCGAAATCGTCGCGAACAAGGAATGCCCCGCCTGGTACGCGAAGAAGTGCACGATCCGCCAGGCCTCGAAGCTCGTCCCGAAGGATCCGCGGCTCGCGCGCGCGATGGCCACGATTCGCGACGAAGAGCGGACGGAGTTCGGCGAGGATCTCGATAAGATCGTCGCGACGACGCAGCGGATGCGCGAGGAGGAAGAGCTCGCGGACACGCTCAACGCGCGTCTCAAGTCGAACGTGCAAGGGAGCATCCTCGAGGGCGCGGAGGAAGAAGACGACGCGGAGCTGCAGCAGCGACTCGGTGGTGCCGGCGTCGCGGAGAACGACGAGCCCGAGGACGACATCCCGGACCCGCTCGACGCGTTGCGCCAGGATCTCAAGCAGCTCTCCGAACGGACGGAGTTCAGCACCAGATCAAGGGAGCTGCTCGCGGCCGCGGCCGAGAATGCGGACCTCACGATCGAGCGCGCGCTCGACATGGTCGACGATGCGAAGCGCTGGCTGAGGAAGCGCGAGCTCAACTTGCCGGACGATCTGCCGCTGCCCAAGGGCGCGCCTAACGCGACCCGTCCGAGCCAGGCGAAACTCGTCGAGTCGATCCGCGACTACGGAAAGCGCTATCCGCATCTCCAGGACACGATTGGGCGTTGGCAGCTCGAGGAGATGGACGAGGACCGCCTCGAGGACTGCCTTTCCATTCTCAAGGATGCCGCGGCCGTAGCGGATCGCGAGGACGCCCGGCGCAATCGGAGACAGGCCAATGCCTAACACTGTACTTAGCCGGCCGATCAGTTTCGACGTTTCGTCGACGGATATGCGACGGATCAGAAAGATCGCGCGGCGGGGATCGCGGTTGCTGAAGGAGAAGGGCGTCGAGCGGGACCGCGTCGATGTCGAGATGGACCTGTGTGCCTGTCACGCGAACGGTTGCCAGCTGGATTTCGAGAAGCTCGAGCGATTCGACGATTTCAATTTGCTGCACGATCTCCTGGGGATTGCGCGGTGTCTGGATCACAACACCGGCCGGCTGCGGCGCCATTTTCTACCGCGCTGTTCCCTTCCCAGTCGCCTGCAGAAACCTGCCGTCGCAATCTGCATCCGCTGCGGATGCACGGACGACGACGCCTGTGAAGGCGGTTGTGGATGGGTCGTCGTCGATCGCCTGCGCGCAATCGGTGTGTGTTCAAGCTGCACTGACAGCGGAGAGGCCGCCCGGTCCATGCTCAAGGAGTGGGACGCGTGACGCCGCCGCTCACGAAGTGGGTCGTTCGCCGCCTCGAGCTCCCGCGCACCGGGATGGTCTCCGTGGCGCTCACGCCCGAGGGCATCGCGTATCGCGAGTATGGTCGCCGGCGGTGGCTACTGCTCCCGCATAGGACGGCCTTCGTCGCGGCGGCGACGTTAGGGGCCGAGTCTATTCGCGCGGAACGCCGATCGAGAAGGAGGATGCAACATGCGTGAACTCCTTCCCGTCGCGGTTGCCACCGTTCGCGACGACACGGTGTTTCGCTTCGTGCGCTCGCCCGACCGTGGCAGCGACGACGGATACACAGGGGTCCTCGTCGACGGCGTGCCGCTGCCGCAGCGCATCGTGTATCACTCGCCGACCGGCTTCGAGTTCGGGTACGGCGGGAGCGGCCCGGCCGATCTCGCGCTGAATATCCTCGCGCTCTTCGTCACGCGTCGCGAGGCCGAGCAGCTGCATCAGGATTTCAAGTGGGCGTTTATCGGGTCAGCGTTTCCCGGTCAAACGCTCCGGGCGGCCACCGTCCGCGCGTGGATCGAAGCGCAGCGGCGCGCGCAGAGCCAACGGGAGGGTTAGGCGAGATGCGCGTTCCTGTTCGCTTCGAGGCGATCACGCCTGCCTATTGGCCGCGCGGGGCAGCGCGCACGGACGCGCTCGACAGGATTCACGGGCGCTTTCGTACCACGTGGGGCTCGATTATGGCTGATCTCGACCGCGAGCTGTGGCAGGCCGGCGCGAGCGATGTGGTGGTGCAGATCGATTGCCCGGCCGTCGACATCCGTGGAGACGGAATGCCGAAGTCGGATGCGCGCGTCCGATCGCCTGGCGTCGTGCTGCGCTTCACGCACCCGAGTCAGGGGCCAGTCATCTATCCCTGCGATGCGTACGTCGATTGGTGGTCGAACTTCCGCGCCATCGTGCTCACCCTCGAGGCGTTGCGCGCGGTCGATCGCTACCGCGTGGCGACAGCGGGCCAGCAATACGCGGGCTTCCGCCAGATAGCCTCGACATCGGGAGAGCCTGGACCGCTCAGCCCTGAGGCCGCGGCGGAGATCATCGCGGAGCACAGCGGGATCGAGAGCGAAGCGATTCTCATGTACCAGAGCGTCCGCACCGCGGCAGTCGCGAAGGCGCTGCGCGCGGCCCATCCGGACACGGGCGGCACTGCCGAGCAATTCGACCTTGTGTCGCGCGCGAAGAAAGCGCTCGAGGAGGCGGCATGACGCCGAACCTCGAGGACGTGCTCTCCGGTTGGCGCGAGCGCGCCTCGAGCGCGCGCATCCTGCACGAACCGGACAAGGCGCAGTTGATCGATGACATCTGCGATCAGGTCGCGCGCGCCGCGGAGCCATTCATGCGGTTCATCTCGGAGCGCGACGCGCAGCTGCGCTCGAGTAAGGGACTCCACTACTTCAAGACGCGCTTCCGGGAATGGGAGGCGCAGGGCAACGCCCGTGTCGGCGCCAAAGGCCGGCGCGAATACCGCCTCTGTGTGGTCCCGGTCCGCGCGAACACCGACGGCGCGCGCGCGCGCGGCCGTCGCGGCGAGCACGCGGCATGAAGCAGCGTCGGCGGACGATCCTTCGGTTAGGCAGGCGCGGCCGCCAGGTGCGGGTCTGCATCGACCGCCGGCTGCACCTTGTGCGCTGCCTTTGGCGCGAGCACGGGCGCGATCGGACGGAGAGCTGGCCGGATACCGAGTCCGGCCGCGCGGAGGCGTGCGCGTACGCGGATGGCGTCTATGAACGGCTCGGTGGGCCTGGGCCGGCGACATTTGCGCCGATCACACTGCGCGCGCTGTGGGAGCGGTACGCGACGGCCGTGCAGGACGACATCCGCCATACGACGCGCGTCGGCTACGCACAGCGGTGGGGGAAGTTCGAGTTGTTCGCCAACGAGGATCGCCTCGCGACGGATGTGACGACGGCGCTGCTCTCCGACTACCGCACGCGCTTAGCACAGCTCGGGCATTCGCCGAATCAGGTCCGCCTCCTCATCGCCGCGGTCAGGCAGGTGATGCGATGGGGCGTGATGAACGATCTCATCCCGATTACGAAGGTGCTCGAGTTCCGCGTGAAGTCGCCGCGCGGGCAGCGGGGCATCAAGATGCACGAATATCGGCGCGAGGAAGCCGAGGCGATCATACGGCAGTGGGATCCTCGCGCCTGGTACGGATGGCGCCCCTACGTGCTCACCGTTCTCTGTTCGCTGACTGGACGGCGCGCGCGATCGCTGCTGCATCTCGAATGGCGCGACGTGGACTTCGCGACCGGCATCGTAACCTGGCGGGGCGAGACGGACAAGATGGGCGAGGAACAGCAGCGTCCCCTGCCCGAGCTCGCACTCGAGGCGCTGTGGGTGGCGTACGGCTGGCGCTGTGCGTTAGGCCCGAGCTCACCCTTTGTGTTCTTCGGCGCGGAGGGGAAGACGGCGAATCGCCCGTGGACGTACTCAGCCGCCAACACGATGCTGCACAATGCGGAGACCGCGGCTAACGTCGAGCACATCAAGTATCGCGCCTTTCACGGCTTTCGCCGCGGTACGACGACGGACATCCTGGTCGCGACGGGCGGCAATTACAAGGCGGCGGCGGACTATATCGGCGATCGCGATCTCCGCATTGTACGCCGCTCCTATGACAAGGAACGCTCCGAGGAGATGGTGGCGACGGCGGCGCTCGTGGAGCGCCATCACCGGCAGATACAATCCGGAACGCAAATAGAACGCGAGTCGGACCAGGCCAATCCAGAGGAGGTTACACCGTGATACGGCGGGCTAACGAAGAGCCAGCGCTCGGGATTGAACCGAGGACCGCGCGCTATCAGGTCGAGGGCGAAAGTGGATCTTTCTGGTTAAACCGGAACGGAACGGAAGAAAATCGCGGCTCCGACCGGCCTCGCGCAGCCGAATTGACACCGAATTCCGGAACGCAAACAGAATTTCGCTCGAAAGCCGGAATTTTGACGCGCGCGACGCGCCTCGCGGCGGCGGTGTGGAAGGCGGTGCGTGGTGTTGTTGGGAACGCGCGGCGCGTGATTCGGCGGAGCAGTCGAGGCTCCGACCCAGAGATAGAGGAATCGGGCGAGCGAGCCTATTTCGACATCTGCGCGGCGAGAGACGAAGCTAACCGCGCCGCAATTCCCCCGACAAGTCCCCGAATCCGCCACCGGCACCGTGACTCAACCGTGAGTCGCGCGGGCCGCCTTTCGGTGCGCGAGCAGCTGCGCATCGCGCGGTGGACGATATGACGACGCCAGCGATCGAAGCCGCGGCCGTGCCTCCGGTGACCGAGCGCTTTCGCCTCGCCCGCGAAACGATCGACCGCCTCGTGTGGCCGGCAAGCACCGCCGCGCGATGGAAGCAGGTCGAGCGGGACGACTACGGCTCGCGGTGGATGCACCGGAGCAACGGGCTGCGCGTGATTTATTCCGTGCTGCCGTACGGGCCGGAGGGCGAGCTCTGGCAGCACGTGTCGGTATCGCGCGCCTCGCGCCTCCCCAGCTGGGAGGACCTCAAGCTCGTCCGCAGCGATTTCATCGGCGACCACACCGAGTGCTACCAGGTCTTTCCGCCGCGCGAGCGATGGGTGAACGACGGCCCGTACGTATTGCATCTCTGGGCATCCATCGCGAGGGCTAACGGCGTTTTGCCGGACTTTCGCATCGCGGGGACGATATGACGGCGCCGATCGACGGCGACGCGCGCGCGGCCATGTACAGATCGACCCTGGCCGGCGTGACGCTGGTGGCGGACCTCGTCGAGAACCTCGAGCTCGATGAGGCGCTCGAGATCGCGCAGAGTGCCGATACGCTTGGCCCGATGCTCGTCCCGACCGAGTGGATTCGCGGCAACCAGAACACGACCGACGCGAAGGCGCTGCTCAAGCCGCTCATCGCCTTCCGGAACGCGGCGCGCGAGATCCGCGACCGCACCCCCATTCAGGGCGGACAAGCCGCTGGAGAATCCCCCCGATGAGCTCATCTTGGGAACGCGTTGCCGTCACGCGCATGTGCGCCACCTGCGCGCGCGAATTCGAGCACACGCCGAATCCGAACGGCGGCCGACAGCCGACGCGGTGCCCGAAGTGTCGCGGTGAGCAAGCGCCGAAGAAGCCGCGCGCTGTCGCGTTGGTTCGGACTCCGGTGGCTGCGATCGCTGTTGCTGACTCGCCCCCCCCTGCACCGAAGATCGACGTCGCCGCGGTGGCGGATCAGCTCGAGCGGCAGGGTCTCCTCATCGCCGATGCGGTGCGCGCACTTCGCGCGCTGCAGGAGCTCGCGTGAATGCCCACCGATGAGCCGTCTGTGACCGCCGTCGTGTGGAGGAAGGGGACCGCGCAGATCGCGATCCATACCCCCTGCGCAGAGATGGAGATGCGCACGGTCGATGCCTGGCGCGCCGATGGCGTCCCGGGTCTCGTGGTCGCGCGGATGGCGAAAGACAGGGAAGCAACCTGGCGCGTCACGCACGAGGCCTCCGGCTTCGCAGTCAGTGCGCATCGCACGCTCCACCGTGCGAAGCGAGCTCTTCTCGCATTGGCGCCGCTCACCGACTGGACGCGCGATCGAGCCTCGATCATGGCGGAGAACGTGTTAGGGATGTCGATCGCCGCCGTTAGGCACGAGGTCGATCAGTGAAGTACTCCGTGATCATTGAACCTGTCGACGACGGCTACGCCCTCGTCGCGCGGCCCGTCGCCGGCATCTGCCCGTTCTGCCTGCATCCGACACAGTTCCTCGAGCGGCCGCGCGAAGTGAAGACGCGCGCCGGGCGCATCGTGTCCTTCGAGCTCACGTTCGTCGAGATGGCTTACGACAACGTGCTCCTCGAGGCGCGCAACGCGTTGCACGGCGTGCGCCTGGAAAAGCCGAAGGGGCCGCCTAACCGCCTGGCGCGGGAAGGCGAACAGCCAGCGCGGGCGAAGCAATGACGCGCCTCATCGCCGTGAAACCCACATCGCTCGCGCTCATCGATGAGGCTGACGCCGAGATCATCGCCGGCTGGGATTGGCAGCTCGATCGCTACGGTTACGCTCGTGGATTTCGCTGGTGTCGCGAGCGCAAGCAGATGGTGAAGGTCTACATGCATCGGCTGATCCTGGGCGTGACGGTCCGGTCGATCGAGATCGACCACGCGAATCGCGATCGCCTCGACAACCGGCGCGAGAATCTGCGCCTCTGTGATCGACGGGCCAACTGCGCGAACGCGATCAAGACGCCGGGCCGCACCGGCTTTCGCGGCGTGATCTACGAGGAGCGCATCAACAGGTTCCGCGCCCACATCAGCGTGAACGACCGGAAGGTCTGGTTAGGCTGCTTCACCGACGGCGAGGTCGCGGCTCGTGCCTATGATGCGGCCGCGCGGATCCACCACGGCGAGTTCGCGATCCTCAACTTTCCCGAGACGGCGCTCGAGGCGTGACAAAGATCCGCGGGAAGCTGCGGCCGTCCGGGCACAGGCCCTGGGTGAGTCCCAAACGAGAGCTCAAGCGAGAGCTCATGGCGAAGCACGGCATCACGACCGGGCGGCAGCTCAAGAAGCTCCGCCGTCGGCTCCGGCAATTAACCGTTAGGCAACAGGACCCACAGTGAAGAACAGACTCACCGATCTCAACGACTACCTCTTCATGCAGCTCGAGCGGCTCGCCGAAGAGAGCCTCGCCGCGGTCACCTCGCTCAGATACCACGGCCTCACGCATGTCGGCGGTCGCGTGGTCGATGGCAGAGGCAACACGGTTCCGACGCTAACCGAGGAAGACTTCTTCCGCCTCGCCTGCGTTCCCTTCGCTCCGCCGGCTGAGCGGGACGCGCTCGCCGCCAAGCTCGCGCACGAATGGCCGCAGCAGTGGCCGCTCGATCGGATCGCGCAGTGATGATGCTCAAGCACATTCCGCCGGGCGCCACGCCGAACCCGTGCCAGGCCTGCGGCGCGCCGCTCTATCGCGTGATCGATCGCACGGGCCGCGTCTATCTCGCCGAGTGCACCGGCGCCGGCGCGCGGCCGCCGACGGACACGAAGTCTGGGTTAGGCAAGATTCACACGCCCTGCTCCTGGGACCTCTTCGCACCTGCGCCAGCCTGAACGATCGCCCGTGATTACAGAAACCCGCGCCACCGCGGCGCCCGCTCCCCAACCGACGATGGATTGGTTCCGCTCACATCACGGCGCGCCGATGGACGCGAAGCTGGTAACGGTCGCGAAACGCAGTGAAACGCAGCCGGGCGTTGCATGCGCTGTGTGGTGGGCGCTGCTCGACTATGCCAGCCAGAATAGCGACCGCGGCAGCGTCGCCGGATTCGACTGCGAGTTCGCTGCAACCTTCTTCGGCTGGCCCGAGGAAACGATCGAACGTGTAATCGGCGCCATGCGCGACAAAGGGCTCCTAACCGGCGATCACATAACGAATTGGGAGAAGCGCCAGCCGCAGCGCGAAGACAATTCGACGGATCGCGTTAGGAACTTCCGGCAGCGCAGGCGCGGCGGTGAAACGGAAGTGAAACGCAGTGAAACGCAACGAAACGCTAGAACAGATGAGAGGAGAGGAGATGAGAACAGAGGGGATGAGGAGCGCTCTCTTTCAGAGAGAGCGCTCCATCCCCCTGGAGAGATGGCCGAGCCGAAAAACGCGCCGTCGCCGCCGGTCGATCAATCCCCCGGGGAGGTTGCCGATGGCCGGCGCCGAGCTCGCGTCGACGAGCGCCGTCGATTCGACACCGCGCGCGCCTGGGCTGACTCGCACCCCGACGAATTCCAGAAAATCGAGCGCCGGCTGGATCGCGATCTCGCGCGATTGGAGCCGGGCCCGATGCAGGATGAAGTCCGGCGGGGCCGGTTAGTCGGCGAGATCATGCGATGCATTGCCGAGGAGGAGACACGAGCTGTAAGTCGGTCGCCGCCGGCGGGGCACGCCAAGCCCGCGGAGGTGGCCCATGCCTGAATACGCACCCCGCGTCAGTCCGCCTGAGCGCGTCGTCGACGACCTCAACGTGCCGGCAATGCGGCGGGATGTGCTCGAGGTGATCGCTCGCGTCGCCGAGAGTAGCGGCGATCCGGTGGTCCGCGCCGTCTGCTCGCAGATCTGGGAGGAATTCACCGTCATCTGGCGACACGGGAAACCGAGTCCGCCTGAAATCCCAACTTGGGATAACCTGGGGATCAAGAATGCCTGACTCAGAGCAGAAGTTCGAGAGCTGGGGCGTCGTCGAGATGCTTGGACATCGGCGTATCGCCGGGTTCATCACCGAGCAGACGATCGCCGGCAGCGCGCTCGTTCGCGTCGACGTCCCGGAGACCGAGAAACCTGGATACACGAAGCTCGTCGGAGTGGGCTCGATCTACTGCCTAACGCCGACGAGTGAAGCCGTAGCCCGCGCCGTTGCGTCGGAGCTCGAGCGATACAACGAGCCGCTGCCCGTGCATCTGCCGCGCTTGCCGGCAACCGTGGGAGCACCGGCGGCGGACGCTGAGATCGAGGACGATAACGACGACGTGCCGTGGGAGGACGAAGACCAAGACAAACCCTTCTAACGCAAACAGGAGCCCATATGATCACCCTGCATGTAGTCATCATAGCTCTGGTTGTTATCGCGCTCCTGTGCTTCGCGGCGGCGACGTTCAAGATTGCTGAGGCGAAGATCAACCTGATGGCGTTGGGCCTGTTGCTGGCGGTGCTCGCCTGGGCGCTCAAGTGATTTACGTTAGCCCGAGGTGGGTATGAGCTACTGCCGGTGCAGTAGCGGCGCGCGCCGGCGCCGCCGCCGAGCCTAACGACGGGGGTGCGCCGTGAGCGGCAACGAGACGCTGGACCTGGACCAATTGAACAGGGACTTCACCGACGCCGTGTGCTCGATGCGCGTCCCGTTCAACCGCCTAGTCGCGGATGTGCTCGCGCGTATCCCTCGCCTCATCGCCGCCGTGCGCGAGCGGGACGCCGAGATCGCGCGGCTCAAGGACGCGCTACGCCGAATCGGAATCTTTCGGAGCGACGAGGTGGGCGACGATGGTTCAGAATGGTGCGTCACGCTGGAGCCGCACGGCGAGGAACCGGTTGGGTCGTTGGACGACGCACTCCGCGTCACCCTTACCGCTTCGCATGCTGATGGCTTACGCGAGGCGTCGCGCGAGACCGGCACCGAACCACCACAGCCAGCGGAGGGAGCGTGAACGAAGCAACGAAGACCGAGCCAGCCATCGAAGCGAAGGCCGAGGCAGTGCTAGCGAGTCTCATGGCGCTGACGGACACCACGCCAGGCGGCGTCGCGCTCGTGAGCGTTCCGAGCGACGGCGAATACAGCAAGAAGGAGGGATACTCCAACGGCGGCAGCGGTGGCCGCACGTGGGTCATCAGCGTGCCGGGGGGTGATGCGTGGGACGTCGTGGTCGAGGGGCTATATCAGATGCTCTGCACGACGCGCGGCCGCGAATGGCGGTGACCCCGACCGTGATCCAGCGGCTGCGCGAGGCAATCCGCGCCGAGCGGGATGATCGCGCGCGCGTTAGCGTCGTTCCGCAACTTGCCCGCGAGAATAGAACAGACGACACCATCACCGCCGTCGAGCGGGAACTGGCCGTCAAGGACGCCGAGATCGCCGAGCTTAGGAAGCGGCCGACGCTGGAGGAAGTAGAGGAGGCCGTGGACGCAGTGTGCGCGAAGTGGGAGCGTCACGATATGGGTAAGACGATCGAGCTGCTGGCGGTCATTCGTAAGCTCTACGCCGAGAAGGCGCGAGCCGAGGCCCCGCAGTTCACCAAGGCAGAGCAACAGTGAGCGCCGGAGGACCCTTGCCCAACGCCGGCGAAGAGATCCCGCGCCGCGTCATCCGAATCGAACGGGCGCGGTGCCGGTTCGCGCAGCTCCCGTGCATCAGCGCAGGCCTGCGCGCGCGACTAACGGCGCTCTATGGCGTCGTCCGCAGAACCGACGACCGCAAGCTCCACATCGAGCACGCAGAGGATTGTCCCGTTAGACTATTCGGCATGTTCGCCACGTGCATGTGCGAGCCGGACGTTGTACTCTGTGGGCGGAGGAGCTGAGTGCAATGACAATCTTCGGCACGCACGACGACAACACGCTGGCGCAACTCGCAGACGTCGCCACCCGGGCAGAGCGTGTCGCTCTGATGGCAGACGGCCACCTCGGCTACGTGATGCCGATCGGCGGTGTCGCGGCGTATCAAAATGCGGTTAGTGTCGTCGGCGTCGGTTTCGATATTGCGTGCGGCAATGCGGCGATCCGGACCGACATGCTGCTATCACATTTCAACAGACAGGACCTGTCGGTCATTGCCGACGAGATCCAAGCGACGATTAGCTTTGGCGTTGGCCGGAGTAATCGTGCGGACGATGCGCCTACAGACCATCCGCTGTTCGGTTCTGCCGCGTGGGAGCTGCTACCGCACGAAGCGAATGCACAGAACCTGGTCGGGAAGGCTCGTGCACAGTTAGGCACGGTCGGCAGCGGCAATCACTATGTTGACGTGTTTGCAGACGAGCAGGAACGGATGTGGGTCGGCGTGCACTTCGGCTCGCGTGGCTTGGGCCACACTATCGCGTCCGGGTTCCTCGCGATGTCTCAAGGGGAGCCGTGGGGAGCGCGCGTGCCTGAACGCGAGGCTTTGTTAACACTCGACGGTGCACTCGGCCAAGACTACTGGCAGCTCATGTCTCTGGCGGGCGAATACGCCTATGCGGGAAGGGAGTGGGTCGCACGAAAGGTCGTCTCGATACTGGGGGGCGTCGAGCAAGAGCTCGTGCACAACCACCATAATTTCGCTTGGAAGGAGACGCACGACGAGCGCGAGTATGTGGTAGTGCGGAAGGGCGCGACTCCAGCGTTCCCCGGACAGAAAGGATTTGTCGGCGGAAGCATGGGCGACAATTCGGTAATCCTTGAGGGCGCGCGCTGCGACGACGGTCCGACTTGCGAGCTGCAGCGCGCGGCCCTGTTCTCGACGGTGCACGGCGCAGGGCGTGTGATGTCGCGGACCCAGGCGCGTGGGAAAATCAACCGCAAGACGGGCGAGATTAAATCCCCCGGCCTCATTTCGCAGCAGATGTTAGACGACTGGCTCGCTCCGACCGGTGTACAGCTGCGCGGTGGCGGGTTAGACGAAGCGCCGCAAGCGTATAGGCGGTTGCCAGATGTGCTTGCAGCCCAATCCGAAACGGTCCAGGTCCTTCATACCCTCCGCCCGCTCATCGTCGTGATGGCTGGGCCCAACGAGTTCGATCCATACAAGGACTGAACATGCAGTTCGACGCCTTACCGGAACTCTCACGATCGCCGCGATGATTTCGACCGTGCGCGTCCGCTTCGTGCGCGAGTCGGCGCCCAACAATATGCTCTGCGTCTGTCGACGCCATCTGAGCGAACGGCAGCGCATCATCGGAGCCACGGTCGACGCCTTCCGTGCCGCCACCGCCGAGCCTACCGACGGGGGTGCGCCGTGAGCGCCAATCGCGAGCCGCCGACCGAGCCGTGTGACGAGGCCTGCGGACGCGTGCTTGCTAACCAGGCGGACCGGATCGCGACGCTCGCGGCGGCTCTGCGCCAGATCTCGGACAAGTACTCACACGATGGCGTGGATAACTGCGCTGGCTGCGTTGCCCGTGCCGCTCTCCGACATTCGCGATGAGCGCCAACGAGACGCTGGACCCGATCACGAGTCTGAGGCGGGCGGTCGCGAGGGTTGCCAGCAACACAGGCCTACGGGACCGCGCACGCATCGATGCTGCGATGGCCCGCGTCGAACGCGCGCTCTCCGATTCGATCGCCGCCGTGCGCGAGCGGGACGCCGAGATCGCGCGGTTGAATAAGGCCGCATCGGCGTGGCGCGAGTACGCCGAGCATCTAGAACACTGCCCTTGGTGCGCCGACGACGGCGTGGCCGAATGCGACCGAGGAGGCCGGGAGCTTCGTGAGGCCGCGTTAGGCGAGGCGTTAAGCCAGACCGGCACCGAACCACCACAACCAGCGGAGGGAGTGTGACCCCGACCGTGATCCAGCGGCTGCGCGAGGCGACCTACGCCTCGACGAGCGCGGCGATTGCGCGCCAGAGCGTGAGCGGACGCTCGCGGAGCTCGTCCGCGACCACGGCCGGGATGTCGTCGCCGGCCAGCCACCGGCGCACCGTGCGCTCGTCACGCAGCAGCACGCGCACGGCAAAGCGGCGATCGGAGAGCCCGGTCGCCGCGATCACCTGCCGCAGCCGATCCGCGTCAGTCATCAGAGGCGACGTGCTCGCTCCCGACGTAGCGCAGCCCCGCCTGTTCCCAGTCCTCGCGGCTCGGCTTGTAGCCAAGCTGCCCCGTGATCCAGGCCATGTCATAGGCGGTGTATTCGTACGATGCGTCGGAGCCCGTCCAGCCCTGCTTCCGCGCTTCGCTTCGGCAGTCGGCAAGCAGGCCCTTGATCCGGTCGATGCTCTCGGTGGTCGTCATGATGTGCCTCTCCTGGAGGGTGGTGGTGGGTCAGATCGCGATGAGGGTCGTGCCGGCCACGTGCCGATCGACGAAGGCCGGGATGTGGCCAAAGGGGTGCCGCGTCCGCTCGATGACTTCGTACGGCATGCCGGCCTCCTCCGCCGCCCGCACCGCGCCGTCGCGCGCCGCCGCGTCCAGCTTGTGGACCGGACGATCGCTCCACGACTCGCCGCTGCCGTCCATGGCGAAGATCGTCGCGGCTCCGTCTTTCACGGCGACAGCGTAGGTCATGGTGGTCATATCGGTATCCCCTGGAATCGGCCGGGCGGGATTGCCCTGGCATCTGTGTGGGAATATAGGGCGGTCGCCCTAGTAGGGCAATGGCCCTATGCCCGAAACGCACCCGAATTGTTTGTAACAATGCGAGCCGAGGCCCCGAAGTGAGCGTCGGAGGACCCTTCCCCGACGCCGGCGAAGATATCCCGCGCCGCGTCATCCGAATCGAACGGGCGCGGTGCCGGTTCGCGCAGGTCCCGTGCATCAGCGCAGGCCTGCGCGCGCGACTAACGGCGCTCTATGGCGTCGTTCGCAGAACCGACGACCGCCACCTCCACATCGAGCACGCAGAGGATTGTCCCGTTAGACTATAGGCGGTTGCCAGATGTGCTTGCAGCCCAATCCGAAACGGTCCAGGTCCTTCATACCCTCCGCCCGCTCATCGTCGTGATGGCTGGGCCCAACGAGTTCGATCCATACAAGGACTGAACATGCA
>Ga0207707_10000467_pt1 | contig 41919 bp, 36 predicted proteins | sample KBSC83BmetaG_FD_184336 | JGI IMG/M metagenome (GOLD analysis project Ga0207707, IMG submission 184336) | Corn rhizosphere microbial communities from Kellogg Biological Station, Michigan, USA - KBS C8-3B metaG (SPAdes) (version 2) | ecosystem: Host-associated > Plants > Roots > Rhizosphere ... | reverse complement strand
CTTTTGTCTCCCCCGGTAGTATTGATTATTATCAAATCTTTTTCCCAGCTTTTGCACAATTGTCCCAAAACGGGAATCGGCGATTCCCTCTATTAATTACAATTTTTTGTAAATGAATATTTTATATCTGGTATAAATCCGGCATCTTTTTTCGATAGCTGTATAGCATAACAGCTGACCCATGTACCTGCATACAACGCCGGGAATATTTATAGTAGAAGATAACCTGATGAATCAGCAATTGATTGCCCGGGAAATGGAATCCTTTGGGGGCAGGATATCCTTTTATACAACTGGTGAAGACTGCCTCGCCGACCTGGACCTTCATCCATCCATTGTAGTGCTGGATTATAACCTGGATGGCGAGATCAACGGGCTGGAGACCCTGGAAGTGATCCGCAGGTTCGACCCCGCTATATTTGTCGTACTTTTTTCAAGCCAGCAGGAAGTGCATAGCCATGAGAACCTGCAACGCTACGGGAGTTTTGATTTCATTGAGAAGCGGGAACAATCCTTTACTTTACTGAAGCAACTGGTAAAGGCGAAAATGCGCTGGTGAAACGGGTTCCCTCCCATCGCTGATTCTCCCTGTTCTTTTGATAAAGTCCTCCCTGCCGCTCCTTCACCGCTTATTTTCCACTTCCCATCGGTAAATAATTTTGAACGGCCTCGCCCTAACCCGGAATTCTCGAAATATACTTCTCGATTTGTTTGATCTGGTCCACGATCTGCTGGGTAGTGGGTTTCAGATTTTTTGCTTTTCTGAAATATTCTTTTGCGGCGCGGAATTCCCTTTTGGTCATCATGATCGAGCATAGCTGCAGGTAAGCGGCGGCCTGGTTTTCCTTGTCTGGCAAGCCCTTGCTGAGGGCCTGGCGGATCAGTCCTTCCGCCTTCCGGATATCATTCTTCTGCATGGCAAGCATGCCCATTTGCAGGAGGCTTGCGCCTTCGGCCTCCTTCATCGGCATGCCCAGATCGAGCCCCTTCTTCATATTCTTTTCTGCTCCGTCAAAATCCTGCTTCATCATGGCGATATTTCCCTTAAGGGTATAATATACCGAGCGGATGGGTTTGTAAAGCAGGTTGGGGAAATAAATGGTCGACAGCACTTTTTCTGCGCCTTCCAGGTTGCCGGATTCCATGTGTTCCTGGATGAGCCGGAGGGGGCCAAAGAAGAAATGCCCGAAAATGCAGATCACGCCGACGAAATACAGCAGGAAGGCTGGCCAGAAGCTGCTGTAAATATTCGTGATAATGCCCAGGATGATCAGGGTGATACCGATATGTAATCTGTACTTGATGAGAATGCCGTAAAACTTCATATCCTTTTTTTGGGAGTGCAAAGATAGGTTAAGTTTCAGCGAACCCCCAAAGCTCAGAAGCGGTCATCATTCACTTCAATCCAGTAGCCGTCGGGGTCCTGGAAATAGATCTGGTTCACTTTATCGGGCCTGGGTTGGATGACCTTGTAGTCGCCGGCCCAATTGCCGTATTTCACCTTGTATTTATCCAGGTGTACCATAAAATCCTTTACGCTGGGCACGGAAAAAGCCAGATGTATATTGATATCGTGGGGAATGTCCGTTTTGGCGCCGCTAACCACGTGGAGTTCGCCATGGTTGCTGAGGTTGAACCAGGTATGGTGATGATCGTGGAAGGGTTCCGGAATGGTATCGAGCTGCATCACATTATGGTAAAAAGCTGAAGCTCGCGCCAGGTCGGTAACGTAAATGGTAGTATGGTTGAAATGGGGTTTGGTCTGCGCCTGAATGTTCAGGGAAAAGCAGAGCATCAGCAAGAAGGGTAAAAGTTTAGCCACCGGCTTCATATTGAATGATTTAGTTTATGAAGTTAGGAGAGATAGCCCATCTTGTGACAGAAAATCTTATTTTTGCTGCCCGTTTAAAAATGGTCCCGTAGTTCAATGGATAGAATAGAAGTTTCCTAAACTTTTGATACAGGTTCGATTCCTGTCGGGACTACCCAACCGGAAACAGCCCTTGTTTCCGGTTTTTTTTGGCTGAAACCCTTGCTGGTCATTTGAACAGATCCTCCATCTTTACTTCCGACACGATGCGTCCGGTATAATAAATATTCTGCTTCGTTCCATAGCTCGTGATCATCGTAGGGAAGATCGTCTTCCTCGTTTTAGTTTGTGCCCGGAAAACCTTCACCTTGCTGTCCAGTTCACTCGCATATTTTTTGTCAATGGTAAATTCTCCATTTGCAAATTTCATTTCACATACATTGATACTGTGATCAGCCCGGTCCAGCAGCAGATCGATCTGTGCTCCCTTTTTCCCTTTTTTAGGTATATATCGCCAGCCCGAAGCTTCGGTGTACACGGCTGCGATACCGAGCGCCTTTTTGATCTGCTGTATATGTTTTTGACAAATAGCTTCAAAGGCATAGACACTCCAGCTATTATAGGACTGGCCTTCCGCAATTTTATGCCAGGTACCGGACCCCGTAGCGCGGGCGCGATCGATGAACTTAAGGTAGAACAGTGAGTATTCATCTGAGAGTTTATAGATACCGTCCCGGGAAGTTTTTTCAAAGGGAATGTATTGCGTGATGAAACCGGACTGTTCCAGTTCTTCAAATAAGCGGGTGGTTGTGCCGCCGGTGGTGAGCCCGCAGGCTTTGATAATTTCGGCGCGGCTCAGACCACTCGCCTTTTTAGCAAGTTCCCGGACAATGGCCTCGTGGTGACTGGCATTGTCGAAGAGAGAGCGGTAGAGAAGATTGAATTCCGTCTTTAGCATCCCGTTCTTTTCAAAAAAAAGCTTATCGATGACCTGATGGGCACTTTGTCCTTTATCTACCTGTTTTAAATATTGGGGGATGCCACCCATAGCCATATAGAGCTGTAGAATTTGGTAATGGTCCAATTTTAGACCCCGGCTGATCAGATAATCTTCAGACTCTTTCAGGCTAAAGGGTAAGAGCTGGATAGTCCTGCTTATCCGGTTATGCAGGCCACCTTTATTATGGAGGATATTTTCGATCATCCATGACGCTGCCGAACCGCAGATCACTACTTTCAGTTGGGGCTGACGAGATGCCCAAGTGTTCCACCAGTGGCCGAAGGAGGTTAGAAATCCCGATTTGGCAGTATGTATCCAGGGGAATTCATCAAACAGCACAACGGCAGGCTGATCTTTCAGTTTGGTGGCAAGAAAGTCGCTGAGAAAGGTGAATGCCTGCACCCAGTTTTCCGGGGTGGCAAGGGGCACAGCCGATTGCATGGCCTGTTGCAGTGACCTGCTGAAGTTGAATAGTTGTTCGGGCAGTCCGGCTTCATGAATGCCGGTGCATTCAAAGACAAGGTATTTCTGGTAATAATTTCGGATCAGAAAAGTCTTTCCCACACGGCGACGTCCCAATACAGCAATCAGTTCCGCCTCTTTGGAGCTGAGCATCTCTTTTAGGATTTTCTTTTCGGCATCCCGACCGATAATCGTTTCTGCCATAAGTTATGGACAAGTTTGTTTTTTTATAACTGTCCACAAATATACCATATTCACAACTTATGGACGGATATAAATTTACATAATCGTCCGTAACTATCCATCCTGGCTCCCAAAAGGCTAAAAAAGGAATCTGACCTAAGCTCAATCAAATACCATTCGGTCTTCAGAAGGGCCAAACAAAACTTTAAAATATGCAATGAATGAAACTCTATGTTGTTAATCATTTCTTGTACCGAAAAAGATTTTTGAATTCGATAAAATGTCGGACAATTTTTAGTGCCCTGCTTCGTCCTAATTAGTTACAATTTGTTGTATAAGTGTTCATTTTAATAGATTTAATCCAGCTAATCGCCTCCGATCATCCATAAAGAAATTTGAAATCTGTACTTCCGGGACTACTATTTATTATACTCTTTCCTAACCCTCTGTCTTAACGGGTTTTTTAGTTCGATACAACCATTCAAGCAGTTCACCATAATAGGCCCATAATTAACGTCTTCCGGTTTGATTCCTGTCAGGAGGATACCTGTATGCCTCGTCCTGCCCGGTTACTGTATCGAAACCGAACAGCATTGTCTCTCACAGGCCTTGACAGAATAATGGTCTTCAAGATTTTATAAACCCGGCACTCTTTTGGAATAATCCTGATGATTTGGCGGCCTTAGTCGTCATAATACTGACCATCCCATGTTCCGCAACTATCTCAAGATCGCCTTCCGCAGCCTCAGGAAAAGCAAGGGTTTTACCGCCCTCAACGTCAGCGGCCTCGCCGCCGGCCTCGGAGTCTGCCTGCTGATCGTCCTGTACGTTACCGATGAGCTCAGTTACGACCGCTACAACGTCAACGCCGACCGCATCTATCGGATCGATGAGGATATCTACTTGAATAACACCAAGTATGACGCTGTCACCACCTCCAAATTTTTCGGCCCCGCTCTCGTCGCCTCCTATCCGAAGATCCAGCAGATGGTCAGGTTCCGCAACCCGGGCGATCTGCTGGTAAGGAAGGGTAACGACCACATCCTCGACCATCACTTCAGCTTCGCCGACTCGACGATCTTCAAGGTTTTCACACTGCCCATGATCGCCGGCGACCCCAATACCGCACTCAATAATCCTCATTCGATCGTGATCGATGAAAGTGCCGCCCGACGCTATTTCAACAGCACCGATATCATCGGCCGCACACTGGAGGTAGGTAGTGACAATACACTCCTCAAGATCACCGGGGTCATCCGCGACATGCCCGAACAGTCCCAGTTTCATTTCAGCTTCATTCGTCCCATTCGCGAAGCCTACAGCTTTAATGACCCCAGCGACAACGACTGGGTAAGTAATGCTTATTATACTTATATCCTTGTCCAACCCGGCATCACGCGAGCCGAGGTCCAGAAGGATGTGGACGCAGTCGTTAACCTCAATGTTTACCCGGCCCTCCAGGGAATGTTCCGCGTTTCGGGCGCCGACCTCGAGAAAGCGGGTAATCATTTCAGGTGCCGCGTCTTCCCCCTTACCGACGTGCACCTCTATTCCAATAAGTCTGGTGAGCTCGAAGCCAACAGCAATATCCAGTTCGTATACATCTTCTCCGTCATCGCCGTGCTCATCCTCCTGATCGCCTGCGTCAATTTCATGAACCTCAGCACTGCGCGCAGCGCCAACCGCGCCAGGGAAGTGGGCATCCGCAAGGTCGCCGGCTCGACAAAAGGACACCTCATCCTCCAGTTCCTCACCGAGTCTATCCTGCTCAGCCTCTTCTCTCTCATCCTCGCCCTTGTCATTGCTGTCCTGTTGCTACCGATATTCAATCAGCTCGCCGGCAAATCGCTCCATCCCGACGTGCTCTTCAGCGGCCGGTTCCTGCCCGTCCTCATCCTCCTGGTGCTGCTGGTCGGCTGTCTGGCAGGCAGCTACCCCGCCTTCTACCTTTCCTCCTTTCAGCCGATTCAGGTACTGAAAGGAAAGATAGCCGCAGGCTTCAGGAGCAGCTGGCTCCGCAGCAGCCTGGTGGTCTTTCAATTTTTTATTTCTATTGGCCTCATCGTCAGCACCCTCGTCATCTATCGCCAGCTGCACTATATTCGAAATAAGGAAGTCGGCTTTAACCGGGATCAGGTACTCGTCATCCATGATACCTGGCCGCTCGGCCGGGATGGCACGACCAATCTTCGCACCAACCTGCTCACCCTTGCCGGGGTCACCGACGCAACCGTCACCCCGGACATCCCCACTGTCGGCGGCGATCAGTACTGGCAGGAAGGCTGGTTCCGGGAGGCCTCGCTCGACGCCAGAAAATCGAACATAATGACCACGCTCAGGGTCGACGACCATTATGTTCCCACCCTCGGCATGAAGATCGTCAAAGGCCGCAACTTCGACCTCGCGCAATTTCCTACCGACTCCACTGCCATCCTCCTCAATGAAGCCGCCGTAGCGACGCTCGGCGTGAAGGATCCGCTCAATCTGATCCTCTACAATCACGATGATCTGTACAAGATTATCACCTATCATGTCGTCGGCGTCGTAAAGGATTTCAACTATAACTCCATGCATGACAAGATCCACCCCGTTGTCATGATGGTCAACACGTTTAACTGGAGCAGCATGGCTGTCCGCTTCCACACGAATGACGTCTCCAGCCTCGTCCGGCAGGTGGAAAGTAAGTTCCATGCCGCTAAGCAAGGACTGCCCTTCATCTACAGCTTCATGGATAACGACTTTGATCATTTGTACCATGCCGAGCAGCAGACCGGCCGGATTTTCATCAGCTTCGCCGTCTTCGCCATCCTCATTGCCTGCCTCGGCCTCTTCGGCCTCGTTACCTATGCTGCCGAACAACGCACCAAGGAGATCGGGATCCGCAAGGTTCTTGGCGCCAGCGTCAGCGGTATCGTCGGCCTCCTCAGCAGGGACTTCACGATGCTTGTCGGGATCGCTGCGCTCATCGCCTTCCCCGTCGCCTGGTGGGTCATGTACAAATGGCTCGAGACGTTTGCCTATCGTACGGAGATCACCTGGTGGATCTTCCCCGTGGCCGGCGCCGTCGCCCTCGCCATTGCCCTGTTGACGGTCTGTATTCAGACCGTCCGCGCGGCCCTCGCTAACCCCGTAGAATCCCTCCGGAGCGAATGATCGGCGAATTATTTTTGGGTCCAGATCCGGCCAAAAAATGGTTCGGGAAATGTCCTGTCGGTACTACTGATCTGGGAAGTCAGGTTGTTTAATTGCTATCAAGGTCAAATCGGGTCATATTCTAAAAATAAAGACAGATTGACCCTTAAATATATTCATCAGGGGCCGCTTGTTTCATCGCCCTGGGGGTCTAACATGGAACAAAACCCTGAAAACCTCCCTTTGCGGGGAGCCATAAAATCCGCTCATTTTCCCCGCATCGATGATCGTGCCGCCGTCAGGGCTGCGAAGCTAATCGCAGCGGCAATGGCCAGGTAATAACCGACGGCGGATAGTCCATAGCTTTCCGCCAGCGTGATGGCCAGGTAAGGTGTCAGCGAAGCGCCAAGTATGCCGGCCAGCGTAAAGGCCAGGGAGGATCCCGTATAGCGCACAGCGGGTGGAAAGATTTCTGCCAGCGCCGTGCCCAGCGGGCCATAGGTTAGTCCCATCAGGAACATGCCGGTGGCCAGGAAGATGTTGATCATGATCAGGTTGCCGCCGACGAACAGGGCTGAAAAAAACAGCCCGAACACAAAAATGGCGGCAGTGGCAAGCATCAGTATCCAGCCCCGGCCATAACGGTCGGCCAGTGAGGCTGAAAGGGGAATGCCCAGGCCAAAGAACAGCATGGATATTATCTGGGCCACGAGAAAGCTGGTCTTGGAATAATGCAGCGCCGACACACCCCAGCTCAGGGTGAATACCGTCATCAGGTAAAATAACAGGAAGGTGGTGATGGATGCTGCGGTGCCCAGCACGATGGCCCGGGTATGCCTGACGAACACCTCTGCCACGGGCACTTTCACCCGCTCATTTTTTTCGATCACTTTCAAAAAGTCGGGAGTTTCGGTGATCTTCAACCGCACATACAGTCCAACCCAAACGAGCACGGCGCTGGCGATAAAGGGGATGCGCCAGCCGTACCGGAGAAATTGCTGGTCGGTAAGGGTTTTGCCAAGGATAAAAAAAGTGCCGCTGGAAATGATAAATCCGAGTGGCGCACCCAGCTGGGGAAACATGCCATACCAGGCTTTTTTGCCCGGTGGCGCATTTTCGGTGGCGAGCAGCACGGCGCCGCCCCATTCGCCGCCAAGCCCAAGCCCCTGGCCAAAACGGAAGATCGCCAGCAGAATGGGAGCTGCAACACCGATAGTGTGGTAGGTGGGTAAAAGGCCGATGGCTACAGTTGAAGGGCCCATGGTCATGAGCGCCGCTACCAGCGTGGCTTTCCGTCCCTTCCGGTCACCGAAATGTCCGAACAGCGCGGCGCCCAGCGGTCTGGCAAAAAAAGCCAGGGCGAAAGTGGCCAGGGATTGCAGGGTAGCCGACGTCGGATCTGCTTCCGGAAAAAATAATTTGGGGAAGACCAGTACGGCAGCGGTCGCATAGATATAGAAATCGAAAAACTCAATCGTTGTGCCCACCATGCTGGCCAGAAGAATGCGGCCGGCCGGATTGCGGTTAGTTATGGTCTCGTCCATTCGCCAAACTTAAAACATTCCGGTTATCTATGCGAACGTCGCCTAGGCCGCTTTACGTATATAGGCTCTTACCGTAATCGCTGAAAACACGACCATAATGATCAGACCGCCAAAAAGACTAACCCAGAAGTCATGATTGGTCTTGCCCTGTTCCAGGAGTGTCCGGATGGCGGTTACCAGATGTGATACCGGATTAACTTTGGCAAACCACGCTAATGGCTTTGGCAAAGTATTGACCGGCACAAAAGCATTGGATAAAAAAGTGAGGGGGAAAAGAATGATCATGGATATGCCCTGTACACCTGATGCTGTTTTTGCAATTACACCAAAGAAGGCAAATATCCAGCTGCTGCACCATGCAAAAAATATCGCCAGCAGGCTGGCTTCCAGCACACCGGTAAAACCGGCAGGAGGACGCATTCCCATGATATAACCCATCGCGAAGGTGAGCACCGTTACAATAATATATCGTATCGCATCTGCCATCAGCGCGCCGGCGAGCGGCGCAATGCGGGCAATGGGCAGGGAACGGAAACGGTCAAACACACCCTTGTCCATATCTTCGCGCAGGTTTACGCCAATGGCAACGGAACCCGTGAGAATGGTCTGCGCCAGGATGCCCGGTATAATAATCGGGAGATAGTCGTGAACATTGCCTGCTATGGCGCCACCAAAAAGGTAGGTAAACATTAACGTAAATAAGATAGGCTGAATCGTTACGTCAATTAGCTGCTCGGGTGTGCGGCGCACTTTTAGTAAACCTCGATAAGCCATGATGATGGACTGCTGAACCATCAATGCGACATTTGTTAATCCGCTGATTTTTTTACCCGTCATATTCATATAACTATTTTAATGATCAACCGGGATGGTTTGTTGCTCTGTATGGTGGCCGGTAAGTGTAAGAAAAACTTCATCCAGTGTGGGTGATTTCACCATTACTGCAGAAAGCCTGATATGCGCATTTCGAAAAGCCAGTAAAAGGTCCGTTATAACTTCTGCATCTACCATTGGCGCCGTTATCGTGCTATTGGCTGTGGCATGCACTTCGGCCATTAACATTTGCTGAATAATGTCTTTAGCCTGCTGAAGATTTTCGTTATCGGCCAATACCAGTTCAAGCGACGCAGTGCCAATTTTAGCCTTGAGTTGTGCCGGTGTGCCTTCGGCTATTACCTTACCGTGATCAATGACTGCAATCCTGTCGGCAAGCTGGTCGGCTTCATCCAGGTATTGCGTGGTTAAGACAACTGTCGATCCATCTTTTACCAGGCGACGAATCGTATTCCACATCTGGTTGCGCGTTCGCGGATCAAGCCCCGTGGTAGGCTCATCTAAAAATATTAATGGAGGCTGAGCAATAAGACTGGCTGCCAGATCCAGCCTGCGCCGCATACCTCCCGAGTATTTCGCCAGCGGACGTTTTGCCGCCTCGGTAAGTCCAAACTCTTCAAGCAACTCATTGGCTTTGCGTTTTGACTCACGGCTGCTGAACCCTAATAATCTGGAAAAAATGATAAGATTTTCTGTCGCGGATAATTTCTCATCAACAGATGCGTACTGGCCGGTTACGCCGATCAGGCGACGTACCATGCGACTGTCTTTTACAACATCATAGCCAAATATTTTTGCTGATCCGCGATCGGGCTTTAATAAAGTGGCAAGCATACGGATAGTAGTCGTTTTCCCGGCGCCATTGGGCCCCAATACGCCATAAATACCTCCGGCGGGTATCTCCAGATCAACGCCGTTTACAGCATGGTTGTCGCCAAAGATTTTCACCAGTGCCTGTGCGTGCACCGCTGTTGGCGAGAGTTGCAGTGAAGTCATAATAAAAACTTATAGCAACAAAACTAAGCGGCTTAATAGCCGGGAAAAAGAAGTAATCGGGGAATTACGCGGCTGCTTCCGGTTAACGGCGTCTTTTTCTCGGTAGGATCTTTTTAAATAATGAAATGAAAAGTTATTATTGATTTTTTATTTGGAAGCGTATTTTCTTCTTTCTACTCCCGGAAAGACAACGGTTATTACAATTTTTTTACCTTTGGCTGGTAAATTAATAAGTTGCAAACCATGATTTTTGCTATCGAAAAATCAATAGAAATTCTCGCGCGTACCCCGAACGTTCTCAGTACAATGCTACAGAATATTTCCACTGGCTGGACTTCAAACAACGAAGGCGGAGAAACATGGAGCGTATATGATATCATTGGTCATCTTATTCACGGGGAAAAAACTGATTGGATTCCGAGGCTGGAAATTATTCTTTCCAAAAGACCTGACAGAACATTTGAGTTGTTTGACCGTTTCGCTCAATTTGATGAAAGTGAAGGGAAAACATTGGTGCAACTTTTAGAGGAGTTTAAAATATTGCGTAAAAAGAATGTTGAATATCTCCTGTCAAAAAAACTTACTGGCAAAAATCTGGAGGAAAAAGGCATTCACCCTGCTTTCGGAGAAGTTACTCTATCACAACTTCTTTCTACGTGGGTTGTACACGACCTTAACCATATTGCGCAAATCTGCCGTGTAATGGCTAAACAATATAAAGCAGAAGTTGGGCCGTGGATAGAATATTTGAAAATACTGCAACTGTGAATTTGTCGACAAGGCTAATGCCGCAGGAGAATGATTCTTTCCGGATAAACCTGTCTGATATTAGCTCCGGGTGTTACACGTCATTTTTGTTTAAGAAGGGGAAATGGGCAATTGGCCAGCTCTCTCCCTTTACTACGAAAACGGAAGAAATAGCCAGAGGGGGGAATATTTGACACGTGATAAAGCCCTTACGCCGGCGGAGCCGTTGTCTTAATGCTTATAGTTGCTGTTTGGGCTGACATCAGCATAACCTGCCTTTTGATAACGAACCGGCGGTTTCTTCAAAGGCGGACGCCGGGCCTGCCGGAGGAGAAAGACAAGCAACTTTACCTGGTAAACATTCGCTAAATCCGGCGCAAAACCCTGCAGAGTTGGCACAAGCAGGATAGCGGCCCGGTTGTTGACCCTGTTTAGCATACACCCCCAACCATGCCGGTAAAACAGCGCCCCAATCGAAAGTTGATACACATCCGCGAAGAAGATTTATCAGCTCCCGTGAATTCTTTTCCGTCTGATAATACCCATCACCTTGCTTTTGATAAATCCTTTTTACCTAATATAATTTCGATAGTTGCAGACGATAAAATAATTGCCATAAACCAGGCAGCAGCCAAATTACTGGGGTATTCAAAAAAGACATTATTACACATGCAAATGGCAGATATTTTTGAGCCGGTTGATCAGAACTTTAAACGAATGCTGCTACAAAGATCAAGGTCTGGCCATGCAATTGAAAATGTATCGGCCAAAAAGAAGGGGGGTAAATGCTTCCCCTGCCAGATCATTTCGGTTGAATTTACCGGTGAGAACCACATTAAAAAGGCCATTTCCACCCTGGTTGACAGACGCGAAGGTATCCGGAACCAGAAAGATATCGATGTCAGAAGGGAAAAGCAGGCCGATACGGAAATGGTTTTGGCACAATCCAAATCCGATGCAATACTAAACAGGCTGGTGGCACTGGAACATAAGCTTGACTCGGAGATATCAGCAAAGGAGCAATTGCAATCAACAGCAGACTTTAAAGATATTGCGTTTAAAAATGAGCTGGCAAATGAAATAAAGGGGAAAGAAAATGAAATTGCGAATGCGGTTACCGACGCAAAAGAGCTGGAAAGAACTGATTTGGGCATGGAACTGCATGACAATGTCAACCAGCTGTTGGTTGCCTCCAGGCTTTATCTTGAAATCGCCAGGAAAAACAACGCCAAACGGGAAATGTATTTAGACCGATCTTCTGAATACATAATGACTGCAATCGAGGAAATCCGGAAACTGGCGAAGGGTTTGGTCAACGATGCCGTTAAAAACCTTGGTTTCTGCGCCTCCATAGAAGACATGGCCCATGATATCATGGAAGTGCATCCCATGAAAATATTCTGCTCCATGGACGCTGCCGTTCATACGCCGGTAAACGCAAAATTTAATCTGGCTGTTTTCCGGATCGTTCAGGAACAATTGAATAATATCATTAAACATGCAAATGCCAGCGAAGTAAAAATTGATCTTGCTCAAAATAAGGGGCATATTGTTCTTTCGATTTCCGATAATGGTTCCGGGTTTGACATTAAGAAAAAAACACCGGGAATCGGTATTCAGAACATTAAAAGCCGCGCCGAAAGCTTTCAGGGCAATGCCCGGTTTGTTTCAAGCCCAGGCAAAGGCTGTGTTTTGACGGTGTTATTTCCCGTTGAAAAGTCCAAGGGATGAGCGCTCCGATTCCGGCTGTTCAATATGGCAGTTACACATGCACAATCGTTCCGGGCCCGAAGCATGCATCGATTGCCTCCCAATGCCGGCTGATATCTCCTAGAATCCGGAAGGTCTTCCGGAAATGAATTGCATGATTTTTTCCTTGTAAAAGACCCCGATGGGCAGCAGGGACGTTCCCATATCCACCGAGTTTCCGAATACGGCCTTTATACGCGCTACCGATACGATATAGGATTTGTGGATGCGGAGGAATTGTTCCGAAGGAAGAATACTCTCCATTTCGCTCATGGTCTGATGGGTAATGATGGTATGTTCTATAGTATGGATTTTTAAATAATCCTTCATGCCTTCAATATAAATGATGTCATGGAAACTGATCCTTAAAAATTTTCCGTTCGAACGGATGAAGATATGCTCCCGGAAAAGCGGTTTTATTTCATTCTCCGGAGTCTTGAAAATTTTCCCGTCAATGATCTTGCCGATGGTTTTTGAAAAGCGCTCGTAAGAAATGGGCTTCAGCAAATAGTCGATGACATTGAATTCATAGCTTTCCAAAGCATATTCCGGATAGGAGGTGGTAAATATCACCAGGGGCGGATTAACCAGGGAGCGCAGAAAATTCAGACCCGTCATGCCCGGCAACTGAATGTCCAGGAAAATCAGATCCACCGCCTCTTTTTCAAGCGCCTCTTTTGCTTCGGGGGCGTTGCGGTAAGTGCCGGTCAGGCTGAAACCGCCTGCCTGTTGCAAATGACTTTTAATAACCTCCTGCGCCAATGGCTCATCTTCTATAATGATGCACTTTATCACGTATGCCGGTTGTCAGTATTAAGGAAACGGTAAAGGTATTATTACTCAGAATGATATCAAGCGTATGTGTATCAGGATATAGTTGCTGAAGCCTTTCCTGCGCATTCTTCAGTCTTAGTTTACTTTCTTTTCTTTCCCTGATTTCCGTTTGAATGATATCGAGGGCAAAGGCATCAGGATAGAGCAATTCCAGTACGGTTTTGCTGTTGACGAGGCCCTTACCGTTGATTTTCTTTGCCTGGGTTTCCAGCTCCAGGCTGGTATTGTTGATGACATTTAATGTGATCTTTTCCGGGCTCAGCTTCAGTGTTATATAAATAAAGGGCTTTGCAAAGGAATGGTCAATGGCATGCTTAAAACCGTTTTCGATGAAAGAGATGAATAAGAAAGGTTCAATCATGACGCCTTCCGTACTGCCTTCCACGGTGAACTGAATATCGGCATCATATCGTAACCTTTCAATCTCAATATAATTCCGGATGAATTCAATTTCCTTGTCCAGCAGAATTTTTTCCTCATTGCATTCATAGATCAGAAAACGCATGATATCGGCCAGCCTCACGACCACTTCAGGAGTCTTATCCGTTTTACTGAGACTCAGGGAATAAATACTGTTCAGCGTATTAAAAAGAAAATGCGGATTCAGCTGGGTCCGGAAATAACGAAGCTTATAATAGGTATTCTCCTTTTGAACGGATTCTATTGTTTCTTCCTCCCGGAGTTTTTTCCTGAGAAAAGCGATGGTAATACTCAGGCAGGTATTGATAAATATCCAGCTTGTTTCCCTGATCAGGCCGATGGCGGAATATTTGAAATAGTCCTGCCCCGGTATGAGTGACCGCGCAAGTTTGTAGAACAAAAAAAGTACCGAATGTATCAGCAGGGCGAATAAAAGTGTCAGAAGGCCATACACAAGATATTTCCTTTTAAAAAGGAACCTCGGCACAATTGCCGTCGAATACAGGATATACAGGGGTAATAAAAAAAGGCTGGTGACGAGCAGCCCGATCCAGGCGGGTTTCTGCTGGGGAAAGATCCCGAAACTGTTCACGAGGGGGCCCATAAGCGCGAAAAAGATCCAGCAAAAGATCTCAATCTTATAAGTTCCTTTTACGATCCTGTCGTTATCGTATTCCATCGAAGCAGGATTTAGAGATGGCTAAACAATTTATCGCTAATTCTTCAATCCCGGGCATGTCTTGACTGCCGGGAGTATTTGATTACAAAGCTAGCCAGGGATGGGATAGCCGGAAATTATTTCGACAAAAGGGGATTTGGCTTCGATGTAATCTGGTGGATCGTTTCACGCTTTATGCCGGTAAATAAGTATATTGTTTAATATCAGATTTAACCATGCGAAAAGCGCTGATAAAAAAAAGAATATTCCGGCATCTGCTGCGCTATTTTTTGCCTGCGCTGTTTTTGCTTCCCGCAATCGTATTTTCCCAGATAAAAAAAGTCTGGGCCTTAGGCGATGGCGAAAAAATTTTCCGCGATGACCTCAGCCATCCCGGCAGGAATGGCAATTTTACCTGGGACGGGAAAACAATCCGTTTAACAGGTCTTTACAATGAGGTCCTTGCCTTGCAGATCATCGTGCAAACAGGCGAAGATTCGGCGAAAGGCGTTGAAGTTGCCGTAAGCGATCCTGTAAATAGGCCTTCGGGAAAATCGATCGGCGCTAATACACTAAAGCACGGACCGGAAGGAACCATTGAGGTTTTTTCGGAACATTACCTGCACGTAGAAGATCCCACAAAGCCCAACTGGTATTACGGATCTCCTGCCTCGGCGCCGGAAAAAATGACTGGCTGGATACCTGATGCTTTAATTCCGGCGGATGCTGTGGCATGCCGGGGCGGTTTCCCGCTCAGCATTGCCGGGAACCGGAACCAGGGTTTCTGGATAGACATTGAATTGCCCAGGGATCAGAAAAATTTTCTCCCTGGAAAATATTACGGAACCGTGAATGTTTCCGGAGAAGGAAAAGAAGTTTCAAAGATTCCCCTGGAAATAACGCTGCTGCCCCATTATCTTCCGGACGAAGACAAAGCAACCGTCTGGGTCTACTCAGGCGATATCAGTTCTTATTTCCCCGGTCTCCCGGAACAAGAGGTAGTGGACATGCTGAAGTTCGAAGCGCATCGCCACCGCATCACCCTTGCCGGCGGCTTTCCCGCCAATGAATCCGCATTTAATGAAAACATGATGCAGGCTTATAAAAAATGGCTGGACGGCACTGCTTTTACGCCCGCCCGCGGTTATCATGGAAATGCTGAGGGAAAAGGCGAAAAGCTTTTTCCCATTGGCATGTATGGCGCGCAGGTTTTAGGTCAGACAAAATCGGAAGTCCGGAAACAGGCAAATCTTTGGGTCGATTGGTTTCAGAAGAATGCGCCGGATGTAAAATATTTCTGGTATATGACGGATGAACCGGATTCTGCCAGGTACGCATGGGTGAAAGAAAGAGCGGAATGGATACACAGCAATCCGGGCAGCGGCAAAGCCCTGCCGGTATTTACAACTACCGCCTACAACCCCCTTCTTGCAAAAGATATTGATATCTGGGCAGGGTTCGACGGAGTCGATTTGAACATCTTGCCGCAGATCCGGAAAAACGGTGCTGACCACTGGTTTTATAACGGCAACCGCCCCCGGTATGGTTCAGTCATACTGGAAGGAAGCGCGGTTGATTTAAGAGTGAACAGCTGGATCCTGTATAAGTACGGCATCAACACCCAATTCATCTGGCAAAGCACAGCCTGGGATCATAACGGGCAGGGACCGAAAAAACATCTGCATCAGAATGTCTTCAGTAACCCGCTCACTTTTATAAATGACCGGATGGAGTTCGGCAATGGCGACGGAATTTTATTTTACCCGGGCAGAATGCCATATTATCCCGATGAAGACAGGGGACTGAACCGGATATTGCCTTCCATCCGCTTAAATAACATCAGAAGGGGGCAGCAGGATGCTGCCATTATGTGGCTGGCAGAGCAAAAGCTGGGAAGAGATAAGGTAATAAGCCTCATCAGCAAACTGCTGCCAAAAGCGCTGAGTGAAGTTTCCATGCAGGATAAAGTACCCTGGTCGGAGCACGGAGACGATTATGACAGAATAAGATACGAACTGCTGGAACTGCTGAAATAGGGAACCTGAGCATCAGGGAAAACCCGGAATCCGGGAAGACCGCCGCATGCAAGACCGTCCCGGCACGGGCAGGCCGCATTTTTTTTTGAAATAGTATTCAACGTATCAGGGCGAGACGGACCTTTGAAGTATGAAAAATTTACTTAAAAAATCCAATCTGATATTTTTCATTCTACTGACATTAATATCCTGTAAAACCAGGAATAGAAATATATCCGCGGATGATATAAATGCAATGGCTCTCAAAAGAGGAGACGTCGTGCTATGCGGACCTGCAGACAAACAATTTGGTTCCGTGGCATTCGATATTTCCTGTGCTGAAAGTGTAAAGGCTGATTTCGATCTGGCAATGGCGCTTTTGCATTCATTTGAATACGATGAAGCGGAAAAAGTTTTTGCAAAAATAATTGATAAGGAACCCGGATGTGCAATGGCCTACTGGGGAGTGGCCATGTGCAATTACCATCCGCTCTGGGCTCCCACTACCCTGCCGGAACTCAAAAAGGGAGCAAAGGCTATGGCTATTGCGAAATCCCTTGGCCGGATTTCAGAAAGAGAATCTGACTATATCGGCGCTATTGGCAGGTATTATCAGGATTGGGAGCAGGTCAATGATCATACCCGCAGCATCGCCTTTGAAAAGGCAATGGAAGCAATTTATCGGAAATACCCGCTTGACAAGGAGGCCGCGATATTTTATGCACTGGCCCTTGACGCAACTGCCGATCCTGCTGACAAAACCTTTGCCAATCAGAAAAAAGCAGGATCAATCCTGAACGCGCTTTATCCGGACGAGCCCACGCACCCGGGAATAGTGCATTATATCATTCACACATACGATTATCCTGAACTTGCTGAACTGGCTTTACCCGCTGCCAGGAAATATGCGTCCATTGCCCCGGCTTCCGCACATGCGCAGCATATGCCGTCTCATATATTTACCCGGCTGGGTCTTTGGGATGAATGTATAAAGTCCAATCTGATTTCTACTGCCGCTGCGAAATGCTATGCTGAAAATGCGGGTATCAGTGGGCACTGGGATGAGGAACTGCACGGAATGGATTATCTGGTTTATGCTTATTTGCAAAAGGCAGATGTTGCACTTGCCAAAGAGCAATGCGATTATTTGAAAACAATAAATGCAGTTTATCCGGTTGACTTTAAAGTTGCCTATGCATTTGCCGCCATACCGGCGCGTTATCTGCTCGAAAACAAAATGTGGAAAGATGCTGCCGGGCTCGAAATACATCCGGCCGCCTTTCCCTGGGATAAATTTCCCTGGCAAAAAGCTATTATTCATTTTGCCCGGCTAATGGGTTCGGTTCATACCGGTGAAATGGATTCCGCCAGGGCCGAGCTCGGGAAATTAAAATTCCTGCACGATGTCGTTGCAGAGCAAAAAGATATTTATAAGGCAAATCAGATCGGAATTCAAATCAAAGCTGCTGAAGCCTGGATGTTTTTTAAAGAAGGGAAAAATAGTGAGGCCCTGGATCTGATGAATGCTGCAGCCGATATGGAAGACGCCACGCAAAAAAGTCCGGTTACACCCGGTGAGGTAATCCCGGCCCGTGAATTACTCGCTGATATGTTACTCGAAATGGGTGATGCAAAAAAAGCACTGGAAGCTTACCAGGAAGATCTGAGGAAACACCCAAACCGCTTTAATGGCCTGTATGGCGCGGGATCAGCAGCAGAAAAGTGCGGAGATGCCGGCAAAGCGGGATTCTACTACCGGCAATTGTCAGCGATCAGTGCCGCCGGATCTCCCCGGCGCGAGCTGGTTACTGCGAGGCTGTTTTTAAAAAATCGGTAGGGGCAACGACTCTTCAGGTCGCCCCATATATTATTACTATTCCCTTTTTCCTGGAAAGGCCGCAAAATGACAGGAAAAATCAATCGCTCATTTACGAAAATGACTGTCCTTTAGTAAGCCCACTGCATCAGCCCGTAAATAAACAGGCAGATCATTTTCAGCAATTCCCCGCTGATATAGAACCAGTGGAGTTTGGAAGGAGGCGGACTGATTCCGGCCTGGATGAGGGCGACCCGCCTGCCTAAAGCAGGAAGTAACCAGATGGACTGGCATAACAGGATCAGCAGGATAAAGGAAGGAAGCGCATATTCAAAACGACTGACAGTTGTTTTGAATAAAGCAGCGACGCCCAGAATGACCATAAAGCCAATTTCCGTTTTATTTAAAATGCTGAATACTTTTTTACCAATGCCCAGCCCAATGGACAGCGTTACGCCGGGAGCGGTGAATTTTACCGGCGTTTCCAGAAAACTGATCGAACAGATAAACCCGAACCATATAAATGCGGTGATACCGGAAATAATTGTATAAGTGTTCATATCCTGATATTTTGATGCCGGAATACTGTTGCGGGATCTGCTGATACCAGCGCAAATATAATAAAATACCTTTTTATCCTTTAATTTCTAAACGGTATGGAAAGTGTATCTACACAACTGCAGGTGCAGGCGAAAAGCCCAATTACCAGATCCGCACCCGCAAGCTATCCGGACGATACATCGGCGTTCCGGGTACGATATTGAATGCCTGGTAGAATTCGGGAATATTCGCCATCGGGCCGTTGACCCTCTCCCTGGGCGGCGCATGTACGTCGGTCATAACCTGCCTGGCAAGCGTTTCTTTTCTTACTTCATACATCCATCCGTAGGCATAACCGAGAAAGTATCGTTGCAGGGGAGAAAGTCCGCCAATCGGTTCATTCTTTGCATAAGCGGCGGTTTTTTTGAAAGCATCCAGCCCAAGGACCAGACCCCCGAGATCCGCAATATTCTCGCCCTGGGTGGCATCCCCATTGATGTGCAGCGTATCTACCGGATTGAATTCATTGAACTGACGGATGATCTTTTTTGCTCTTTGAGTAAACTTAACGGAATCCTCCGGCAGCCACCAGCTTTTCAGGTTTCCGTTCTTGTCATACTGCCTGCCCTGATCGTCGAAACCATGCGTGATCTCGTGGCCAATAGTGGAAGCAGCAGCATACCCATATACGAATGCATCGTCGAGGTCCTCATCCCGCATACCGGGTACCACAAAGATGCCGGCGGGCAGAACGATCTCGTTGTTGCTGGGGTTGTAATAGGCATTATAGGTTTGTGGCGACATATCCCACTCGGTCCGGTCAACAGGTTTGCCGAGCTTACGAATCTGGTAATTCCACCACCAGTTATTGGCGCGCTGAACATTGAGCACATAAGGTCCCCGGTCAATTTTCAGTGCACTGAAATCTTTCCATTTATCGGGATAGCCAACTTTTGACTTAATCGCCGCCAGTTTTTCATACGCTTTTTGCTTGGTGCCCGCACTCATCCAGTCCAGATTTTCTATTCGTGCTTTATAAGCATCCCGGATGGCTTCCACCAGCGCCTGATAGCGTGCTTTTGTTTTTTCAGTGAAGTATTCTTTCACAAACAGCTGGCCCAGTGCTTCTCCCATCGCATTTTCTTCTGCATCCAGCACCCTTTTCCATCTGGGCCGCGGTTCGTTTGTTCCCGTAAGTGTCTTATAAAAGTTGAAACCGTAAGCATAGGTCAGGCTGTCGAGGTAGGGCGTGAAAGTCTGTACGAGATGGAACTGCATATAATGCTTCCAGTCATTCAGTGAAGTTGATTGAAGTTCTTTACCCAGCGCTGCATAAAATTCCGGCTGGCCCACGATCACGGAATCCGGCGCCCTGATACCCGCAGTAGTTAAATACAGGGGCCAGTTGATGGAAGCCGAAAGCTCTTGCAGTTTGTCCATTGCCAGCTTGTGATAATTTTCATAAGGATTGCGAAGGGCCGCCAGTTTCCGGGAGGCTTTGGCCAGGCGGCTCTCCAGATTAAAAACAGCTTTTGCATTTCCTTTGGCGGCAACACTGTCGGGCTCCAGTTCATAAAAAACCTGGAACAGGTAGGTTTGATAGGCATTGCGGACGCCCACCGTTCTGCTGTCGGTATTAAAATAATAGTCACGGTTGGGCATGCCAAGTCCGCCCTGGGCGAGCTGGTAAGCCATTACGTCGCTTGCCTTGTCATCCTGGGCTACATAATCGGAAAACAGCACCCTTATGCCCCTGCTGTGAAAGTCCGCTGTCAGTTTCAGCAGGTCTTCTTTTGTCCGGATTTCTTTTATTCTGTCCAGGTCCGGCTGTAGCGGCGCAAGTTTTTGGCGGTTAATGGAAACGGTATCCATCCCGCTATGCCAGAAATCTCCGATCTTCTGTTCCGTGCTTCCCTCCGGCGATTGTTTTTTCACCGCGTCTTCATTGACCTTGTGCAGACGATTGTAAATCTCCTCCTGAACCAGTTCCCCTACACCCCATCCGCTTTCCGCTGCAGGAATGGGATTCTTTTTGATCCAGCCGCCGTTTGCATAGGAAAAGAAGTCCTGCGAAGGACTGACCGTGGTATCCAGGTTGGCGGCAAGAAAATCAGGTTTTTGCGGTTCCGGATTATTATGACATCCGGATAATATTCCTGCGATCAGCAGGGCGGCAGGCAGCAGACAGATTCGCATGAGCGGATAGTTTGGAAATGAGGAGATACATAAAGATATTTCCTTCCGGAGAATGGGGAAAAAGAATTGTTCATCCGGCTTAGTCATACTACAATGCATCTAAGGGATCTAACCCCGACGCTTTTTGGGCAGGATAATACCCGGCAATGTTTCCCGGGACTCAAAAACAATACTTATTTTTATCTTCTATTTCCTTGCAGTGAAGAATATTTACTCCTTTCTTTGTTTGTCCGCAGCCTTTACGGTTGTGACCATCCCATGCTTTGCCCAGCATGCCGACGAATTGAAATTAAAAGACTATCATCCGGTTTCCATTTACAAAACGAAACAGGTATTCATTCAGAAAGCAAAATATCCGGTGATCGATTTTCATTCGCATGATTACCCAAAAACAGATGCGGAAGTGGATGCCTGGGTGAAAACGATGGATGCAACAGGCATTGCAAAAACGATGATTCTTTCCTATGCTACCGGCGCGAAATTTGATTCCATAGTGGCTAAGTATAAAAGATATAAGGACCGGTTCGATATTTTCTGTGGTTTTGATTATACAGGGTATGATAAACCGGGATGGCAGGAGCATGCCATTGCTGAGTTGGAAAGATGTCATGAAAAGGGGGCCGTGGCTGTTGGCGAACTGGGCGATAAGGGATTGGGGGAATTCTATTCTAAGCCGGTACCCGGTTATGGCATGCATATCGATGACCCGCGCATGAAACCATTACTCGAAAAATGCGCAGAACTTTATATGCCGGTCAGCATACATGTTGCGGAGGACGCCTGGATGTATCTTCCCGCGGATGCCGCGAATGATGGTTTGATGAATGCTGCCACCTGGAAAGTAGATCTGTCGAAGAAAGGGATTTTAAATCATGACCAGCTGATTGGAACCCTGGAAAACGCCGTAAGGGAAAATCCAAAAACGATTTTTATCGCCTGCCATCTGGCCAATAGCTGTTCAGATCTGAGTGTGCTGGCGAGGCTTTTCGATACCTATCCGAATCTGTATGCCGATATAGCAGCGCGTTATGGTGAAATTTCGCCTGTACCGCGCTACACAAAAGCGTTTATGGAGAAATATGCCGACAGGCTGGTTTATGGAACAGATATGGGCACATCTCCGGAAATGTATCGCAGTACTTTTCGCATTCTGGAAACGGAGGATGAGCATTTTTACAACCGGGACAACTACGATTATCACTGGCCCTTATATGGTCTGGGTTTGTCAGATAGCTTGCTGAAGAAATTATACTATGGGAACGCCGAAAGGATTTTGAAGCACGAAAATTAAAGGATTCTTGATCTCATTCCCGGATGGAAAGTTTCTTCGCCAGGTATATATAAGGCGCATGCATATGATTGACAAAAATATTTTTCCCGTCCTGCGGAAATATTTTATAATAATTTTCGTCCGGCTGCAATACGATGAATGCTCCGGTGCGCACATAATCCATGTTGCTGGAATAAACGGGTGGAACATATTCGGGCAGTTGTTTTTTTATCAGTTTGGCTACAAATCCGCCAAGATATTTCCGGTAGTTCCGCGCGGCTTTCCGGTTGGGTTTATTCATCCGGCCATAGGCATACGATAAAGCCCAGCGGCCGGGCCATTTTTGTTTTTTGATAAAGGATTTGATATGTGTGAAAGGATTTATGGAATTGTAATCGTCCAGCGTTTGAATGGATACAGGCGCTTCAGGAACCCAGTCCGCTGCATTCACTACATTAAAAGCCCATCCTCCCTGGGTTGCCGCCTCATAATCGTAAGCAAAATAGAGATTGCCTGGTTTGGGCGCCGCACTGCAATAGGTTTTGAACCGGATGTCTTCCGCTAAAAGATGTTGTTTTTGAAGATGGAATAACCAGGCAGTAAGGAGATAAGCTATAGCGCCTCCCTGGCTATGTCCCATGATAATCATTTCTTTCGTTCCCGCTTGATACAGGGAATCAATTTCCGACAGGATGGTTTTGGAAAGAAATGCCGTACTGACCAGCCAGCCAATGTGGACAGTGGCCCGCGGATTGTCTGCCAGCTTATAAGAAAATGAATCGGACCTGGAAATCTGCAAGCAACCTTTGGCAGGCACCATGGCTGCATAAAAATTAGCCAGCCAGCTTATTTTGTCTGCAACCGTTCCGCGAATACTGATAATGGCGACTCCATCCTCCCGCATCCACAACTCCCAGCAATTTAATAAGCCAACCACGGGAGAACGATACAGTAAACGATAACCCGCTGGCACGGGAATCGAAGCTGCATAGGCGGAATCACCAAACTGGGCAGACAATTTCATCAGGTCAATATATTCATCCCGGTTAAAACCCGGTTTGAGCTGCTGGGCAATGCCTGCATTATAGCTAAAAGCAAGGATGATGAAACAAATTATGTATTTCATGGATGGATTTAAAAGTTTACGAATTTACTTTTTTCAATTCTCAGCTGCTGATTTTTAATTGTGCTGGCCGGCAGATAATAAGAAAAGGCCCCTGTACTACCGGCGCGCCAGGAGTACGGGGGCCTCAATGCCCTGAATGGATTCCGTATTTTCCGAAGGATCCCCGGGCCTATAAACTCCCGATCGCAGCGATCATCTTATCCGCCTCGGTTTGCTGAAAATTGGTTACCGCCCCATCGTAACTGAGGGTGTACCAGATTCCTTCTTTTTTGATGTCGACCCTTTTGATAGTATAGTCCTTAAATTCGGCAACATCTCCGGTAGATCCGGTTTTTAAGGCAGCAAGTGCCTGCTGAAAATATTTGAATTGCGTAAGATTGCGAAAAACCAGCGCTTTCATGATCACATCTTTGGTATACTCCTGCGTACGGAAATTAACCACATAGGTTGTATCCGATTGTTTGGTCACCCTTTGCAGGTTGATCGGCCATGTGTCCGACCGGAGTTCGAGCAGATTGATCGTTGCTGTATTGACAATTTTAAACTGCGCTTTTCCAAAAAAGGGTATGAACAAGCCTATTAAAATGATCTTTTTCATATCAACAATTGGGTTTTAAAATTTTAAATTTCGGGAATTGAAATATACCGGACACAGCATCCGCATGCCTATTCCTTTTATATAACGGTGAAAATGCGGAAGTATTATAAATCCGGTGGAGCGATATTTCCCGGAAATAGTAAAAAAAACGGAAATTTTCCGGTTTTCGGAGAATGGGTGGTTTCAGAAATGGAAGGATAAGTATTTTAACATAAAATTATCCCGGGCCTCTTTCAGGATTTGTCTATTAAAACACTTATTGTAGTACCTGTACCGATTTCATTTTTGATAGATAGCTGTCCGTTTATCGAGGAAACCCTTTCACTGATACCGGTCCATACGGAAGTCTGATTCTTCTGTTCGAAATTGAATCCCTTGCCGTCATCGAAAATGGACAGGTTTATTTTTTCTCCCAGATCCTGAATGCAGATTTTTACGTTACTGGCCAGTACGCTGTACATTACATTGCTAAGCGCTTCCTGACAAATCCGGAAGAAATCCAGTTGGATCTCCTGGCTGATTTCTGCTTCATTGTAGTCGGCTTCAAAATGACAGGGAATCCCGTTCAGGATGGAAAATTCGCTGCAAAGCCATTTCAGTGTTTCGTTTAAACCCAGGTCGTCCAGCATCCTGGGACTGATCGAAAAAGAAATCCGGCGGATTGCATTGATGAGCAAGTCACTAACTGCATGGGCGTGATCAATCCTGCTTTTTACGGGGGAAGGCAATGCGGGGCTGTTATTGCTGACCCAATCGATATCCAGTTTTACCACCGAGGCCAGCTGGGCAAGTTCTTCATGCAATTCTATGGATAAATATTTTCTGTCTTTTTCCAGACTGGATTTAAAATAGGTGGTTAAACTTTTAAATTTGGCATATTTTTCTTCTGTTTCCTTCTCCAGCTGTTTTCTTATTGTTACGTCTTTCGCGATGGCAAAAACCACTTCCTTGTCCGGGAAATATACAGATGTCCAATGAAGCCAGATGATCTTTCCGGATTTTGCTACATACCTGTTTTGAAAATTGATAAGCGGTTCTCCCCGCAGCAGTTTTCCCCTTTCCCGTTCCGTCATTTCCTTGTCCTCCGGATAGATAAAGGACGAAATCAGTCTTTCGAATAACTCCGCTTCGGAATATTCCAGTTTACTGATAACGGCAGGATTTACCTTTCTGAAAAACCCATCTTTCCCCGCGATGCATACCAGGTCCGGAGTCAGTTCAAAAAACGGATTTAATTCGAAGTCCGGGTTTTCCAATTCGGGCATTATTGGTGAGAAATATAAATTTAGATAAATCCGGGTACAACCAAACAACTTAATCGTTGATTTCGCCTGGTTATACCGGCCGCAAATATTGGCTAAGGGATAACCTGTAGATATAGTAACGATCCGTTCCTAATATTCCATAACCGGGCATTGCAGGTATTTTGATCTGTGTTTTCTTTCCAATGGGAAATAGTGAATACCGGCGTAAACGTCTGCTCTTTCAAGATCAGCAATCCCCGACAGTCCGCCCGGCGCATCCCCGCCAAAAAAGAAGTAGCCAATCCGGAAAGCAACGCCAATTCTCGGTTGCCAGCGTCCGTAATACAAGAGAGAAACCGGCAGGCTCGCTTCAAACCAGCCGCTTTCATACCGGGGCGTAATAGAATAGAGATCCGGTCTGATGACGCCCGGTCTGCTGCCGTGCCCAAGTCCTTTGATGATGGTTGCATTCAGATAATAGTGGTTATATATATTCCAGTCGGCCTGTATACTGATCGCTGAAGGAAGCGCCATATTAAAGCGGTCGGCGGTCAGGTGTTTGATGGAATCATTCTGGTAAAGGATATCGGTTAAGGATCTTTCCAGTCCGGAATTTTCAGATGAGGATGACCGGCCGATTCCGGAATAGGAGGCGCTGTCGGTCTGTAGATGATAGGTAGATGAATGCCTGTTGAAATTAATAAAGCCGAAATCGATGAGCGATATGCCGATCCTGTAGCTGTATTCTGTTCCCATTGTATTTTCACCACTCGCAGCCAGGTTTGCATTGCAGGAGGGATCGCGTAAAAAGATATACGTAAAACCAATACTTTCCGACAATCCTGTCCCGTGCACCAGGTTTCGGAGTTTTCGATCCGGGAAATCACGGGTTCCTCCATAGTCTATGGAGGAATGAGTGAGTATGATGTTGTTTGAATCGGTGACGCGGTAATTCAGGTTTGTATTTTTGGTAAATGCAGCAGCTATGCCCTGCAGATATTTCAGACTGAATCCGATGTTCAGTTCGCTGTTTGTGGTTTGATGGAGTACGCGGCCGTAATGCAACCCGTATTCCAGCCAGCTTATCGAATTAAATTTTGTGCTATGGTCTTCCCACGGCGCATTCCAGAGCGCAGGATCCTTCAGGTTCTTATATGCATTCTGCACAATATGTCCCGGAACTTCATGGAAATTCGCATACCCCCGCGCAGCAATGGTAAAACCTATTTTCGACAGGGGATCGAGCGGGAGGTAGAAAGATGGCCCGATAACGGCGCCGGATGAAACCAGCTGATACCGCCGGTTTGGATTCTGTGGATCATACCGGCTGGAGAGGATGCGGTTATCTTCAATACCCTTTACCATCTTTTTAAAACCGAAGGGAGATACCTGTTGCCTGGGAATGTAAAAAAAATCATTGTCGATAAATATGCCCGCGGAAACCAGGCTGATATCCCATTTTGTTTTGGAATTCACCATGGAAGCAGGATTGAGGAATACCGACTGTACGCCGGCATAATTACTGTTGCGCACCCCAAGAAACTCCTGGGCGCGGGAATATCGGAACAAAAACAGTACGGACACAAGCATCACGAATTTATTCATACAATGCCCTTAAGCAATTCAAAAAGCCGCAACGTCAATAACTTAAATCCGGGAAGGGGAGCAAATTAATTCCGGGAATGGGGGGAAAAGGGCGATGATGAGAATGCAATGATCATGCCATCAGCGGCTGGAACAATAATTGATAAAAACACGGTAACTCCCGGCGTTTGTATGCGTAATCAGGACTTTAACAATAAATATCAGCCAATCGAGAATTATGCTGTCATTGGCAATTTACATACGGTTGCACTGGTATCAACTTTAGGCTCTGTCGATTTTATGTGTTTTCCCCGGTTCGATTCGCCGTCTGTTTTTTGCAAACTGCTCGATGCGGGGAAAGGCGGCAGTTTCTCCATCATGCCTTCCATGGATGGCATAATATGCAAACAACTGTACCTCCACGATACGAATATTCTGATAACACGCTTCCTCGCAGAAGAAGGCATCGCGGAAATTATCGACTACATGCCTGTTGGCTCGGAGGCTGCGAAGCCCGCCATCGTGCGGCGGGTTACTTCCATCAGAGGAAATATCCGGTATGAAATGGTCTGTTCGCCCAGGTTTAACTATGCAAACGGAAAGCACAGCATAAAAAAATCAGATCGTTCTTTTTTATTTGTTCCCGAAGACGATCAACTGGAATCATTGCGCCTGTTCAGCAGTGCTTCTTTAACGGCAAAAACGGCGGATGTATCGTCGGAGTTTATTTTGAAAGAAGGGGAAGCGGCCAGTTTTGTATTATGTTCGGGGCAACAGGATCTGTCCGGCATCGGGGAAACAGATGGTTATGTTCAGCAGACTTATAAGGAAACGATCAGGTTCTGGCAGGGCTGGATAGCCCGCTCCAATTACAAGGGACGCTGGCAGGAATCTGTTAACCGCTCAGCTCTTACCCTGAAGCTGCTGATTTCACATGCTTACGGATCCATGGTAGCTGCGCCCACTTTTAGTTTGCCGGAATCCGTTGGTCATGGAAGGAACTGGGATTACCGCTTTACCTGGATACGCGACGCTGCTTTTTCGATGCATGCTTTTTTGCAACTGGGTTTTATGGAAGAAGCGGAGGCCTTCTTAAACTGGATAAAAAAACAAAGCACGGAAAAACCGTTGCAGCTGATGTTCACTATTGACGGGGATTCCCGGCTGGATGAAAAAACGCTGGATCATCTGGAAGGATATAAAAACTCCAGGCCCGTTCGTATCGGCAATCAGGCTTCCAGACAAACCCAAATGGATATTTATGGGGAGCTGCTGGAAACAGTATATATATATGCCATGCATGGCGGCGATCTTACTTACGATTACTGGAAAATCATTTGCGGCTATGTGGAGCTCGTCATAAATAACTGGCAGCAACCCGATCACAGTATCTGGGAGGTGAGAGCCTTGAAAAGAGAATTTCTTTTTTCCAGAATGATGTGCTGGATCGCACTGGACCGGGCGATTAAGGTTGCAACGCTTTTTTCCTTTCCCTATGATATCCTGAAATGGCATAAAGCGAGAGATGAGATTTTTACTGATGTTCAGGATAATTTCTGGAATGAAGAACGGCAGGCCTATGTTCAGTACAAAGGCGGATCTTCACTGGATGCCAGCGCCTTACTCATGCCCATTTTAAATATCATATCTCCTAATTCCGACCGGTGGAAAAAGACCATGGAGGCCATCGACCGGGAACTAAAATCGGATGTTTTGATTTACCGGTACAAAGAACAGGATGAGAAAAATGAAATTGACGGATTAAAAGGGAAGGAGGGTACATTTGCCATGTGTTCTTTCTGGCACGTGGAATGTCTCGCATTAGCCGGGCATTTGGAAGAAGCTACCGAACAGTTTGAAAAAATGCTGGGCTACGCCAATCATCTGGGACTATTTTCCGAGCAGATCGGGATGAAGGGGGAACATCTTGGAAACTTTCCCCAGGCTTTTACGCATCTGGCGTTAATCAGTGCTGCCATCGCATTGAATAATAAATCGGCAGCGAATGCGGCGGGGACGCCTTCTTTTAATAAGAATATGAAGTAGTTCCCAAAGTAAAACTTACTCAGTGGTTTTTTTACCAGCGGACAGATCTTCACTTCGGATCGCCCTGAGCATTTCCCTTTTACCGGGAGCCCCGGGAACTTTTTCTACGCGGAATCCCAAAGTCCGCATGTTCCGTTTCAGGTTTCCATTCATCGCATACGTGACAAAGATTCCGCCGGGACGCAGGAAATTACAAATATGACCAAGCAACGGAAGGGTCCACAATTCAGGCTGTTTAGCCGCTGCAAATGCGTCGAAATACAAAATATCAAATAGCCTGTCGCTTTTGAATTCGGCCAGTTTTTGCTCAATAATTTTCAGCCGAATGAAAGGGCGGAATACTATTTCCTGCCGGAAAGCTTTGCCGTAATTTGAAATAAAAAAATCCCAGATCTCCTTACCAATATATTGATGGTATTCGGTTTGACAAACCAGTTCTTCAGGCAATGGATAAGCTTCGATGCCTGTATACCGCAGATTGATCTTGTTTTGATGACAGTGGACGGCACTTAAAAGAAAATTAAGCCCGGTTCCGAATCCGGCTTCGAATATGGAGACCCTGTCCTGCCGCGATTGTTCCAGGAAATAGTTCAATCCGGAGTCCAGGAATACATGCCGGCTTTCCTGCACTGCGCCGTGGATAGAATGATAATGTTCGCGGAGGCCGGAATGATAGATGGTTTTTGACCCGTCTGCCGTATTTGTGCATTGTAAGAGGTCCGGGTGGATGCTTTCGCCGGCCGGGGGATTTCTTTCCATCAGATAAAGGTCGTAAAGTGCAGGAATCTGAATAAGGTAACACAAAGTTAATATTGAATTTGCGGTCCTAGTGCCATTTTTGTGATAGCTTGTCTAATCAATCAGCGCTATGGCAGAAATATTTCAAATGCATTTTGCCCTGTTAAACAGGGTGGGGGAAGTAAGGAAATCACCTTATTCCCTGGTGATATTGCGGGAGGGATTGTATTCCGTCTCCGTGGATAAAGTGCCACTTACTGAATATTATATTTATTTCGATGGTCCTTTTAAGACAGACCAGATCAAGTTGAAATTCTACAAAACCGTCTCCGACGGAAAATGGTACGATAAATCCTATTCGGAGGAGGCCGAATTACATTCTCCTGAATTTGGTATTCCGGAAATGAATGCAGAAATGAAGGCCGCCATTGATGTGTACGAGTCCACACATGCAGAGGTGAACGGTTTCCTGACTAAATAATTCCCTTAACATCGCTTTCATAAGAACAGGCTTTATTTGTATCAGGATGGATTTATATCTAATTAACTTTTTATGAAGGAATGCAAAAACTGCAGTTCTATTTTCCGGATTTTGGGTTTTCTTTTTTTCTTTGCCCTGATGTATATTCCTTCTGATGCTCAGTTTCTGCTGAATTCCGATTCTGCATTTAAAGCCGAAGCTCCGAATTCCGGAAGATTGTGGGGTTATGCGTTTGGGGATTATTATTACAAGTCGCACGCAGACACTTCAAACCGCGGAGGCGCCAATCAGTATACAGGTATTCCCAAGAACAGAAATGAATTTCAATTCAGGCGTATCTATCTGGGATATGATTATAATATCAGCAGGAAATTTGCTGTGGAACTGCTGCTGGCTGCCGAAGACAATGTAGTTCAGGGAAATAATGCACCAAGCGGAGATCTTTTGTCCGATGGCAAACTGACCTTTTATATCAAGCTCGCCAATATCCGCTGGAAGAATATCTGGAAAGGCACGGATCTGGTGGTTGGACAACTTGCAACGCCTACTTTCTCACTTCTCAGTGATAAGATCTGGGCATACCGCTCCATTGAAAGGACCATTGCGGACATCCGGCGCACACCCTCATTTGATTTGGGCGCGGCGCTGCAGGGCTCATTTGACTCCAAAGGCAATTACGGTTATAATGTTATGGTGGGGAACGGAACGGGCGCTAAACCGGAAGGAGACAATTTCAAATGGTTTTATGCCGATGTATTTGCGAAATTCCTGGATAAACGGTTGATTTTTGACCTGTACGCCGACTATGAACGGATAACCTGGGTCAATGGGTTTCATCACGCAAGGAATATGGTTAAAGGCTATATGGCCTATACAACGCCGGTATTCACGGCAGGTGTGGAAGCTTTTCTGAATAACGGCAGAGACGATGTAGCCGGACTAAACGGAGCGGTTAAAGACACCCTGAATGCAATGGCCGCCGGTATTTCGGCCTATGTTCACGGGGAAATTGTAAAAAGCAGGCTTGGTTATTTTGCCCGGTTCGACAGTTATAATCCGGATACGAAATACGACCGGGTTAAATACACGAAATATACGGGATTCACTTCTAACTATGAGCCGAACAACCGGGAACAGTTCATTACGGCAGGACTCGATTTTACGCCGGTAAAAAATGTTCATTTCATGCCCAACGTCTGGTATAATAAATATATATCCAACACCGCAGTGCCCAACAGCTCCTACGATCTGGTTTACAGGATGACATTTTATTTTGTTTTCGGCAAATAAAAAGACTGAATTTTACTACTTCATTCTCTGGATATGGGTGGAACAAGGGCTTCTAAAAAGATCAGCGGTTCATACAAACAAATAAGAGCAGAAACCCTGTTCAGGCGGTCCCTGATCATTATCGGCGCTGCGATGCTGGTATTGGTGCTGGGCATCCTGTTCACCCTGATCGTGGAATCCATTCCATCCATGAAAACATTGGGCCTGAAATATTTATGGGGGAGGGTCTGGGATCCGGTGAATAATATTTACGGGGCATTTCCTTTTTTGCTGGGCACCCTGCTTACTTCATTTCTTGCGCTCATTATCTCCATTCCTTTTTCTTTTGCGATCGCCATTTATCTGGGAGAATACAGACCCAGGGGCTGGCTTTCTAATTTTCTCCGGAATATCGTGGATCTGATTGCGGCCGTCCCTTCTGTTATTTACGGATTTTGGGGATTGATCGTACTGGTTCCCATCGTCCGGTCACTGGAGATGAAACTCGGCGTGCTCCCTTACGGGATCGGCATTTTCACAGCTTCGCTCATTCTGGCCGTAATGATCATTCCCTATGCCGCTTCACTGGGAAGAGAGATGATCCGGCTGGTGCCTTCACCTTTAAAAGAGGCAGCGTATTCCCTCGGTGCAACGCGCTACGAAGTAATTCGCAGCGTGGTGTTACCCTTTACCAAATCCGGTTTATTTGCGGGTTTATTATTATCTCTTGGCAGAGCGCTCGGAGAAACGATGGCAGTAACCATGGTCATCGGGAATACCAGCCTGTTACCAACCAGCATCTTTGCTCCCGGGAATACCATGGCCAGTGTCATCGCCAATGAGTTTACCGAAGCAGATCACAGCATTTACCTTTCGGCACTCATTGAACTGGGCCTCGTTTTGTTTTTGGTTACGGTAGTGATCAATATGATTGGTAAACGGATTATCAAGCGGTTTACAAATGAATAAGGGATGAATGTGCATGTAAAATACCGGGTGGCTAAAAGCAGGCTGGCACAGGGCCTGATCGTTGCGCTGGCATTTATTATCACGCTGCCTTTGCTGGCCATCATCATTTTTATTTTCCGGGAGGGGATAACCAAAATAAACTGGAACTTCCTGACCCATATTCCTAAACCCGTCGGAGAACCCGGTGGTGGCATTGTGAATGCTCTGGTCGGGAGTATCCTGATCGTGCTGGCTGCAACTATTATGTCGGTGCCCCTGGGCGTCCTCTGCGGGATTTATCTAAGTGAAAATAAAACCGGCCGGCTGTCGTACTGGAGCCGTTTATCGGTGGATGTTTTGCAGGGCATTCCTTCCATCGTGATTGGAATTGTGGTGTATTTCTGGATCGTCAAACCCATTGGCGGTTTTTCCGCATTCTCGGGAAGCGTTGCCCTGGGCATCATGATGCTTCCCATCCTGATCCGTTCCACGGAAGAAACCCTGAAGCTGATCCCTCCTTCTTTAAAAGAGGCGGGACTGGCCCTGGGCCTGCCTTATCATAAAGTGATTTTGCGGGTGATCGTGCCCTGTGGCATGAGCGGCATTATCTCCGGGATCATGCTTTCCATCGCCAGGATTGCCGGCGAAACCGCGCCTCTTTTGTTCACTGCATTTGGCAACCCTTATCTGAATACCAATCTGACCAAACCCATGCAAAGTCTTCCCCTCCTGATTTTCAACTACGCCACCAGTCCATACGATGAATGGCACGACCTGGCCTGGGGCGCGGCATTGATTTTATTATTTACCGTATTGTTACTGAATATTATTACAAAGCTGACAACCCGAAGATGGAACGTACAATTATAAAGAGCAGGAATTTTAATGCTTATTTCGGCACGAACCACGTGGTTAAACAGGTGGATATGGATATTCCCAAAGGACATGTGGTTGCGGTGATGGGTCCTTCGGGTTGTGGCAAAACAACTTTTCTCCGCTGCATTAACCGGATGCATGAACTGATTCCGGGCGCAACCAGTGACGGGGAAATGCTGCTGAACAATGAAAATGTTTATCAGATGCATCCCATCTTCGTGCGATTGAAAATCGGAATGGTATTTCAGCGCCCGAACCCTTTTCCCAACCTCAGCATTTACGATAACGTGATTGCCGGTTATAAACTGAATGGTCTGAAATTGCCCCGGGCGGAAAGAGATCAGAAAGTGGAGGAATCCCTCAGCAAAGCCGCCTTGTGGAAAGAGGTGAAGGATTCCCTGCACAAGAAAGGAACTTTTCTTTCCGGAGGCCAGCAGCAGCGTTTATGCATCGCACGCGCCATTGCCATGGAGCCGGAAGTATTGTTACTGGATGAACCCACTTCTGCGCTGGATCCTATTTCCACCGCCAGCATTGAGGAATTACTGCATGAGCTGAAGAAGAATTATACCCTGGTGATCGTAACCCACAATATGCAGCAGGCGGCCCGGGTCAGCGATAAAACGGCTTTCTTTTTTTTGGGTGAGCTGGTGGAATTTGACGAAACAAAAAAGATGTTTACGAACCCGCAGGATAAACGAACGCAGAATTATATCACCGGCAGGTTTAGCTAGCGGCTTTATCAGTCTTTATTTAATTTTCATTTTATGTCACAGTTAGAAATTGAACTGAAACAACTGAAATCCGAACTGGTCAATATGTGGAGCCTGGTGCATTCGCAACTGGTAAAATCCAATATTGCCATGGTGAATTTCGATAAGGACCTTGCGCGGGAAGTCATTTCCCGCGAGAAAAGAGTGAATGGTTCCGAGTTAAAAATTGACCGGGATTGCGAAAATATATTTGCCCTGCTGACACCGGTCGCGGTCGATCTCCGGTTTGTACTGGCTGTTTTAAAGATCAATTCAAACCTGGAAAGGATCGGTGACATCGCGGAAGGCGTGGCCAAGCATATTCTTAGCGCGGAAAGACCATTCAATAAGGAGTTGCTGAAGGAAACCGACACGATTAATATGTATGATGAAGCCATCAATATCCTGGAGGATACGCTTTCATCCTTCGAAAATGAGGATACCGCGCTGGCCAGGAGTATATTTCAAAAAGACGAATTCCTGGATAAAATCAATGTCCGGGCTGCAGAAGCCACCATCCGCCATCTGAACGCTCATCCCGAAGACCTCCACCAGGCCCTGCATAATCTCTCCATCATCAGGAAACTCGAAAGGGTGGGCGATCAGTCCAAGAATATCGCAGAAGAAACCATTTTTTATGTGGAGGCGAAGGTGTTGAAGCATAATGCGAAAGAGTGATAATAATGGACAATGGACAATGGACAATGGACAATGAACAATGGACAATGGACAATTGACAAGGAACAATGCATAATGGATAAGGGGAAATGGACAGGTGGGTATGTAAGACGGACCCCATTGTCAACTGTCCATTGTCAATTGTCCATTACTAATCGTTTGTTATTTGACCATCACGTATCTAACTTTGCATCCGGAATGGGTAAATTGCTGATGGCTGATCATAAAAACTACAATTATGAAAATCAGATTAAGCATTGCTTTATTGCTGGTATTTATTACCGGCGCCGCGACTACCGGGCAGGCCCAGGTGGAGTATGGCGTTTTTGGAGGAATCAGCATCCCCAATTTATCTGCGTCCGGATCAGAGAACAATCCTTTGAATACGGGCTACAGTTCGCGGCTCGGGCCGGATTTTGGCATCATCAGCGAATCACACTTTACCAAACGGTTTTCAATGGAAAGCAGGATTGAATACTCTGCGCAGGGCGGAAAAAAAGACGGAATGCAGGCTTTTCCTACCCCGGCTGTCGTTGCAGGGTATCTGGAATCGCAGGGTATGGAGGCGCCCACCTATTTGTATGCGAATTTTAAAAGTGAAGCCCGGCTCAGCTATCTCCGGTTTCCGTTTCTGGCCAAGCTGGGCTGGGACTTTGGGAACGGAGGCCATTTCAGATTCTCTGTCGGTGCCGGACCTTTTTTGGGAATCCTCTTATCTGCCAAACAGGTTGTAAGCGGGAACAGTAAGGCATATTTTGATCCCGGAGGCCAGCAGGCCCTGCCTTTCGGCGCCCAGTCATTTGATTCCACCAATAATATCCGGGATCAGTTGCATAAAGCCAACTTCGGCGTGGATGGGAATATTGGCCTGGCTTATCTTTTTGGCAAAGGACTGGTCAATAAAATATTTCTGGAAGCCGGGGGTAACTACGGCTTTATCAATATTCAAAAGGGTTCTGAGAACGGGAAGAATAACACCGGCGCTGCAACCGTTTTGCTGGGGTATACCTACCGGTTTAACCTGGAAGATTTCCGGAAGAAAATGCGGATGTAATGGAAAAAACAACAAAATTCAGTCAGAAGGCAGAAACCACCCGGCATTTTACACATCTCCTCTTTGAGCTAAGGGATCAGCTCCGGCAGTTCATGCAAAAAAAATTCAGGGAAAATAATATTGACCTGACCTACGAAATGCATCAGATCATGAACTGCCTCTGGAAAAAGGATGGCATCAATCAGCAGGAACTGGCTAATCTTACGCTGAAAGATAAGGCCAGCATGACCTACCTGATTGATAACCTCACCAAGAGAGAACTGGTAAAAAGAACAGAAGATCCGGACGACCGCCGCAGTAAACTCATTTACCTGACCACCCGGGGAAAACAACTGGGGAAGAAAGTGGAACCCTGGGTGTCGGAATTATTCAGCATTGCCAGCCGGGATATTGATATCGGGGATATCCGAAAATATATCGGAGCGGTGGAGAAAATGCGTGACAATGTACAAACCGGGTGATTTTTTTTATTGCATTAGTTAAATACTTAACAGTATAATAGGCTACTATTTGACACGTAACGCAAATGGATACAAAAACCGGCAACAAAATGCAGCCACAGGAGCACAGATATAAAAATCAATGAACCGGTAAAACGCAGCGGCATGGAAGAAGACTTAGTGGAATACGGATCGAGGCGCGTGGTCATCACGGTCACTGCGGTGATTTGCGCCCTGCTGCAGATCATCGACACGACCATTGTGAACATTGCGCTTCCCACCATGCAGGGGGAGTTGGGTGCATCGCTGAACGAGATCACCTGGGTCATAACAGCCTATGCCGTAGCCAACGTGATCCTGATGCCGATGACCAGCTGGCTGAGCCAGCAGTTTGGTCGCCGGAATTACTTTGCCGCTTCCATCCTGATCTTTACGATATCTTCCTTCTTATGCGGAAACGCAACCAGCATAACCGAGCTGATCGTTTTCCGCTTTATCCAGGGTATCGGAGGCGGTGCCCTGCTCGTGACCGCGCAAACTATTATAACGGAATCGTATCCGCCGGAAAAAAGGGCAATGGCGCAGGCTATTTATGTACTGGGCGTTATTGTGGGCCCAACCCTCGGCCCTCCGCTGGGAGGCTGGATCGTGGATAATTATTCCTGGCCTTATATATTTTATATCAATATTCCGGTTGGCATCATTGCCACGCTACTAACCATCCAGTTTGTGAAAAGCCCGAAGTTTGGAGAGAAGATCGGGACTGCGGATGTTGACTGGCTGGGCATCGCTCTGTTGATCGTATCGGTAGGATCCCTGCAGTTTATTCTGGAAAAAGGTCAGGAAGAGGATTGGTTTAACAGCTCCCTGATCACCGTGTTGGCGGTTGTTTCTTTTTTTGGTTTCTATTTTTTCATCTGGCGGGAATTAACCTATAAACATCCGATTGTTGAGTTGCGGGTTTTTAAAAACCGCAATTTATCGGTCGGCAGCATCCTTTCTTTCATACTTGGCTTTGGCTTATTCGGGTCTACATTTATCATTCCCCTGTACACACAGACCATCATGGGCTGGACCGCGTTTCAGGCGGGAATGCTCCTGATTCCCAGTACCGTTTTTACAGGCATCATGATGCCCTTTGTCGGCAAGATGATGGAGAAAGGCGTGTCGATGCGATTAATGATTGCCAGCGGGATGGCTATTTTCTTCATCTATAGCCTGATGGCGTATAAAGTGCTTACCCCCAATACCGGAAGTGATGCGTTCTTCTGGCTACTGGTAATCCGCGGAGTCGGGCTCGGCCTCCTGTCCATACCGATTACAACCATGGCCCTTTCCACGCTGAGAGGACAGGAAATCGGCCAGGGTGCGGCCTTGTCCGGTATGATGCGGCAACTGGGCGGATCATTCGGCGTTGCGCTGATTTCAACCTATCTCACCCGCGATATTCAAACGCACAGAAGTAACCTGGTAAGTAAACTTTCTGTATATGATCCGGCCGTTCAGCAACGCGTGCATGCTTTAGCCGGCGGCTTTCAGCAGAAGGGAATGCCTTCGAACACCGCCATAAAAACCGCGCTTCAGCTGCTGGACAGGCTGGTGGATGTTCAGGCTACCGTACTTTCCTATATGGATATATTCCTCTATATCGGGATGATGTTTCTGGTTTGCATTCCATTCGTGCTGATCTTAATCAAAAGGCCATTGCATAAGGCTGACCCGGCCGACATGCTGCAGGAATAATCCGGCCGCCAACCAATTTATGTTAGATTTGTTATTCGTGTATGCAAAGTTTCGCCGGAAAAATTATTGCCTTTAACCGCCAGTTGAATTTTTCAGGGAAGCTGCCGCCAGGTATCCGCATCATGAATCCCTTTCAGGAGAATGTGGAAATCATGAACCTCAGCGCCAAATTTTATCGGAAATATTACAATGATCAAAACAGGCGCCACCTGATTCTGGGTATCAATCCCGGCCGCTTTGGAGCGGGTATTACGGGTATTCCGTTCACCGATCCCAAACGGCTCGTTGAAAAATGTAAGATCTCTTTTGACGGGCCGCCGGCGCACGAACCTTCTTCCGTATTTATTTATGAAATGATTGATGCTTTCGGTTGTGCGGATCTTTTTTACAGCAAATTTTATATTCATTCGGTTTGCCCGCTGGGATTTACGCAATCTTTTAAAAACAGTAAGGAGGTAAACTATAACTATTATGACAGCCCGGAATTAACAGCAGCGGTCTATCCTTTTATCATCCGGAATATTCAGCAACAGATTGCCCTGGGGGTGGAAACTGATATTTGTTATTGCTTTGGTACCGGTAAAAATGAAAAATTCCTTCGCCGGATAAATGAAGAACACGGGTTCTTCCGGGAAATCATTGCCCTGGAGCACCCCCGGTTCATCATGCAATACAAATCGAAATCCAAAGCAGTATATCTCGATAAGTATCTGAGTGCATTCAACCGGGCTCTTTAAATGATTTATGGAGAAACAAACTACGCTTCGTAATAAAAAAAATCCAATGATTTGCAGGAAAACAAACCTTGTTCCCCAATAAACAAAACCTGCCTGTGTAGGAAGAACAGGATCAGACAAAAGCCTGTGCAAATTGCAGGCCCGACAGTCGGCTGTTCTTTATTCCTTTTTGTTGAATGAGCACTTTTAACCGGGGTCCCATGCCCAGCAAAAAGCCATGTAGCATCTTTTGTTTTTCCTGCTGATCCGCTCCCGGATTTTCTGGTTCCATTTTTTTTAAAAACCCGGATAACCCGAGGGCCTGTAAGAAATGCGCCTGATGTGTAAATCCGGAACAGTCCAAACCATACAGCGATCCCCAATGGACCAGTGCAGAGAAATTTACATGCGAAGTAATGTCCTGACTTCCGATATGCCGGTAGGGATTGTCATGCACGTTGTGCCGGTAATAGCACAGGAGGGTACCGTCCTTTCTTTTTTCACTGTATAATCCGGAGGAAGGGAATCCGTAATCAATGGTAATGATAAAGCCCTTTTTCATGGATTGGGCAATATCCCGGATCCATTGGATGGCTTCGAGATTAATTTCCGTCCGGAATCCCTGGGGTAAATCCACGCCGAGGCTGGCAAGATACGTTTTCAATTCTTCGGGAGCGGGTTTAAAAATTTCGGTAAACCCGTCCTGATAACCGACAAAAACCTCCATCAGCGTTTCCTGCATTACTACCTGATGAACCGGAAAATTATCCAGGAGTTCATTGGATAAAACGCAACCGGTCATATCCGGAATCTCCTCTATCCGCTCTATCCAGCTGACTTTTTCATGCAGGAGATTTCTTTCCCTGTTCCGCATGGAAGCACTCTTTTCTATAATGCAGTAGCGGAGTTCGCGGTAAAGCGGCTCATTTTTTTTTAATGCCTGCAGGATATCGCGACAAAGAACGCCCGGGCCCGCGCCATATTCCAGGATTGTAAAGGGTTCCTTTCCCATGATTTCCCACATCTCTTCGATTTGCCGGGCAATCAGCGCGCCAAAGAGGGAGGTAAAATAAGGGCTCGTTAAAAAATCACCAGCCTCCCCGATTTGTTCAGCGGCTGAAGAATAATAACCCGACTCCGGATAGTATAAACACATCTCCATGAAATCATGAAAAGAAACCGGGCCACCGCTTTGAATCTTTTCGATTATGATATCCCGCAGCTCCATTTATTTTTTCATCACGGCTGTTTTAGCCAGTTGCGCCGGATTTTTTTTGAATTCATCGCGGCATTCATCGGAACAGAATCCGTACACTTTCCCGTTATAATGGAGCGTGTCGTCAACACCGGTGGTCAGGGGCATGCCGCAGGAAGGATCTTTGAGATTGTCGACCATGTCCCGGGTGAATTTGGGTTTGGCGGTATCCGATGCTGAATAGGCGGGAGAATGAAAAGAGGCCGCTGCTTTCGGCTGCTGGTTGCAGGAGCAAGCCAGCAGGGCCAGCGGAATAATAAACGCCGGAAATATTTTGCTGGTGGCAGCGGGAAAGGATTGGCGGAACAATTGTTTCATAGTATGCTATTTGTAATGAATGGAACCGGGATACAAAATTACCTTAATATTCCTGCCGGATCGTTTTGCGAATAAAAAATCAGTTTCGGGCATTGAAATAGAATTTAAGGGACAGGCCTCCGTAAAAATTCCGGGCGGGCGCAGGGTTAAAAAATGTGGCGGCGCCGCTTGCATCCGCGTTGATGCTGACCAGGGAAGAATAGCTGGCATTCAGGAGATTTTGCCCCCCGGCAAATCCGTTTAATTCAATATGCTTAATCCGGACGCGGTATCCGATTCTTGAAGCAAGCAGCGTGTAGGCATGCTGGAAATGGGTATTGGCGTCATTGATTGCTGTTTTGCTTACATAATTCAGGACAGCATTCAGATAAAACCCGGATTTTATTTCCAAATCGAAGCCTGCATTCAGGGTATGGGGCGTAACTCCGGTAACCCGGTTTCCATCGTAATCGCTAAGAACGGGAACATTATTATTATAATCAAAAGATTCTTTTGAATAGTTTCTGAATTTGTAATCGTTGTACGTATAACTTATCCAGGGTTTCAGGAGGCTGACGATTTTATCTGAATCCTGCACGATCAGATAGAAAAGCGAAAGCTCGAATCCCTTTTCAGTCAGTGCGCCGGCGTTCACGAAGCTGGCCGTTCCGTATTGATTATAAACCGGGAGAATGGCGTGGGTCAGGTTCATCTGATATACGGAAACATCAAAATTCAGGCGGTCCTGCATCGCGGTTCCCCGGAAACCCAATTCGTAGTTCACGCCTTTTTCTGCCCCGAGATTCCGGTTGAAGGTCCCGTTTCCATTGATGGATTCAAATACGGTTGGGGGAGAAAATCCGTTGCTGACGCTGGCATGTACCGCCATGGTTTTATTAAATGTTTTCACCAGGCCGATCCTGGGTGTGAGATCCGATTTGAATTTCACTTCTCCTGTATAGTTATTATGCGCGCTATCCTGCGGGATCAGGTCGGTAACATCGTAGGATAAACGATTATAACTGCCGCCAACGGTCAGCAGGAAATTGGAAGGAAGATCAAAAGCCACCTGTGCGAAAATGAGTGTGGAAAATGAACGTATGATCTGGCTGGACTGCAGGGCTCCGGTTTCGGGGGAAGTGCCGGGTTTATCGTTTACGATATCGTACGTGCTTCCCAGCTGATTTTCATATTGCAACTCCGTGCCCAGGGTGAACCGGCTTTTTATACTCCCCAATAACGGAGTGTAGCTGAAATAACTCCTGCCGCCGATGCCGTCGAAATTTTCCTTTAGATAACCATTGTAGTAAATACTCTGGCCATAAGGGTGGCTCAGGATCTGTGAACTGCTGTAAAGAGCTGTAGTATTGCTTAACCGGTCGCTGAACCGGTATTGCTGGGATAGTCCTGCCATTGTATAACTGTATTTCTGAACACCGGTTCTGTTATCCAGACAATACGGAACTGCTTTCCGGGGCGCTTGCTGCGCCTGGCTGCTGTCAACACTTCCCGCAATACCAAAATTCCCTTCCGAATGTTCGAGCAGCAGGGAAACCGTTCTCGCCGGACTTACATAAAAGCGCGTGTTGATATTTACCGCATCTTTATTGTTCCATTCATTTTCGCGGTAACCATCGTACCGCTGATGCGTGTAACCGGCGGTTAAGGCAAAATTGTCCGTGCTGATTTTGTAGTTCATCTGCGCGCGGTAGAGTCCGAAGGAACCCGCCGTTGCCGCGACAGAAAAATCATTTTCGTGATATTCGGGTCTCAGGCTTTTAAAGATAATAACACCACCGTTTCCGGCGCCATAAATACTTCCCGACGGGCCTTTAATAATTTCAATGCTTCCGATTTGCGCAGGATCA
>Ga0207707_10000466_pt1 | contig 41992 bp, 43 predicted proteins | sample KBSC83BmetaG_FD_184336 | JGI IMG/M metagenome (GOLD analysis project Ga0207707, IMG submission 184336) | Corn rhizosphere microbial communities from Kellogg Biological Station, Michigan, USA - KBS C8-3B metaG (SPAdes) (version 2) | ecosystem: Host-associated > Plants > Roots > Rhizosphere ... | reverse complement strand
CGATGTGGTGGATCTATTTCCACAAAGGCGCCGCAGCAGGCTCCGAGCTGATCTCAAAATCGAGCGAGCCGGGGTGGCTGGCGAGGCTGGCCTACACCTATCTGCATATGCCGATCGTGGCCGGTATCATTCTGTCGGCGGTTGCCGATGAACTCGTGCTGAAGCATCCGGCAGACCATTCCGACCTGAAGACGGTTTTGAGCGCGATCGGCGGGCCATTGCTGTTTCTGCTCGGAACGATCCTCTTCAAGCACACCATTCGCGGCTGGCTTCAACTCTCCCACGGCGCCGGCATCGTTGCGCTCGGCATCCTGGCCTGGTTTGCCGGCGAACTATCGCCGTTGATGCTGTCGTTCCTGACATCAGCGATCATGATCATTGTCGCGGCCTGGGAATCGATCTCGCTGAAGACAGGCGCTCGCCATTCTCAGTCCGAGGCCACCAGCGCGTGAACCGAGAACATGCGCTCCGCATCGGTCCAGGATTCGCGCGGCGTCCAGCCTGAGCCGCGCGCCAGCGCCGTGAAGCGCTCGAGGCTGTATTTGTAGCTGCTCTCGGTGTGGATGCTCTCGCCGGCGCGGAATGAAAAACTCCGGCCAAGCACGCGCACGCTCTGCGCCTTGCGGCTGATCAGGTGCATTTCGATCCGGTGATGCTCGCGATTATAGATCGCGCGATGGCGGAATGCGCTGGTGTCGAAATTGCCGCCCAGTTCGCGGTTGATGCGGTTGAGCACGTTGAGATTGAAGCGCGCGGTGACGCCGGCGGCATCGTTATAGGCCTCATACAATACGCGCTCGTTCTTTTCGAGATCGACGCCGATCACCATCTGCGCGCCGTGGCCCAGAATGTCGCGGGCGCTGCGCATGAAACGGCAGGCTTCATGCGGCTCGAAATTTCCGAGCGTCGATCCCGGGAAAAACCCTACCTTCGGCATCGCGCCGATGGCTTCGGGCAACGCGAACGGCGCGGTGAAATCCGCGGTGACCGGATAGACGTCGAGACCGGAGAAATCCTTGCGCAAGGCGGCGGCCTGGGCTTTCAGGAAATCGCCGGAAATATCCACGGGAACGTAGGCGCCGAACGCGCATTCCCTTAACAACAGCCGGACTTTGGTGGTCGCGCCCGCGCCGAATTCCACCAGCGCAGCGCCGTCAGGGATACCAGCCGATATCTCGTTGCCGCGGTCGCGCAGGATCGAAAGTTCGGTGCGGGTCGGGTAATATTCCGGCAGCAACGTAATCTGTTCGAACAGTTCCGAACCCGCGGCGTCATAGAAATATTTCGGCGACAGCCGTTTCGGATGCTGGGACAAATCGTCGATCACGTCGCCGGCAAACGCCGTGGTTTGTTCATCGAAACGCTGCGCTTTGGCCAAAGCGGCGGCATGCACATTCATGATACTCTCCAGAACGCGCTTTCCGGCGCGGTTGAATTCGAACGAAATCAGGTGGCGTAGTCGGCGAGGCGCAGTCCCGTGAATTGCCAACGATGGTGTGGATAAAAGAAGTTGCGATAGCTAATACGGCTATGTCCGCTCGGAGTTGCAAGCGACGAGCCGCGCAGCACCAATTGATTGACCATGAATTTACCGTTGTATTCGCCGAGCGCGCCCTCGACGGCGCGGTAGCCGGGATAGGGGGCGTAGGCGCTGCGGGTCCACTGCCACACGATTCCGAAAGCGTCGTTGAGATGGCCGGCTCGCGCCGCGACTTCCCACTCCATTTCGGTCGGCAAATGCCTGCCGCTCCAGCGCGCGAACGCGTCGGCCTCGTAATAGCTGACATGGCAGACCGGGGCGGCAGGATCGACCGGCTTTAGTCCGCCGAGCGTCATGATCTGCCATTCGCCGTCGATCTGGCGCCAGTGGCCGGGCGCCTGCCATTGTTCGTTGCTGGCAGCCGCGAAGCCATCCATCAGCCAAAGCGTCGGCGTGGAGTAGCCGCCGTCTTTCATGAACGCGAGCCATTCAGCGTTGGTGACGAGATTGCGGGCCAGCCTGACCGGACCCACCAGGGCGCGGTGCGCGGGTTTTTCGTTGTCGAAATGAAACGTGTGGTCGATGTGCCCGACGGTATGGATGCCCTCGTTGAGCGTGATCCATTCGTCGCCGGTTCGCGTTGAAGCGGGGAATTTCCATGCGGGATCGTAGGCCGGCGGGATCGGGTTTTGCGCAAATGCGTGCAGGATGTCGGTCAGCATCAATTCCTGATGCTGCTGCTCGTGATTGAGACCGACTTCCACCAGCGGCCCGATCGCGGCGAGCGTGTCCGCTTTGGCCTCGTGAAAGAATTTTACGATCGCCGCGTCGACATGCCGGCGGTAGGCCGTGATCTCGTCGGCGCCGGGACGGGTCAGATGGCCGCGCTGGTGGCGGGCGTGCCGCGGTCCGGCGCTGACATAGTAGGAATTGAACAGATACGCATAGTCCGGATGAAAGGGCGTGTAGCCTTCGCAGTGCTCGCCGAGCAGGAACTGCTCGAAGAACCAGGTGGTATGGGCGCGGTGCCATTTCGCCGGGCTGGCGTCCGGCATCGACTGGATCAACTGATCTTCCGGGGTCAGGGGGGCGGCGCGGCGTTCGGTCTCGTTGCGGACGTTAAGGAAGGCGTCCACCAAATCCTGGGCCGGGTTGCCGGAATCGGAGAATAATGACGGGCAAGGGGCGGCAAGCGTGGCCGCAGCGGATGCTGTTTTCGTCACGATAGTCTCCGTTCGGGGGAGAGAACGCTGCACCGGCGGTCGGGTTCCCCGAGAATAGTCTGTCCTAGATAGGGGCTTCCGTCCGGGATAAAAGCCTCCCGAGGCGACCATCAAGGCCACGAAGATGCTGCCTGTCGGCTATGGCCCGGCCTTCGGTCAGGGGCCGGCTGGTCTGAGGGCGAAAACGCGCTTCGCGCTTTTGCCCCTGCATGCCAGCTCCCCGCCATTTTACTTTGGATGCACAATGGTTTGGGATACATATATGACAGTGTCGGGTTTAACGGGCTGATGGCGGCCCGCAAGGTTGTGCCGCAAAAGGACGCTGAGATGAGCATTGAAAAATTTATCGACAACGAAGTGAAATCGAACGACGTCGTGCTGTTTATGAAGGGGACGCCGCAATTTCCGCAGTGCGGCTTTTCCGGGCAGGTGGTGCAGATCCTCGATCACGTCGGGGTCGGCTATAAGGGCCTGAATGTTCTGGAATCCGCCGAACTGCGCGACGGCATCAAGACCTATTCCAACTGGCCGACCATTCCGCAGCTTTACGTCAAGGGCGAGTTTGTCGGCGGCTGCGACATCATCCGCGAGATGTTCCAGGCCGGCGAGCTGCAACAGCTGCTCGCCGACAAGGGCGTCACGGTCAACGCGGCTGCCTCGGCCTGAGCTTGGCCGCGCGCCAGATCGGCACGGCGCGGCTGGAAGTCATCGTCGCCGACATCACGGGCTTAAGCGTTGACGCCATCGTCAACGCCGCCAACACCTCGCTACTCGGCGGTGGTGGCGTGGACGGCGCGATCCATCGCGCGGCCGGGCCTGAGCTTCTTGCCGAATGCCGCACACTGCATGGCTGCGAGACCGGCGGCGCCAAAATCACCTTGGCGTATCGGTTACCCGCGCGGCATGTGATTCATGCTGTCGGCCCGGTCTGGCACGGCGGAGGCCAGGGCGAAGATCAGGCGCTGGCGTCCTGCTACATCAGCGCGATCGAACTGTGTCAGGCCCACGGCCTTGCTTCCATTGCTTTTCCCGCCATTTCCACCGGCGTCTATCGCTTCCCGGCCGACCGTGCGGCTGACATTGCGGTTTCGACGACGGTGGATGCGCTCGCCGCTGCGCCGGCGGTGGCCCGAGTTATTTTCTGCTGCTTTTCCGACGATAGTGCCGCCCTGCATGCTCGGGCGATGGCGGACGTCGGTAGCCCTTGTACCGATTGAGCCGGCCGTTAAACTCCCCGGCAAAATCGGGGGGAGAGGACATGAATTCACGTCATGTATTGCGGTCGCTTCTTTGTGGAGCATTGCTGGCGATAGCGGCGGCGCCATCGGTTCGCGCGGAAGGCACTTTCGATATCCCCGCGGGCGCGCATTTCAACCAGGCCAGGCTTGCCAGGATCGGCGAGTTCTTCAAAAACGAGGTGACGACCGGCAAGATCCCCGGCGCAATCGTTTTGATCCAGCAGCACGGCAAGCCGGTCTATCACGAGTTTTTCGGCGTGCAGGATGTCGTCTCCGAGCAGCCGATGACGGACCAAACCATTTTCCGGCTGTTCTCGATGACCAAGGCCATTACCAGCGTGGCCGCGATGATGTTGGTCGATGAAGGCAAGCTCGCACTCGAGGATCCGATCGCGAAGTACATTCCTTCCTTCGCGAATGTGAGGGTTGGCGTTGAGAAGAAGAACGAGAACGGCACCAAGACGCTCGACCTGGTGCCGCCGAACCGGCCGCCGACCGTTCTCGACCTGATGCGTCACACCTCCGGAATCACCTATGGCTTTTATGGCGATAGCTTGGTTCGGCTGGCCTACCGCAACGCCAAGATTTATGACGGCGATTTCGATCTTGCCGAATTCGCCGAGCGGATCGCAAAGCTGCCGCTGCACGACCAGCCGGGGTCGCTCTGGCAATATGGTCATTCCACCGACGTGCTGGCACGGATCATGGAAATCGTGTCCGGAAAATCCCTGCTCGAGATCGAGCGGGAAAAGCTGCTCGATCCGCTCGGGATGAAAGACACCGGGTTCTTCGTCACCGACCCGCAGAAGCAGAAGCTGCTGGCCCAGCCGATGCCGAACGACAGCGATTTCCGGGTCGGCCGCGAGAACAATCCGACTGTTCCGAAGAGGTGGCAATCCGCCAGCGGCGGCATGGTTTCGACCATGTCGGATTTTTCGAAGTTTGCGCGGTTGCTGCTCGATGGCGGCAAGTTCGAGGGCAAGACCTATTTAAGTCCCAAGGCCTTCGAACTGATGGCCACGGATCATGTAGGTCCGGGTTCCGGCGTCGAGCGCGACTACTTCTATTTTCCCGGCGATGGTTTCGGCTTCGGGCTCGGGCTTGCGGTTCGCACCGATCCCGGCAACGCCAAGCCGCCGCCGCCGGGATCGCTGGGGGAGTTGAAATGGGATGGCGCCAGCGGCTGCTATTTCGTGATCGACCGCAAGCAGGACATGTTTTTTGTGTTGCTGGAGCAGACGCCCTCGGAGCGCCAGCGCATTCAGAAGGCCGTAAAGCAGCTGATCTATGAAGCCATGGAGAACTAACGGTTTTACCTGCCGGTGCTGCGTCGCGGTACTGGCGTTTCTGATCGTCGCGTTCGCCGCCGGCCGCGCCGAATCGCCGTCGCCCGTTTCGGCAAGTTTTTCGCGCGAAAAACTGCAGCGGGTCGGCGACTACATCCGCAACGAGATTGCGACCGGCAAGATCCCCGGCGCGATCCTGCTGATCCAGCAGCACGGCAAGCCGGTCTATTTCGAAAACTTTGGCGTGCGCGACGTCGCGACCAGGCTGCCAATGACCGCGGACACCATCTTTCGGATTTACTCGATGTCAAAGCCGATCGCATCCGTCGCCGCCATGATGCTGGTCGAGGACCGCAAGCTTTCCCTCGACGATCCCGTTTCAAAATACATCCCGGCATTTGCGGACGTAAAGGTCGGCGTCGAGAAGCGCGATGAAAACGGCAAGACAGTGCTCGCGCTCGAACCGGTCAACCGCCCCATCACCATCGAAGATCTGCTGCGCCACACATCGGGCCTTACCTACGGCTTCTATGGCGACAGCGCGGTGCGAAAACTCTATGCGCAGGCCGACCTGTTCAATGGCGATGTCGACAATGCCGAATTCGTCGAGCACATCGCCAGACTGCCGCTTGCCGAACAGCCGGGAACGCTATGGGATTACGGCCATTCGACCGACGTGCTCGGCCGCGTTATCGAGGTGGTGTCCGGACAGTCGCTGTTTCAGTTCGAGAAGCAGCGGCTGCTCGATCCCCTCGGGATGACCGAGACCGTGTTCTACGTTGCCGATGCCGCGAAGCGGCCGCGCATCGCCGAGCCGATGCCCGACGATCGCTTCATCGGTCCGATCGCCGGAATCAGGGATCCAATGATGCGGCACTGGGAATCCGGCGGGGCCGGCATGGTCGGGACGATCGGGGATTATGCGCGTTTTGCGCAAATGCTGCTGAACGGCGGTACGCTCGATGGCAGGCGCTACCTCAAATCCGAAACCATCGCCCTAATGACCTCGGATCATATCGGGCCGGAGACCAGGATTGGCCATGACTATTTCTATTTTCCAGGCTCTTCCAGCGGGTTCGGTCTCGGCTTTGCGGTGCGTACTTCCACGCCGCCAAATACATCGTGGCCGATTGGCGAATATCGCTGGGATGGCGCCGCCGGCACCTTCTTTTTCATCGATCCGAAGGACGATATGTTCGTAATCTTCATGGTGCAGACGCCGTCAGAGCAGCGCGGACGGATTCAACTGGCGCTGAAGACACTGATCTATGAGGCGCTGAAGAATTGATCGCGGCTGAGGGAGCAGACCATGCTGGATCATGAAGATCGCGTGCGCGACGAGTTTACCCGGCAGGCCGAAACGTTTTCGGCTTCCGCGGCGATTACCGACACGGCGCTGACGCAACGTTTTGTCACGGCGTTAGGCGAGGCGGTCAGCGGGTCGGTGCTCGACGTCGCCTGCGGTCCGGGCATCCTGAGCGCTGCGATTGCGAAGGCCGCCCGCGACGTGGTGGCGTTCGACCTCACACCGCAGATGTTGAAGAAGGCGGCGCAGCGCTGCGCCGAGGCCGGCCTTGATAACGTCACGTTCCGCGAAGGCAATGCCACGGAGCTGCCATTTACGGATGCGGCTTTCGATGCCGTGGTGACACGGCTCTCGGTGCACCATTTCGACCGGCCGAGCCGCGTGATCGAGGAAATATTCCGAGTTCTGCGCCCCGGCGGCAGTTTCGTCATCGCCGACGTCATCTCTTCGGAGCTACCGGCCGAAGCGGAATTGCAGAACGCGATCGAAATCCTGCGCGATCCCTCCCATGTGCGGATGCTGCCGGGCTCGGAGCTGACATCGCTGGTGAGGAACGCCGGCTTTGCCATCGAATCCGTGACGACGTGGGACAAGCCGCGCGAATTCGAGGAATGGATGGGCATCGTCAACGACGCCTCGCGCGTCCCGCCGCTCCGCGTGGTAGTGCGGGCGCTGGCGAACGCCGGTGCGTCGGCCGGAATGGGATTGTTGGTCGAGGGTGAGAAGATCAGGTTTTTCCACCGCTGGAATTTGATCGCGGCGCGGAAACGCGGTGATCGCTAAAGACGTCGATTTAGATAATCTTCAACCGGTTCAACCATCATTGCGAGCCAGCGGGTCGCGCGAATGCGCGCCCGATGACAGGCTCCGCGAAGCAATCCAAAGAGCCGCAAAGAAAGGCTGGATTGCTGCGTCGCTTCGCTCCTCGCAATGACGAGAAATGCCGGATGGCCGTCTACGCTCCCCGCGCAATCTCCCGCACCATCCCGACCGTCTCCTCGATCATCGCAGCCGAGACGTCGAGATGGGTGCAGGCTCTGATGCGGCCGTCCATCATCGCGAGCAGCACGCCACGCTGACGCAACTCGGCGACCATCTTCTCACCGCTGACGCCGGCGCCATCGGGATCAAAGAAAACCAAATTGGTTTCAGGCCGCTGCACTTTCATGCCGGCTATTTGCGATAATCCCCGCGCCAGCGCCCTTGCATTGGCGTGATCCTCTGCCAGCCGGTCGATGTTGTGGTCGAGCGCGTACGTGCAGGCCGCCGCGCAAATGCCGGCCTGGCGCATCGAACCGCCGAGCCGTTGCTTCCAGCGCCAGACCTCGTCGATGAAATCGCGGGAGCCGGCGATGACAGCACCGACCGGCGCGCCGAGGCCCTTTGAGAAGTCGATCCAGGCTGAGTCCCAGCCTTCAGCCATATCGCGCGCACTGATCCCGGTGGCGACGCAGGCGTTTAACAGCCGCGCGCCGTCCATGTGGGTGGCAAGTCCGTTGGATTTTGCGATTTGCACGACTTCATCGAGCGCGGCTTTCTTCCAGATCGTGCCGCCGCCGATATTGGCGGTCTGCTCGACGCTGACGACGATCTGCGGCGGCTGGTAGCGGCTGCGCGGGTGGAGCGCCTTGCGAAAAGCGTCGGGCGTGAATTGCCCGTCGGCGCCCGGCAGCGGCGTGATCTGGAATCCGCCGAGCGCCGCGTGCGCGCCGCCTTCGCGGGCGATGATATGCGCAGTCTCGTGTGCCAGAATCTCGTCGCCGGCCCGGCAATGCGAAAGCGTCGCCGCGACATTGCACATGGTGCCGGAGGGCATGAACACGGCCGCCTGCTTGCCAAGCAGATCGGCCACGCGCTCGCACAGCAGGTTCACGCTCGGATCGTCGCCGATCTGCTCGTCGCCGACTTCGGCCCGCGCAATGGCCTCGCGCATGCCGGGCGTGGGACGGGTCTGGGTATCGGACAGGAGGTTGACGCGGACCGGCGGCTGCTTGGGATCGCGCGGGGCAGGGGTGTAGGTCATGGCGGGTTCTCGTATTTCGGCAGATGGCCGATCTTATCCATACAAAAAGGCCCCGGCAAAACCGGGGCCCTCGATCTCGGAATACGCCGATAATAAAAATCAGCGCGAATAAAATTCGACGATCAGATGCGGCTCCATCTGCACCGGGAACGGCACGTCGGACAGCGCGGGAATGCGGGCGTACTTCGCCGTCATCTTGGAATGATCGACCTCGAGGAAGTCGGGCACGTCGCGCTCGGCAAGCTGGATGGCTTCCAGAACCACAGTGAGCTGCTTTGAGGATTCCTTGACCTCGACGAGGTCGCCGACCTTGACCTTGAAGCTCGCGATGTTGACGCGGCGGCCGTTCACCTTGATGTGGCCGTGATTAATGAATTGGCGCGCGGCAAACATCGTGGCCACGAACTTGGCGCGATAGATCACGGTGTCGAGACGGCGCTCGAGCAGGCCGATCAGGTTTTCACCGGTATCGCCCTTCATCCGGCCGGCTTCGACATAAATGCCGTGGAACTGGCGTTCGCTGATGTTGGCGTAGTAGCCCTTCAGCTTCTGCTTGGCGCGCAGTTGCACGCCGAAATCGGAAAGCTTGCCCTTGCGGCGCTGGCCGTGCTGGCCGGGACCGTATTCCCTGCGGTTCACGGGGCTCTTCGGGCGGCCCCAGATGTTCTGGCCCATACGGCGATCGATCTTGTATTTCGCCTCACTGCGCTTTGTCATCGCGTCCTCTTTTTGAGTTCGAGTTTTGAGGAAACGCGCCCTCCTGTGCCCCGGGAAATTCCCGGAGCCGACAGGTCCAGCCCTTAAGCTTGAAGGGACGGACCACGGGTCGCGAAACGCATCGCGGGCCGAAATCGGCCCGCGAGCAGGCGGGGTATTACGGAGAAACCGCCGTCCTGTCAAATGAAAGGCCCGGTTTTGCGGGCCAAATCGGCCCAAGAAGCCGATCAGGTCGCAACCGCCCGGACCGGCTTTGGCTCCGCCTGCTGCCGATAGCTGCGCATTTCAGCCGCGATCTCGGTGTTCAGCACCTGTTCCAGCCGGGTCAGGGCCTTGGTGACCAGGGCCGCGTCGGTAACCCGGTGATCCCAGCGGATCACGACATCAATGGTCTGGTCCTGCGCCACCACGCCATAACTGAGGATAAACGGCCCAGGGCTGAGCGCATGAAGCTCGCCGGCCCCGTACGCGGCAACCGAGGTCACCCCAAAACTGCCGAACCAGTTGGCGCGCTGGCGTCCGAAATTCAGCCCGACCACCCAGAACAGCCGGCGCAGCGGCAGCGGTAGCCTCGTTACCCGCAGTATCTTCCGAAAGGCCGGTACCTCGCCGAGCGGCGCATCCCTGGCGTGCCGGATCTGCGCATCGATCTCGGTCAACGGCAACGCATCAGCCTCAGGCACCTTTTGCGGCAGCACGCAATCCTGGCCGTCCTCGACGCGCGCGATCGCGATCATCGCGACGCTGCGCGGCAGTTCATAGAAACTGGGCCATGGCCAATTGGCGTAAAGCGTGCGTAGCGCCGGCACTTCCTTCGCCACCAGCGAGAACGCCTTGACGAAGATCGCCGCCCAGCCGGGCGGCTGCGTGGCAAGCGCGCGGGCCTCTAACAGTTGGCGAACGTTGAGGGGTCGGGTGAGCGAAACAAAGGGCACGCGGATCGATGCACGCATGAGGTCGGCGACGAGAAGGCGTGGCAATGAGATTTTTCGAACCGTTCCGCGCATCGTTCCACTCAAGTTCCTGCAACAGCAATTCCGGCGGACCGGACTACCCCGTCCGCCAGCCCTGATCTAGCACGAACAGGCCGATCTGACGCCAGATGGTTCTGGCCTATGGCCCGGGCGAGGCCAGCGGCTTGATCTTACCCATAGCGAAATCCTCAAGTATTTTCAGCGCCTTGCTCCCACGGGCGCGGCTCGTTTCAGCGCTTGATCCCGTCAAAGCTCGCGGCGATGCCGCGTTGAAACAGGGACCAGTCGAAGCCGAGCGCCAGCGCCACGTAGCCGCGTTCGATCATCTGGTTGGCTTGTTCCGCCGTGCGCGCCACGCCCCCGATCGGGACGCCGCTTTTGCGGATACCGGCTTCGGCGCGCGCCATCAGCGCCAGCACTTCGGGGTCATCGGCGCGCCCGCGCTTGTCGATGCTGGTTGCGAGGTCGCCGGGCCCGATCACCGCGACGTCGATGCCGGGCACAGCCATGATCTCGTCGATGCGATTGACCGCCTCGACGTGCTCGACGGTGATCATGCAGATCATGTCATCGTCCGCGGTCGCCATGTAGTCTTGCATCGAGACGCCCCAGCGAAACGGGGCGTGGAACGGGCCCCAGAGCCGATCGCCCCGCGGCGGATAGCGCACGCTGCGCACGGCTTTTTCGGCATCCTCGCGACTGCAGATCAACGGAAAATTGATTCCCAGCGCGCCGATATCCATCGGTGCTTTCGCAAGCCAGGGCTCGTTGGCGGCGATCCGCGCCAGCGGTACGCAGGGCGTGCCCGAAGTGGCTGTTATCATGCCGTGCGCGGAGCCAAGATCGATCGGACCGTGCTCGAGGTCGACGATGATCCAGTCGAATCCTGAACGGGCCATGATCTGCACCGTCTGAATGCTGGGAATGGTCGCAATCGCGCCGAATGTCGGACGCCCCTCGCGCCATTGCTTGCGGAGGCGGTTGAGCGGTGCGGCCGTCGCGGACGTCAAATCAGAAACTCCGGCCATGGGGAAGGGCGGTCGCTTGAAAAACTAGCAGCGCGACAGGACGTCGAAAAGATCAGGATGCATTCACGCCGGGACGCGGCCGCCGAAAAACGGCATCAACGCCCGGCTCAGCGTGTGCGGCCGTCTGGACGTGAAAATCATCTCCGCGCCGGCGCGGTCGATTTCGCCGCCGGGGACCCTCAGCAGGTCCGCAACGCGCCGGGCAATCGCGGGCGCCGGATCGATCCAGTCCACCGGCCATGGCGCGAGTCTGACCAGCCGGTCCATCAGCAACGGGTAATGGGTGCAGGCCAGCACGATGGTGTCGGTGCGCGCCGGATCGGCTTCGCCGTCGCCGACAAAACAGGGCGCGAGTTCGGCTGCTATCTCGGGGTCACCAACCTCAACGCCGCTCAATGCGGCTTCGGCGAGCGAGGCGAGCTCGGCTGAGCCCACCAGCGTCACCTCGCAACCTTGCGCGAAATCGCGGATCAGCGCCTTGGTATATTCGCGCTTGACGGTGCCCCTGGTGCCGAGCACGGAGACGCGTTTGGTTTTCGAACTCGCGCAGGCCGGCTTGATGGCCGGCACCGTCCCGACAAAGGGCACTTTGTATTGCTCGCGAAGATGCGACATCACCAGCGTCGAGGCGCTGTTGCAGGCGATCACCACCAGATCGGGGGCGTGGGCGGCGATCAATTCGCCGATCAGCGGCACCACCCGCGCGATGATCTGGTCCTCGCTGTGGTGGCCGTAGGGAAAGAACGCATCGTCGGCGACATAGACGTAGTGCGCATCAGGTCGCGCCGCGACGATCTCACGTAATACCGTGAGCCCGCCAAGCCCGGAATCGAACACCAGAATCGTCGGAGGTCCTGCCACGCCGCAATCTTAGCCGATCCCGGGTTACCATTCAGTTGCCATTGCAGGCTCGGGTTGCGCGGCCCGTTCCCTGGTCAGCTCTCGCCGAACACCCGCTTGAAGATGGTATCGACGTGCTTGAGGTGATAGCCGAGGTCGAACTGCTGGGATATCTCGGCGTCGCTGAGATATTTCTTCACCTCGGTGTCTTTTTTCAGCAGCGTCTGGAAGTCGCCTTCGCCGCGCCACACCGGCATCGCGTTGCGCTGCACGAGTTTGTAGGCGTCCTCGCGGTTAGCGCCTTTTTGCGTCAGCGCAATCAAAAGCCGCTGCGAATGAACGAGGCCGCCGAGGCGATCGAGGTTCTTCTGCATGTTCGCAGGGTAGATCAACAACTTGTCGATCAGGCCGGCGAGGCGATTAAGGGCAAAATCCAGCGTCACCGTGGCGTCGGGGGCGATCATGCGCTCGGCGGAGGAGTGCGAGATGTCGCGCTCATGCCAGAGCACGACATTCTCCATGGCCGGCGTCACATAGGCGCGCACCATGCGGGAGAGGCCGGTGAGATTCTCCGACAGCACCGGGTTGCGCTTGTGCGGCATCGCCGAGGAGCCCTTCTGGCCCTCGGAGAAGAATTCCTCCGCCTCCAGTACCTCCGTGCGCTGCAAATGCCGGATCTCGGTGGCGAGGCGTTCGACCGAGGATGCGATCACGCCGAGCGTTGCAAAATACATCGCGTGGCGGTCGCGCGGAATCACTTGGGTCGAAATCGGCTCCGGCACCAGCCCCATCGCTTTGGCGACATGCGCCTCCACCCGCGGATCGATCTGCGCGAAGGTGCCGACGGCGCCCGAGATTGCGCAGGTCGCGACTTCCTTGCGGGCGGTGACGAGCCGCTCGCGGGCGCGGGTGAATTCCGCGTAGGCATAGGAGAGCTTCAGCCCGAACGTTACCGGTTCGGCATGAATGCCGTGGGAGCGCCCGATGGTCGGCGTCATCTTGTGCTCGAAGGCGCGCTTCTTCAGCGCCGCCAAAACTTTCTCGACGTCCGCTATCAGCAAATCCGCGGCGCGGGTCAGCTGCACGTTGAGGCAGGTGTCGAGCACGTCGGACGAGGTCATGCCCTGGTGCACGAAGCGCGCCTCTGGGCCGACAATTTCCGCCAGGTGGGTGAGGAAGGCGATCACGTCGTGCTTGGTTTCGCGCTCGATCTCGTCGATCCGCGCGACGTCGAAGGTCGCGTTTTTGGCCTTGGCCCAGATCGTCCTGGCAGCTTCCTTGGGGATCACGCCGAGTTCCGCCTGCGCATCCGCGGCATGCGCCTCGATCTCGAAACCAGATCTTGAAGCGGGTCTGCGCTTCCCAGATCGAGGCCATTTCCGGGCGAGTGTAGCGGGAAATCATCGACGACTCGTGGCTCATGGGGGTTACAAAAGATACGCGCGCGCTTTAGCAGAGGAGCCCCCGTGAGACAAACGTCAGCCTGGTGTGGGCGCTCGCCCCAACAGCCAAGCGGCAAGGACCGTTGCCAATCACGGAATATTGACTAACAGATATTGAAATATGTCAGCGAGACATGCTATATCGGGGCAGGCGCCATTACGGAAGGGCGTCGCCCGGGTTCGTTGGCCGATCGCCCTCGAGCCTTGGGAGTTGCAGAGGACTACGTCATGACTATCGAAATCATCTATTTGACTGCCCGAATCCATCACTGGCTCAACGTTCGCGTGGCCCGCCACCTTGCCGCGCAGGCCGAAAGACTGGCCCGTTAGACCGGGACGGTGATGACAATCCATCCAGCCATATCCGACAGCGAGAAGCAGACGGTGCGCGCATGAACGAAACGGTGGTTTTGACCCCTGAGCGAATTCTCGAAGTCACGGAGGACGTGCTGCGCCGCTTCGGGCTGGCGAAAGCCACCGTGGTGGATGTGGCGCGCGCGCTCGATGTCAGCCACGGCAGCGTCTACCGTCATTTTCCAAGCAAGGCTTCGCTGCGCGACGCGGTGGCGAAGCGCTGGCTCGACCGTGTCAACGCACCGCTTGAGAAGATTGCGGAAGGGTCAGGGCCGGCGCCCGCCAGGCTGGAGCGCTGGCTGCGCGCACTGTTTGCGATCAAGTACAAGAAGGTTTGCGACGACCCCGAGATGTTCGCAACCTATCTGGCGCTGGCGCGAGAGGCGCGCGAGGTGGTGCAGGCGCATAGGGATCGCCTCGTCGATCAGATCGCGCATATGTTGTCCGACGGCATGAAGCAGGGCGCGTTCCATGTCACCGACGTCAAAGCCTCGGCGCGCGCGGTGTTCGACGCCACCATCCGCTTCCATCATCCCGCGCATTCCGAAGAATGGAGCGATCCGGCGCTCGCCGCGCGGATCGACGCCCTGTTGGCGCTGTTGCTCAGGGGCCTGGAAGCGCCGCGCAAGCGTTAATCCTCGCTCCGCGCGCCATCGCCGCCGTACCGCGCGCCGAAGCGCCCGAGTTCCGCCGCGTGACACCCATCCCTGCCTTTATCGCAATTGCGCGCCTCAGGCCGCGTGTTGTTTGATATTCATCAAATCTGGCCCAAGGTTGACCGATCGTCGGCATGGAGGATACGGGTGCTGCTGGCTGTCTTTACGGATATCCACGCAAACCGGCAGGCCTTTAGCGCGTGCCTCGACTTTGCGCGCGCGCGCGGCGCCGAACGGATGATTTTCCTCGGCGACTACGTCGGATATGGCGCCGATCCGGAATGGACGGTTGAAGTGGTGATGGGCCTCGTCGATGCCGGAGCCATAGCCGTGCGCGGCAACCACGACAACGCCATCGGCACCATGACGGAGACGATGAATGCCGAAGCCCAGGCCGCGATCGAATGGACGCGTGGCAGGCTCAGTGCGGCACAGCGGCGCTTTCTGGCAGAATTGCCGCTTAGGCTGCAGGAGGATGATCGCCTCTACGTTCATTCCGAAGCCAGCAATCCCGCAAGGTGGCGCTACGTGCAGAATTCGCTGGATGCCGCGCGCAGCATCGTGGCGACAGAAGCCCACGCCACCTTTTGCGGCCACATCCACCAGCCCGCACTCTATTCGATGACTTCAGCCGCCAAGATAACGAGCTTCGTCCCGACAACAGGCGTGCCGGTGCAATTGCTTGGGGGGAGGCGCTGGCTGGCCGTTCTCGGCTCGGTGGGGCAGCCTCGCGATCGCGATCCGGCGGCCTCGTTTGCGATGTTCGATACCAGCGCCAGGGAAATCACTTATTGCCGTGTGCCCTACGATGTCGAGGCGGCGGCGAAGCGGATTCGCGAAAACGGCCTGCCGCTCTGGCTGGCCGATCGGCTCTCGGTCGGGAGGTAAGCGACGGCCAGGCCTTCGGTTCAGCCCGGCGCTGTCGGCTTGCGATCCCGGGGGGTCCCTCATGCTGCCCACTGCTTAACACGGTACCTCAGCCGACAAAGATGCGTTCGACCAACCAGTAGGTGCCGATCGTGGCCACCGTCAGCGAGGCGATGCGCGGGGTCAGCCGCGCGCCGCGCCCGCGTGCCAGCCACATCAGCGCCGGCAGGAAGACGGCGACAAAGAGTAGCTGCCCGATCTCGACACCCACATTGAAGCCCACCAGTCCGCGTACCAGCGCCGCCCCCTGCAGGCCGAGTTCGCCAAGTGCGGAGGCAAACCCCAGGCCATGCACAAGGCCGAAACCGAAACTCCAGATCCACCGCCTCCGGTCCGGCTCGGCGGCGAAAAGATTTTCCAGCGCGACCCAGACGATCGTCGCCGCAATTAGCGGTTCGATAATGCGGTCAGGTATCGTCACAATGCCCAGCGCCCCGACCGTCAACGTCACGCTGTGAGCCAGGGTGAAGGCCGTGACGATGCGCACCACCGACCACAGGCCTCGCGCAGTGGCGAGCAGCGCCACCAGGAACAGCAGATGGTCATAGCCGGTGAGGATGTGCTCGACACCGAGCCTGACGAAATCGAACCAGCCCGTCGCGGTCGTGCGGTCGATGTCCACGCTGGCGGTCCTCGACGCCTCCCCGAAGGTCACCTGGCGCTCGCCGCTCGCCGTGCGGACATTGCCGAGGGTCTGGTAGTGTTCGCCCAGAAAGGCGCTCCAGTCTTCGGTAATGTCGAGGCGACCCTGTGAGGCGGCGCAGGTGAAGTCGATCTCAATCGTTGCACGCGTCTCGTTTGCGCCGGCGCCGCCGATGCGCACCCGCCCCGTTCGACAGCGGACGCCGGCGAGGTCGACGGTGACGCTTCCGCGCGCCACTTCGGCAACCGCCTCCGCCGATGCGCGGTCGCCGTTGGCTGCAGCGACGAGGATGCTCGCCGACGCGGCCGGCAGCTCGGGCAAGGCAACGGAAAGCGCATAGAGCACCCGACCGCCTGCTACGTCGATGCGCAGCAATCCCGTCGTGGTCACATGCGCAAGAGCGTCGCCGCAGCCGATCAGCGCGAGCCAGAGTGCCGCCGATCGCATCAGCCTCGTCGTCACGGCGTTCCTCCTGTCCGCTCCCATTCTTCAGCCACGAAGGTCGGCAGCAGCGCGATCTCCGAACTGCCGTCAAGCCTCGCATAGTGCGACAGGCCCATCGGATTGGTGGCGCCAAACGAAATGGCGAAAACCGAAGCGTCGGGCCCGCTGACAACAATGCGCAGCCGCGGCGGCGCGAGGCCGAACTGTGCCGCGCCGGCCCGAGCGACTTCCGCCTCGGTCAGGACGCGGTCCGGCCCGGAATTGCGCAGGAGCTTGAGCGCGCTGTCGAGGCGCACCTCGAAACCCGCGGTGGCTGCCCCCTGGGTGGCGCGCCAGCCGTCCTGCGTGCGCACGAAGTGCCAATGGCCCCGCGGGGCGGCGACATCGATCTCCCGCACGTCCTCGATCGGGATCGTCATCAGTCCCTTCGGTACGAACGGCTCAAGCCCCGGGCCGCCGCGACCGCCGGTAAAAGCCAGTGTCACGAGGAAGGCCGTGGCGCCGAGCGCGGCAGCGGCCCAGGCCAGCCTGTTCATCGTCGCCACCACCACATCGCGCTGCCGGCGAGCGCTATCAGCCCGGGCATCAGCAGCACCGTGATGAAGAAGATGCCGCGCATCTGCTCGCCGGTAAGCGAGACCGTGGGAAGCACTTCGACGGGCGGTTTCATCGCCGGCGCCCTTTCCTCACGCGTGAGCCACGCGAGTTCGGCCAGCACGGCGTCGGAGTTGGCCAGATAGGGAAAAAAGGAATTGGAGGCGAAATCGGCGTCGCCCGCCACAATCATGCGGAACGTAGCTGCCGCCGATTCGCTCAACCGTCCCTCGGCGGCGAGAGCGATGATCTGCGATGCGTGCGGCCCGGATTTCGCCTTCGATTGGTCCTCCAGGCGATTTGCGATGACGTAGCTGTCGGAGCTACTGCCGGCGAGCGGCGTCACCTGCACGCCCGCCACGCGCAAAGCCTGCAGCGGACGCGCGCCGGGATAGAACGAGAGTGCCAGTCCCCGCGTGGCAGGATGGGGCCCGTAGCGCGCTACGGCGATCATCTGCTCGTCGGTGAAATAGTGCTCCGTCGGGTCGACGATCACGCCGTCGCGCACCACGATGCCGGCGCTGGCAAGCAGGGCCGCGATGCTCTCGTCGAGCGTGTAGTCCGGCTCGATCAAGAACATCGCAGAGCCGCCGCGCTCCAGATAGCGGCGCAGGACGTCGGTTTCGCCGGGGCTGTAGCGGGTCCGCGGATTAGCTTCGACAACCACGGCGCAATCATCCGCGATCGGCTGTCCGGTGGCGAAGGAGACCTTGCGGGCGACGAGGCCCAGCTTCTCGATGGCGCGTCTCAGGCGGCCGAGACCGTGTTGCTCCATCTGCACGACACCGATGCCGGAGACGTCGTGGCTGTGGTTGTGGGCGCCTTCGAAATGGGTGTGGAACTCGAAATTGTCGATGTCGTATTCGCCGTGACTGGAGGCGAAGCAAATCACGACCTGGCGTTTCCGCAGCAGCCGCAACACGCCGAGCGCGATCTCGCGGTCGTCAGTGGTGATCACCTCGACGCGGCGCTCGCCGAGGCGCAGCACGGCTGAATTGTAGGTCCGCACCCCCAGGCTGCTGGCCATTGCCGGATTCTGGTCGGCGTCAATCAGCTGCACGCGGAAATTCGGGTTCTGTCGCTCGAGTTGCCGCAGCATGGCGCCGAGTGCGCCCGCAGCCAGGTTCTGCTTCTGGTAGAAGTAGGCGATGTCGACCTGTTCGCTGAGCCCGCGCACGACCTCGCGCGCCTCCGCCGACGGCGTGAAGGCTTTTTCGTGCGTGAGGTCGAGGTGTGCGTCGTGGCGGAACAGCGCCAGATTGGCGAGGATCACGACGGTCAGGGCGGCGGCAGCAACAAGCGTGGCGGAGGCGACGCGGCTGGCGAAGGCCAACCTCACCGGCACTTTCAGCCCGGCCACAAAGAGCAGCGCCAGCGCGAAGACGACCCCGGCAAACCAGCCGAGATTGATCCAGTCGAGCGATTGCAGCGATTCGGTCATCGCTGCGCAAGCCCCCAGGCGGTGAGGAAAAGCGCAAGCATGCTCGCGGTCACGAAATAGCCGATGTCCGACAGGAACACCGAGCCGCTGACCATCGGTTTGAAGTGGCCGATCAGGGAGAGATTGATCGCAAAGCTGTCGAACGGGGGCCGCAGGAGATAGGACACCGAATCGGCGAACCAAAGCATCAGGAATGCGCCGATCGACAGCGCCGCGGCGACGACTTGGCTCTCGGTGATGCTCGACATCAGAAGGCCGACCGCGACCAGCAGCGAGGCGTGGAGTGCCAGCGCCAGATAGCCTGCGTAGATCGGTCCCCAGTCCGGCTCGCCGTAGCGGTCGAGGATGACCGTGTAGACGAGCGTCAGCGCGAAAATTCCGATCACAAGCGTCAGGGTCGCGGCATATTTCGCCAGCACGACCGAGAGTTCCCGAACCGGCGCGGTCAGCAGCAGTTCGAGCGTCTCCGATCGCCGCTCCTCGGCGAAGGTGCGCATCGTCAGCACCGGCACCAGCAGGATCGAGAGCACATACATCTGGTGAAAGATGTATTGGAGGTTCGCGATCTTGGTGACAAATAGCGTCAGGCTGAACGTATAACCAAGCACAAGCAGAAATACGGCCGCAACCGTGTAGCCTATCGGCGACGTGAGTGTCGCGTTCAGCTCCTTGGCGAAGAGGATGCGCAGCGTTCTCATGTCAGCGACAAAAACCAGCCTTCGAGATCCGGGGTGTCGGCCATTGCCCGAACGCCGAGCAACCGGCCGTTGAGCAGAACCGCCACCCGGTCCGAGGTCTTCTCCACCTCGCTGAGGATATGTGAACTCATGAGTACCGTATGGCGCCCGGCAAACGAGCGGATCAGCTGCCTCATTTCGATGATCTGGCGTGGATCGAGCCCGTTGGTCGGCTCGTCGAGGATGAGGATGTCGGGATCGTGGATCAGCGCCTGGGCGAGGGCAGCCCGCTGACGATAGCCGCGCGACAGGGCGCGCGTCGGCTTGTCCACGACGGCGCCCAACGCAAGCTGGTCAACGACCCGCTCCACGGCGTTGGCGACCATCCGTTCGGGCAGCCCGCGAAGCCGCGCCATGAAGGCGAGGAATTCGCCGACGCGCATCTGCCGGTAGAGCGGCGCCGACTCGGGCACATAGCCGATACGCCGTCGCACCGCGAGCGAATCGCGCACGGTGTCGAGGCCTGCTACCGTGAGCCGCCCTGCAGAAGGCAGCAGATAGCCCGCGAGCAGCCGCATGAAAGTGGTCTTGCCCGAGCCGTTCGGCCCCAACAGGCCGAACACCTCACCGCGGCGGATGTCGAGCGTGAGCCGGTCGAGCGCCGTGACCGAGCCGTAGCGTTTGCTAACGCTGACAGCCGAGATGGCCGGAGCATCCGTCGCTCGGGCCGGCGCATGGTCCGGCGGCGCCGCGTCGATTGACGAGATGGTCATGCGGCCTCGAAAAAGCAGACAAACTTGCTGCTGCGTCGCCCCGGCGAGCTCGCCTCCAGGTCTGGTGCGGGCACTCCAACCGCGAGAGCCCGCGCCGGTTTCAGCTCTCAATCGTAGAATTCGGGCGCGTGCTTCGTCGCCTTGAAGACCTCTGGATCGTGTCCATAGAAAATCTGCGCGTTGTTGGCGTCGCGCACCAGCCGGATGCGCTGATAGCTGCGATAGGCGGCGCCCGGATCTACCGTGCCCGGGATCGGCGGAATCAAGTTCTTGTCGAGGTTTTCCTTCAGATAAACAACGTCGCTGGTGAGGATCACCGAGCCGGTCTTCGGCAGCTTCACGACCACGAACTGGCTGCCGGGGGTATGGCCGGGAGCACGCATGATGCGCACCGAACCGTCGTCGAACAGGTCCAGGTCGCCATTGAGGCGGACGATGTTCATCTTCTTGGTATCGGCGAAATCGCCCGGAATGTAATAGACCGAGAAGCCGACATCCGGCCACCAGGCAGCCTTCAGCTCGTCGTCCTGGACCACGAGGGTTGAATTCGGAAACTGGCTGATATTGCCGCCGTGATCGAGATGCAAGTGACCGGTGACCACGAATTTAATGTCGTCGGTCTTGAGGCCGATCTTGGCGAGCTGCGCCGGGATCGCGTCATCCTTGGTCATCTTGAGGCCGAAGCCCTTGGCGAGCGGTCCCCACCAACCATCGGCGTCGGTTATCGTCTTGTCGTTGTTTCCGGTGTCGATAATGACGTTGCCCTTGGGATGTTTGAGCACGTAGAAGCTCACCGGTGCCCAGTCGATATTGCCTTGCCCGCCCATCTGCAGGGCGGCCTTGGGGAACCCCCCCAACGAGCCGGATGTGAAGACGTAAAGTTTCGGGCCTTCCTGTGCGGCGGTCGGAGCAGCGGCGCTGGCCGCAAGGCCGAGCGCGATAGCTAGACTCACGGCAACATGCTTCGTCGTCATAGCGCTTCCTCCTTTGCGTACGTTTTTTTACGGGCTCTCTGCGTAGCCACAAAGCCCCGCCCGACGCGGTCGAGGCCAAGCACCCAAGAATAGATTGAGCGCCCCGGCAAAAGCAAGTTGGGAATGGTCTTCTGGCTTGACCGGCATGTCGTTTTTTGAGCCACGCCAAGGCGGAAACTTCGCCTGGCCGTTCTCTTATCGGCTCACTGCACTGATGCAGAGAACGCCGAAGCACCACGCTAGATCGCTTCGCCGCGCGCCAGCGCCGCCGCATTGCGGATCGCGGAAATATTGGCCTTGTAGGCTTCCAGGGTGCCGCCCTTGAACACGGCGGAGCCGGCGACGAAGGCGTTGGCGCCGGCCGCGGCAAGCTGGCCCGCGACCTCGGGGCCGACGCCGCCATCGACCTCGATATCGATCGGGCGGCCCGCGGTCATGGCGCGCAAGTCCTGGATCTTGCCAAGCGCGGACGGAATAAAGGCCTGGCCGCCGAAGCCGGGGTTGACCGACATCACCAGCACCAGATCGATCATGTCGATCACATATTCGATTGCAGTGATCGGCGTGGCCGGATTGAGCGAGACGCCGGCCTTCTTGCCGAGCGCGCGGATCGCCTGCAGCGAGCGATGCAGATGTGGGCCGGCCTCGGCATGCACCGTGATGTGATCGCAGCCGGCCTTGGCGAAGGCCTCGAGATAGGGGTCGACCGGCGAAATCATCAGATGCGCGTCGAAGATCTTCTTGCTGTGCGGGCGCATCGCCTTGATGACGTCCGGGCCGTAGGAAATGTTGGGGACGAAATGCCCGTCCATCACGTCGAGATGGATCCAGTCGGCGCCGGCGGAATCGACGGCGCGGACCTCTTCGCCCAATTTTGCGAAATCGGACGCCAGAATCGACGGCGCGATGACGAGGGGGCGTGACGCAAATTGCTGGGACATGTGCGCTTTCGGAAAAACCACTTTCGAAGCGTGCGGAACGGTTCGGGTAACACGCGCCAGCCTCGCGGGCAATGCGGGCGGCAGCGCGTATCGAAGGCGGAAAATTCTGCCGCAACGGCATCTATTGCCGGGATAGCCGGGCCGGTTCAGTTACCAAAAACCCCGGTTTTATTGGCTTTTTCGCGATGGCACGGCGTTTGCTGATCTTTATGCCCTGAAGGTAAAAGGCCGCGCCGTGCGGCATTTGTCGGAGTTTTGTCATGCTGCTTGCTCTTGGCGCCGTGTCATCGGCACTGGATGCCCTCCACTCGCTGACCTCGTCGAAATCGTCGTCTCCGCCATCGACCGGCTTTAGCCAGGCGCCGGCCAACCCGTTCGATCTTTCCGGCAGCCCCTCGGCTTCGGCAAGCTCGACGCCTGCTTCCGGCTCCAATGGATTTTCGCAGCTATCGCCGGGCACCATGAGCGCGCTGCTGGCGGCACAAAGCCAGTCCTCGGCGGCAACAACGACGTCGGCACCGACCAGCCCGTCTGACGCCCTGAAGGATCTGTTCTCGCAGCTCGATACCAACGGCGATGGCCTGATCAGTAAATCGGAATTTGAAAACGCGCTCGGCGCCGGCGGAACCAACATCGCGCAGGCCGACGACGTGTTCAGCAAACTGGACCAGAATGGCGACGGTTCGGTCAGCCTCGACGAAATGTCGTCGGGACTGAAGGCCAATGGCCGTCACCGCCATCATCATTCCGCCGGTTCGGACGGATCCGGCGGCTCCTCTGGCGCGGGAGGATCGAACGCCGATCCGCTGTTGCAGGCGCTGCAGGACGCCTCCTCAACTTCGGTGACCAACAGCGACGGCTCGACCACGACATCAGTGACGTATGCCGACGGCTCAAAGGTGACGATGACGTCGCCCGCGGCGAAGACGTCATCGGGCAGCGTGACGTCATCCTACAACGTCATCGAGCAGATGATTCAACGCGAGGCACAGGCGCTTGCGTCCTCGGCTACCACATCGCTCTCGGTCAGCGTCTGAAATAGATTTTAGCAAACCGTCCGCGGGGCCGGAAAGTTCACATCTACCCAAAACGATCTTTCCACGCCGGCAGCGCGCCATGGAAGGGCAGTGCGGTAGCCGCATGGACGCCGCGCGCGATGGCGCGGGCCACGACATTGGCCGCGACCATGCCGAGTTCGGTGAGACCGAACAGTGGATCGATCGGCTTTTCGCATGTTGCGGCGGCGAACAGCACGTCGCCATCGAGCGGCGCGTGCACGGGATAGATCGCGCGGGCAAATCCGGTCTGCGCGATCATGGCGAGCCGCTTGGCCTGGGGTTTCGTCAATATCGCGTCGGTCACGACCACCGCCAGCGTGGTGTTTTCCACGCCGGTTGCCGCAGGCCCGCCCTTGATGCGCATCGCCAGCATGTCCGGCGTGAAAGACGGCGGCAGTCCGCGCCCGCCATATTCGTTGTCGACTTCAAACGGCGCCGCCCAGAACCACGGCCCATCGCCGACCGTGATGCTGCCCACCGCATTGACCACCGCCAGCGCCGCAACCCGGACGCCGCCTTCCGTCGCCGCCGATGCCGAGCCGAGCCCGCCCTTGAAATTCGCGGTGGTGGCGCCGAGCCCGGCGCCGACGCTGCCGAGCGCGAAATCCGCAGCCGTTGCAGCCGCCGCGGCGTAGCCGAGCTCGCGGTAGGGCGCGAAGCGGCCCCAGCCCTTGTCGCCGCCGTTCAAGAGATCGAACATGATCGCGCCGGGCACGATCGGAATCAGCGCGCCGCGCACCGCAAAGCCGCGGCCCTGCTCGGCGAGCCAGGCCTGCACTCCGCTGCCGGCCTCGAGCCCGAACGCCGAGCCGCCGGCGAGCGCGATGGCATCGATCCGTTCCACGGTGTTGGCGAGATCAAGCAGCGCGCCCTCGCGGGTGCCGGGCCCGCCGCCGCGCACGTCGATCGCCGCCACCGCCGGCTCATCGAAGATCACGGCAGTAACGCCGGACGCCAGCGCGGCGTCGTCGGCGTGACCGACGCGGACGCCGGCAATATCGGTCAGGAGATTTTTCAAGGAGCAGGTCCGTCAGGCCTTAGTCCCGTCAGGGACCTCGATATCTCGTCACGGGGATATACCAGCCTCGAAAAACGGTTCAACTGTCCAGCGCCATTCGGATCATTCTCGCGAGATCAGACTTGCGGTACGGTTTGGCAAGCAGCAATACGCCGGAGTCGAGACGTCCATGATGAACGATGGCATTCTCGGTATAGCCTGACGTGAACAACGTCTTGAGCGAGGGTCGCCGCTTCAGCGCCTCGTCAACCAGCTGGCGACCATTCATCGACCCGGGCATGATCACGTCGGTGAACAGCAGATCGATGGTGGCAGCGTTGCCGATAGCATCCAAGGCTTCCGCGGCGTTGCGCGCCTCGAGGGTGGTGTAGCCAAGACTCTCGATCTGGGTAATCACATATCGACGCACGAGTGCGTCGTCCTCCACGATCAGGACTACCTCGTGCCCCCCTTCGATGCGCGGTGAGGCCGACAACTCCGCGGTAGTCTGATGCAGTCCGGTTGCTCGCGGCAGGTAAACCTTGACGGTCGTCCCGTGACCTTCCTCGCTGTAAATCTTGATATGCCCGTTGGACTGCTTGACGAAGCCAAAGACCATGCTGAGACCAAGGCCCGTGCCCTTGCCGACTTCCTTGGTGGTAAAGAAGGGATCGAAGACCTTTTCCAGGTCTGCGGCAGGGATCCCGGAGCCGGTATCGCTCACGGCAATCATGACATAGTTTCCCACCGTGACCTCGCTGTGCATGTTTGCGTAGCCTTCATCGAGATAAACGTTGTTGGTCTCGAGTGCGAGCTTGCCACCGGCCGGCATGGCATCGCGGGCATTCAGCGCAAGGTTCAGTAGTGCGGTCGTGAGCTGGCCTGGATCGACCAAAGCCGTCCATGCGTCTGCTGCAAGCAGCGGGGCGATTTCGATTTGCTCACCGAGCGTCGGCTGCAGCAACTTCTGGGTTTCAAGGATCAGCGCATTGACGTCGACCTCGCGCGGCTGCAGCGGCTGTTTGCGGGCAAATGCGAGCAGATGCTTGGTCAGGCTGGCACCGCGTTCCGCGGCTTCGTCGATCATCTTGGTGATAGCGGCGAGCTGCGGGCGGTCGGCGACGGCATCGGCCAGAATCCCGACGGTCCCCGTGATGACGGTCAGGATATTGTTGAAGTCATGAGCGATGCCGCCAGTCAACTGGCCGACAGCTTCCATCTTTTGGGCCTGCCGAAATTGCGCTTCCGCGGCGTGTTTTTCCGTAAGATCGCGACCGACGAAGAAATGCCGCCGCACCGGTTCCGACCACGTCCCCATCCACGACAGCATCACGGCCCGGCCGTCCTTGTGGACATAACGTGTGTCGAAGTTGCGCATATCGTGCCCGCGCCGCGCCGACCGCATCTCGTTCCGGGTGCTGTCAAGATCATCGGGATGGATGAATTCGACCGCGCTGTGCCCGATCATTTCCGCAGGCTCATAACCGAGGATCGCCATGGAGCTCGGGCTGACCTGAACAAAATTTCCCGCGGTATCCGTAACCAGGATCAGGTCCTGCGAAGTCTCAAAGATTCGCCGTCGCTCCTCGATTTCCTGATTAAGCGCCTTCTGCGTCCTTTTGCTCTCGCTGATATCGTGCGCAATCTTGGACGCTCCAACAATCTCCCCCGCAGACGATCTGATCGGAGAGACGCTCAGCGAAACATGCACCTCTCTGCCGTCCTTGTGCAGCCGCAAGGTTTCGTAATGTTCGATCTCTTCACCCCGAGCTATTCGATCGAGGATTTCGCGCACCTCGGCGCGCCTGTCAGGCGGGACGATGATATCGATGTGATTGCCGACCGCTTCCGTTGCGGAAAATCCATACAGCCGTTCGGCCGCCCGGTTCCAGCCGGTGATGGCGCCGTCAAGCGCTTTTGTGATGATGGCATCATTGGACGATTCCACCACCGCGCTGAACAGGCCCTCGCGCTCGATGTGGCGATCCCGTTCCGAGGCGGCCCGCTGTCGCAGCGTGACGAGCAGGCGAGACAACTGCGCCTGCAGGCCGACATTGTCGATCAGCAACACCGCCAGAACGAAACTTGCCGCACAGAGTCCGTAGATCCGGCCGACATAAAATCCCAGATCGAATCTCGCCACGTTGACGATCGCTGACAATGCGATGTCAAACAGCCAGGCACACAGGACGACCATGAGCCAGATGTCGATCACGGAATGCGACCGCCGAAACCATAGGACCAGCAGGGCCGCGAGACTAAGAGACCACACCGCCGACACGACGCCGATCATGGTGGATGTATAGTGCCCCTCGCTCAGCAGCGTCGGCAGCATGTCATGTCTGGCGGTAACCACCCAGGCCAGGGCTGATATCGCAACGACGACCGCAACGACGCTCCCCAGGATCGCTCGGCCGGCCGATCCCGTTATTTTGGCGCCGCCATCCCGGTTTTTCAGCAGCCCATAACCGAGCGCCAGAAGAGGAAATCCGCCATGCCAGATCATATAGAGCCAGACCGTTGTCTGCGGTCCGGCGCCTAAAAGTCCAGCGGGCGCAAACAGGCCTGGAAAGGTCAGAGCGTGAACGACCGCCGCGGCTGCGGTGAACAAATATCCGCTCGCAAGCAGCAGCAGGGCCCGCGACCGCAAGACGCCGAACTGCGAAAACAGCAGGACAGCGGTGATAAGGTCGTTGATCGCGAGCGCGGATTGATAACTCGCAACGAATGCCGGAACCGGAGCAAGCGGAACACCGGCAAAAGGCACCGCACATGCGAAGAGAACCGACGAGACGCCGACAACGGCAACCGCGGCCGTACGATCGCGACTTGTCGCCGGCAAGGTGGAGAGAAAGATGATCCGGTCGTTACCTGCGTGCACTTATGGTCTCCCACATGAACGCATCCGCAAAACCCGCTTGTCGACTAGATATGCCAATATCTGCAGAAGGAAAATGCCTCCTTGCGACTCGACGCTTCAACCCAAGGTTACATATCTCTTAATTTGGGGCCAAGAGCCAGAGGATTGGCTGACCAGAGTAACCGCATCTTTACTCACATGTCGAATAATACCCGCGGGTTTGTCGCAAATCGCAGGCGCCGTCGTAGGCTGGTTTGGAGCGCATCCGGGACCCCGTTATGCCCCGCATTCTTGTTATTGACGACCAATCCGATGTGCGGGCGATGATCTCCATCGTGCTGCGGATCAACCACTTCGATATCGTGGAAGCCGCGAGCGGCGCCGCAGGACTGAAAGAGTTCGAAAATTCCCGATTCGACCTCGTGATCGTCGATATCTTTCTGCAGGGAATGAACGGTTTCGACATCATCACGGTGATGCGCGAACGCATTCCGGATTTGCCGATCGTCGCGATATCGGGAATGACGACACTCGACTTTCTCTCCGCATCGCCCGAACTTTCCAACGTCATATGTCTGCAGAAGCCGTTTCGCCCGAATGAGCTGGTCCGTGCGATCGAAGCGGCGTGCAGGCTATCCCGGCCGTCTGCTACCGTAGACATAAATGTCGCCTAGCTGATTTTCCGGCCCGGGCTTCTGCACTTGCGGTGAACACAAAAACGCCCCGGCGAGCCGGGGCGTTTGACGTCGTGAAGGGTTTATCGAGCCTTACGATCCCTTCGGATTGATCTCGGTGTAGTTGCCCTTGGCGTCCCATTTGTAGACGACATAGTCGATTTGCTTGATGTCGCCCTTGGCATCGAACTCCATCTTGCCGATCACGGTATCCCACGCGCCGCCCTTGATCGTGTCCATGACTTTCTTCGGATCGGTGGTGCCGGCTTTCGCCACCGCCTGCGACCAGACCTGCATGGCGGCATAGGTGTAGAGCGTGTAGCCCTCGGGGTCGATGTTCTTGGCCCTGAACCGCTCGACGATGGCCTTGGCGGTCGGCTTGTTGCGGGGGTCGGGGCCGAATGTGAACAGCGTGCCTTCGCCGGCGGGGCCGGTGATCGACGCGAACTCCTTGTCAGCCAACGCATCGCCGGCCATCAGGGTGGTCTTCAAGCCCTGATCGCGCATCTGGCGCACGATCAGTCCGGATTCCTGGTGGTAGCCGCCGACATAGACCAGGTCAATATTGTCGCGCTTCATGCGCGAGACGATCGCAGTGAAGTCCTTGTCGCCCTTGTTGTAGGACTCGAACATCTTTTCGGTAAAGCCGGCCTTGTTGAGCGCCTTCTTGGTTTCGTCGGCGAGGCCTTTGCCGTAGGTGGTCTTGTCGTTGAGGATGGCGACGTTCTTGCCCTTGTAGAATTTTGCGATGTAGTCGGCGGCGACCAGGCCCTGCTGATCGTCACGGCCGCAGACCCGCGCCACGTTCCAGAGCTTGCGCTCGGTGAACAGCGGATTGGTGGAGGCCGGCGTAATCTGCAGCACATTGCCGTCGGCATAGGCTTCCGACGCCGGGATCGACGACGAAGAACAGTAGTGGCCGGCAACGAACGGGAGTTTCGCGCTGGCGAACTTTTCCGCCACCGAGCGCGCCTGCTTGGGATCGCAGGCATCGTCGCCGACTTCCAGCGCCAGTTTCTTGCCGAGCACGCCGCCGGCGGCGTTGAGGTCCGCCACCGCCTGTTCGGCGCCGTTCTTCATCTGCCGTCCGAACGCGGATTCGCTGCCCGTCATGGGGCCGGCCACTCCGATGGTGATGTCCTGCGCAAGTGCTGTTGTCGACAGCGCAAACGATGCGCCCAATGCCAGGCCGATGAGTTTCAATGAATTCATGAGGAGTCCTCGCGGGTAGATCGCTACGGGAAGCACCCGGGCAGGCCGGGTTCGAAAGATCGCGGCTATTGTCGGCTGATTTTGCCGTGAAGTCACCGGCAATTTTCAGGCAAATCCATTCACCTTGGGTCGCCGGGACGACCCGTTGGAGCTCTGGCTTATCTCCGCCTTCCGCCTTCCAGATAGGCAGCGCGGATTTCCGGACGCTGCAGCAGTTCCGCGCCGGTTCCGCTCAGCGTAATCAGGCCGTTGACCATGACATAGCCGCGATGGGCCAGCCGCAGCGCGTGATTGGCGTTCTGTTCCACGATCAGCACCGTGAGACCGTCGCGCCGGTTCAAAGTCCGGATTGCGTCGAAAATCTGGCGCGCGATCAGCGGGGCCAAGCCCAGCGAGGGCTCGTCCAGCATCAACAGGCGTGGGCGGCTCATCAAAGCGCGGCCGATCGCCAGCATCTGCTGTTCGCCGCCCGATAGCGTACCGCCGCGCTGGGTCAGGCGCTCCTTCAGCCGCGGGAACAGCGTGAAGACGCGGTCGAGGCCGGCGGCGCGGTCGGCCTCGCTTCCCTCGGTGGCGTCGGCGCCCATCTGCAGGTTCTCCGCGACGCTCATGCGCGGGAAGATCCGGCGGCCTTCGGGCGCCTGCGCAATGCGTAGCCGGGCGATTTGATGGGTCGGCACATCGGTGATATCTAGGCCATCGAACTCGATCTGGCCGGCGCGGGCGCGCGGCTTGCCGAAGATCGTCATCATCAGCGTCGACTTGCCGGCGCCGTTGGCGCCGATCAAGGCGACGATTTCGCCCGAGTTGATCTCGAGATCGACGCCTTTCAGCGCCTCGATGTTGCCGTAGGCGGCGCGCAGGCCGCGGATCGCGAGCAGGGGCTGAGTCATGTTGCGCCCCCCTCGTCAGGAGCGGGAGCCGACGTCGCACTCCCTCCCCCTGAAAGGGGGAGGGTTGAGGTGGGAGTCGCCGCTTGGACAAGCCTTTCCGCATGCGCGAGGAGGTCGCTGAGCACGCCGTCTAAGTTCGACAGAACATCGTTGTTCCAATAGCGAACGACCACGACACCTCTTTCGGCAAGCCAGCCTGTACGACGGTCGTCCGCTTGCTTCACTTGTTCGGCGTCTTGTCCGCCATCGACTTCGACCGCCAAGCGGAGGCTCGGGCAATAGAAGTCAAGCGTGAACGGGCCGACCGGATGCTGCTTCTTGAAGTGAAGGCCTTTGAGCTGATCACGACGCAGCGAATGCCATAGCCGCAATTCAGCATCCGTCATGTTGCCCCGCAGTTTTCGGGCGCGCGCGGTCATCGCTCGCGTGCGCGAAAAGCGGGACCCCCTCCCGCCCGCTTCGCGGTCGACCTCCCCCTTGCAGGGGGAGGTTGGAAGTTTATCAGTTGGCGCGGTCACGTGCCGCTCTCCATCACCGCGATCGCCTCTTCCTCGTCGGCGCCCAGATAGGCCGCGATCACCTTGGGATCGTCCCGGACGTCCTGCGGCGAGCCTTCGGCGATTTTCACGCCGTAGTCCATCACCACGACGTGGTCGGAGATTTCCATCACCACCGACATGTCGTGCTCGATCAGCAGGATCGAGACGCCGTGGTCGGCGCGGATTGCGAGCAACAACTCGCTGAGCGCGGCACTTTCACGCGTGTTGAGTCCGGCGGCCGGCTCGTCCAGGCACAAAAGCGCGGGTTCGGTGCACATCGCGCGCGCGATTTCGAGACGACGCTGGTCGCCATAGGGCAAATTGCCGGCGGCATCGTCGGCGCGCTCGAGCAGTCCGATGCGATCGAGCCAGAGCGTGGCCTGATCGATCGCGCGTTTCTCGGCCGAGCGCCAGGATGGCGCGCCGATCAACCCGAGGAAGGTCAGGCCCGAGGCCAACATCAGCGCATTGTGCTGGGCGACCATCAGGTTTTCCAGCGCGGTCATGCCGGGAAACAGCCTGATGTTCTGAAAGGTGCGCGCGACTTTTGCCTGCTTTGAAATCCGGAAATCGTTCAGCCGTTCGAGCCGGATGTCGCGACCATCATCATGGGTCAGCCGCATCGCGCCTGATGTCGGCTTGTAGAACCCGGTGATGCAGTTGAACACGGTGGTCTTGCCGGCGCCGTTCGGCCCGATCAGCGCGGTGATGTTGCGCCGCTCGGCGCCAAACGACAGATCGTTGACGGCGACGATGCCGCCGAAGCGCATTGTCAGACGATCGACGGAAAGAATGCAATCGCCGCTCATCCGTGCCCCTCCTTGACGAGGTCGGATGAGATAGCCTGACTATGCCGCAGGAAGACGGTCGGAGCGCGGTGGCCGATCAGCCCACGCGGCCGCCAGATCATCAACAGCACCATCGCGACGCCGAACACCAGCATGCGATATTGGTCGAGACCGCGAAACAGTTCGAAGCCGCCGATCATGGTGAGCGCCGCGAGCGCGACGCCGAGCTGCGAACCCATGCCGCCGAGCACGACGATCGCCAGCACCAGCGCCGATTCCTGGAAGGTGAAGGATTCCGGGCTGATAAAACCCTGCCGTGTCGCGAAGAAGGCGCCGGCGAACCCGCCGAACATGGCGCCCGTCGCGAACGCCGTCAGTTTGGTGGTGGTGGTGTTGATGCCGAGCGCGCGACAGGCGACCTCGTCCTCGCGCAACGCCTCCCAGGCGCGGCCGATCGGCAGGCGGCGCAGCCGGATCGTCACCCAGTTGGTCAACAGCGCCAGCGCCAGGATCAGGTAGAACAGAAACACGATGCGGTGGGTCGTCGAGAATTCGATGCCGAGCCTTGCCGCAAGGCCGTCGTCGCCGGGCGTCAGCGGAATGCCGAACAAGGTCGGCCGGGGAATGCCGGTGACGCCGTTCGGGCCGCCGGTCAGGCTCTGCCAATTGATGATGACGAGACGGATGATCTCGCCAAAAGCCAGCGTAACGATGGCGAGATAGTCGCCGCGCAGCCGCAGCACCGGAAAACCGAGCATGACGCCCCAAAGTGCTGCGAGGATGCCGGCCAGCGGCAGGCAGACCCAGAACGACAGGCCGAAATTGGTTGCCAGCAGCGCGTAGGAATAGGCGCCGACGGCGTAGAAAGCCACGTAGCCGAGGTCGAGCAGCCCGGCGAGGCCGACCACCACGTTCAGCCCCCATCCCAGCATCACATAGGTCAGCACCAGAATGCCGAGATCGAGGATGTAGCGCTGATTGTAGAAGATCACCGGCACCAGAAACGTGAAGATCAGGAGCACCGGCGCGATTCCGCGCCGTGCGACCGCAAGCGTCTTTTGCACGGACGGCGGCACGATCCTGATGGTGCCGACCGGTCCCCACCATTGCCGCAGCAATTCGACGATGATGCTGCCCCCGAACACGGCGCCGACCATGGCTGCGAGATCGCCGAACCTCGTCCAGTAGATCAATTGCCCGGTGGGCCCCGCTTCGGTGCGGATACCGATCATCAGCGAAAACAGCACTAGCGCCACCAGCGCGCTGATCAGGGCTTTCTTGAAGATGAATGCGGCGCCGGGCGCGCGCGAAGCAAGCGTTGGTTCGGGCGCGGGTGCTGTCACGCCGCCGCCTGTCAAACTTTTTCAACTTCGGGCCGCCCCAACAGGCCGGTCGGAAGGAAGATCAGCACGATGATCAGGATCGAGAACGCCGCGACGTCCTTGTATTCGACCGAGAAATACGCCGACCACATCGTCTCGATCAGGCCGATCGCAAGCCCGCCCAGCATGGCGCCGGGCAGCGAACCGATGCCGCCGAGAACCGCCGCGGTAAAGGCCTTGATGCCGGCGACAAAGCCCATGAAGAAATCCACCAGGCCGTAATACAACAGGTACATCATGCCCGCGACCGCGGCGAGCGCGGCCCCGATGACGAAGGTCATGGAGATGGTGCGGTCGACATCGACGCCGAGCAGCGCTGCCATGGTCTGGTCCTGTTCGCAGGCGCGCATGTCGCGGCCGAGCCGGGTCCGCGCCACCAGCCAGGTGAAGATCGCCAGCAGCACGATGGTGGTGATGACGACGATGATCTGCACATTGGACAGCCGCACCACGAAACCGTCCCGATCGAACAAGCTGTAGCCGCCGGTGATGATCGGCGGTACCGGCTTGACCCGCGCTCCCTGCGCAATTTGCGAGTAATTCATCAGCACGAATGACATGCCGATCGCCGACAGCATCGGCGCAAGCCGGAACGAGTGCCGCAGCGGCCGGTAGGCGATGCGCTCCACCGTCCAGCCGTAGAGGGCGGTGATCGCCATCGATACCAGCAGCACGATCAGCAGGATCACGGGAACCACGGTGAGGCCGATCGAGACCAGGATCAGGAAAGAGATCAGCGCGATGAAGCCGCCGATCATGAAGATGTCGCCATGAGCAAAATTGATCATGCCGACGATGCCGTAGACCATGGTGTAGCCGATCGCGATCAGGCCATAGATCGAGCCGAGCACAATGCCGTTGATCAGTTGCTGGGCGAAATAGTCCATGCGCCGCCGCTGTTCGAGCATTTTCCGGCAAAGTGGAATCCGGTTTGCCGCAAGAAAATGCTTCACCTTCAAAGCCGCGGCGGTGGCCCCGGCAGCCGGAACGACGCGTCGTCTCATTTTCTAACAGTGGGAACCCGGTGCGGCAACAGCGCGAAGTGCGGCTTAAAGGGCTTGTACATAGGTAGTTTTTTTCGGTCCCACGGTTCCCTCCGCCACAGTCGCGCCAAGCCAGCGTCACGCAATGATCCCGGCGGAACCGAAGTTTCCCTGAAACCAACGCCGGGCTTTTCGGTTGTTTCCGGTTACGTTCAACCAGGGAGATCCCGATGTCCAACCAGAACCAGAATCCGGGCCAGCAGAATCAGAACCCGGGTCAGAAGCCCGGCCAGCAGCAGGGCGGCGGCCAGAAGCCCGGACAGCAACAGCAAGATCCGAACCGTCAGGGCCAGCAGGGCCAAAATCCCAATCAGCAGGGCAAGGGCGGTCGCTAGTTCGGACCGGATTAAGCGAGAGCAGGAGGGTCCCGCCGAAAGGCGGGACTTTTCTTTTGCGGGTCGTGATGTCCGACACATCCTTCATAAGTCGTGTCGGCGATCGCCGGACGACGCGTGAAAGACGTGATTGCGGCAATTGACCGGAGGTAGCCGCGTCCGCGATCCCCGCCATTAAGGTAAACAAAAGGTTTAAATTGCCCCTCGCAGTTTAAGCGGGTTACCTCGCCGTTCAGCCGCCGCTCCGGTTCGGAGCCTGCGGACAAGCGGGAAGCGACATGTCTACAAACTGGCGGATCAGTTCGTTCAATGGCGCGCTGCTGGCGGCCTATTTTATTCCGACCTGGACCATTGTCGCCTTCAAGATCATGATTTCGCCGATCCAGGGCCTCTATGAACGGCCGAATATATCCGTCGCGCTGTTCATCAGCGATCATCTGCAATTGGCGGCGGTGACGACCGTCCGCTTCGCGTGGCTGCTGGCCTTGGGCAAGCTCACCGTCGCCGCATTTTTCGCGGTCTTTCTGGTTTTCATCACCCGCGCCTCGATCCGCAAAAGCGGCGGCTGCGACGAAGCGCTGGCCATTGCCCTTGCCATCGGCAGCGTGATCAGTTTTGCCAGCATGGTAATGGCATCGCAGGTCGGCGAGAGCGCCGCACTTCGGCTGCATGCGACAGAACTATTGCTGCTGCTCGGCACCGCAATCGTGTTGCTGGTCGAACGTCCCGTTTCGCCGCAGCTCGATCGCAGCGTGGCCGCAGATGATCTATCCCTTCAGCAGCCCCAACTCGCTGAGCACCGCTGACGCTTCCTTGACGGCGTGATTGGCGGCGGGCACGCCGCAATAGATCGCCTGCTGCAGGACGATCTCCTTGATGTCATCGGGCGTGAAGCCGCCTTCGGTCAGCGCCGCGCGCACATGCAGACGAAATTCGTCCCATTGGCACAGTGCCACCAGGCTTCCGATCACCAGGATGCGGCGGGTACGTTCGTCGAAATGCGGCCGGGTCCAGATATCGGCCCAGGCATGCCGCGTGATCAGGTCGATGAAGTCGGCATTGAAGGAATTCAGGTTGGCGGCCGATTTATCGACCCAAGCATCGCCAAGCACCTTGCGGCGCTGCGCCATGCCGGCATCGCGGCGTTGTTGATCGTCCATGGTTTCTCCTTGTCATTGCGTGGAGCGAAGCGACCAAGCAACCCTCGCAACGACGTTTGGGTCAGGGCTGCGTCAGGAAGCCGATCACTGCGTCGGTGAAGGCGTGGGGCTGTTCGACGTTGGAAATATGCGCGGCGTCGAGAATAGTCAGGCTGGCGCCAGGAATCTGGCTGCGGATGAATTCGCCGGCCGCAACCGGCGTCGACATGTCGTGGCGCCCGGCGATCACCAGCGTCGGGCTTCTGATCTTCGGCAACAGCACGCGCTGATCGAGCGTGCTCAGGGCTTCGCAGCAGGCGAGATAGCCCTGCACCGGCGAAGCGATCAGCATCGCCTTCATATTCGCCGTGATCTGCGGCTCGCGCTCGCGGAAGTCCGCGGTCAGCCAGCCGGCGATGATGGTATCGGCCACCGCTGCGATGCCGCCTTCCTTCACCGCCTTGATGCGGCTGAGCCAATTGGTCGGATCGGGATAGTAGCAACTGGTGTTGGAGAGGATGATCTTGCCGAATCGCTGCGGTGCGTTGGCGCCCAGCCACTGTCCGACCATGCCTCCCATCGACAGCCCGCACCAGTGCACCTTCTCGATGTTGAGGTCATCGAGGATCGCCAGCACGTCGCGGCCGAAGCGCTCCATGGAATAGGGTCCGGGCGGCACGCCGGACTTGCCGTGGCCGCGCCGGTCGTAGCGGATCACGCGAAAAAGCTGCGTCAGCGCCTTCATTTGTGGCTCCCACATCTGCAGGGTGCTGCCTAGCGAATTCGACAGCATCAGGGTCGGCCCGCCGTCGCGGCCTTCGACGGATACGTTGAGCGGGCAACCGTCGGCATCAATCATCGGCATCGGGACTTTTCTCCGGGTGTCTTATTTGTCGAGCGAGGCGAGCAGCCGGTCGATCAGGGCTTGTGAAATGCCTTGATAGGCCATCGGCTCGAACAGTTTTGTCAGTTTGTCTGCACTCAAATGCGTGACGACATCAGGATATTTTGTCAGCACGTCGCGTAGGCCTTTTTTCTCGGCAACGGCTTTTTTGCTTGCGGCCTCCACCAGATGATGGGCCGCGCTCTTGCCGATCTTTTCCGCCAGCGCCATCGTCACCGCCTCGGCCATGATCAGCCCGCCTGTCGCATCGAGATTGACGCGCATGCGCGCCGCATCGACTTCCAGCCCCTCGGCAATGTCGACAATCGCGGCAAGGGCGCCCGACGTGACGAGCAGCAAGCTCGGCAGGGTCGGCCATTCCGCGTGCCACGGCCCGGCGCTGCGCTCGTGATCCTGCACCTGGGCTGCAAAAATCGTCGCCGCGAGATTGGGCGCCATGGTGGCCGCGGCGAGCGCAGTCGCGGCAGCTACAGGATTGCGCTTGTGCGGCATGGTCGAGGAGCCGCCGCGGCCCTCACCCGACGGCTCGAACGCCTCGGCGACATCGGTCTGCATCATCAGCTGGATGTCGCGGGCGATCTTGCCGCATGTTCCCGCAACAATCGCGAGCACCGAAGCCGCCTCCGCAATGCGGTCGCGATGGGTGTGCCATGGCGCATCCGGCAGCGGCAGTTCTAGTTCTCGCGCAAGCCGCTCCGCGACCACCCATCCCTTGTCGCCGAGCGCCGCCAGCGTCCCCGCGGCGCCGCCGAATTGCAGCGCCAGTGCTTCGCTGCGCAGCCGGTTCAATCGCGTGCGCGAGCGGTGCAATGCCGCGGCATATTCCGCGAGTTTAAGGCCGAACGGCATCGGCAACGCGTGCTGCAACCAGGTTCGTCCGACGACTGCGGTGTCGCGATGGCGCTGCGCGAGTTTGGCAAAGCCTGCAATGGCGCGGTCGATATCCGGCAGCAGCGCATCGATGGCGGCGCGCAAGGTCAGCATGCCAGCGGTATCGATCACGTCCTGGCTGGTGGCGCCCCAGTGCACATAGCGCGCCGCATCGGCGTCGGCCTTGGCGACGTCAGCGGTGAGCGCCTTGACCAGGGGGATCGCGAGATTGCCGGAGCGTGTCGCCGCCTCGGCGAGGGCGCCGAGATCGAATGCCCCAGCCTTGCAGGCATTGGCAATCGGGGTTGCCGCGCGTGCCGGAATGACGCCGGCCGCGGCTTCCGCGCGCGCGAGCGCTGCTTCAAAATCGAGCATGTGCTGGAGATAGGCCGCATCGTCGCAGACGGCGCGCATGGCGGCGCTCGACAGCATGGGTGCGAGCAAAGGCGAAAGGGAAGTGCTCATGATGCGCGCGACCTAACCATCCCCGTTCGCTCCTGCCAATCCCCAAGCATCGGCGCAAGCCTGTTGCGCTGCGAATATGCATCGCCCGGCCCGTCGTGGCCCCTTCCTTTTAGGCCGGGCGTGCCTTACTTGGGGGGCACGAGACGCGCGGATCCCCGGAGACAGCCATGGCTATGACGATGAACGGCGAAGTCCAGCTTGCGGCGCCGCGTGAGGCCGTGTGGAGCAAATTGAACGATCCGGCCGTGCTCAAGGCATGCATCCCCGGATGCGAGGAGCTGGAAAAAACCGAGGACAATGGTTTCCGCGCGGTCGCCAAAATGAAGGTCGGGCCGGTGTCGGCCCGCTTCAAGGGCCGGGTGACCTTGAGCGATCTCGACCCGCCGAACGGCTACAAGATTTCAGGCGAAGGCGAGGGCGGCGTCGCAGGGTTTGCCAAGGGTGGCGCGACGGTGGCACTGGCCGAAAAGGATGGCGGCACTTTGCTGAGCTACGACGTCGAGGCACAGATCGGCGGCAAGCTCGCCCAACTCGGTCAGCGGTTGATCAACGGCTCGGCCAAGAAATTGGCCGATGAATTTTTCGCGAATTTCGCCAAGGCGGTGCAGGGCTAGTCCTGACCGAAGTGCTGGTACGTGATATCGGGCTATACCCCAGGTGAGGTTGCTCATTGCCGGGATGGCCCATATTATGACTTTCGAATGATTTTAATGACTGTGCTGCCGTGCAATGCAGCAGCGCAGAAGAAGAGAGTGCTGAATGGCCAAGATTTCCCTGATCGTGAACGGTAACCCCGTAAATGCCAATGTCGACCCCCGCACATTACTTGTGCAGTTTCTGCGCGAGAATTTGCGGCTGACCGGCACCCATGTCGGTTGCGACACCTCGCAATGCGGCGCCTGCGTCGTGCACCTCGACGGCAAGGCGGTCAAATCCTGTACCACGCTCGCGGTGATGGCCGACGGGCATGAGGTCAAGACCATCGAGGGCCTTGCTCCCGATGGCGCGCCGCTGCATCCGATGCAAGAGGCGTTCCGCGAACACCACGGCCTGCAATGCGGTTTCTGCACCCCCGGCATGATCATGACCGCGGTCGATATCGTCCACCGCAAGGGCCATGATCTCTCTGACCACACCATCCGCGAAGAACTCGAAGGCAATCTCTGCCGCTGCACCGGCTACCAGAACATCGTTCAATCGATCGCGGCGGGCGCCAAGGCGATGGCGAACTCCGATCTCGCGTAACTGATGTCACCGCGACAGGCGATTAGGAATACCTCATGTACGAATTCAAATATCATCGTCCGGCGACCGTGCGGCAGGCCGCCAATCTCCTGATCAAGAATGAAGACGCCAAGGTGATCGCCGGCGGCCATACCTTGTTGCCGGTCATGAAGCAGCGGCTTGCCAGTCCGCCGCACCTCGTCGACCTCTCTCATATCGAGGGGCTCGACGGCATCGAGATGAAGGGCCGTTCGCTGGTGATAGGCGCCACCGCCAAACACGCCGACGTCGCGGCTTCTGCAGTCGTCGGCGAGGCGATCCCGGCGCTGGCCGAACTCGCAGGCCTGATCGGCGATCCCGCGGTGCGCCACAGGGGCACCATCGGCGGCTCGCTCGCCAACAACGATCCCACCGCCGATTATCCCGCGGCCTGCCTTGCGCTCGGCGCCACCATCGTCACCAACAAGCGCCGGCTGAAGCCCGAGGAGTTTTTCCAGGGGCTGTTCACGACCGCGCTCGAGAGCGACGAGATCATCACCAGGGTGATGTTCCCGGTGCCGAAGAAGGCCGCCTATGTCAAATTCCGCAACCAGGCCTCGCGCTACGCGCTGGTCGGGGTGTTCGTGGCCAAGCGTCCGTCGGATGTGCGCGTCGCCGTCACCGGCGCCGGCTCTGATGGTGTGTTCCGCGTAACCGCGTTCGAAGAAGCCTTGAAGAAGCGCTTCTCGCCCAAGGTGCTCGATGGTTTGACCGTGCCAGCGGAGGGATTGAACAGCGACCTGCACGGCAGTGCCGAATATCGGGCGCATCTGATCGCGGTGATCGCGCGGCGCGCCGTCGAAGCCGCGACTGGCAAAGCGTGACATTGCCAATTACTGCTGTATCAAGGCTGGCTCTCCCATGAGTGCATCGGCGCTACCTGCCTCGGTCGATGCGATGCTCGATCTCCTGACTTCGCGTGGCTATCTTGCCGAGCGCTCGCTGGCAACGGTGACGTATCTGTCGCTGCGCATGGGCCGGCCGCTGTTTCTGGAAGGCGAGGCCGGCGTCGGCAAGACCGAAATCGCCAAGGTGCTGTCGGCGGGGCTGGGGCGAAAGCTGATCCGGCTGCAGTGCTACGAGGGTCTGGACGTCGCCTCCGCGGTCTATGAGTGGAACAGTGCCGCGCAAATGATCGCGATCCGGCTTGCGGAAGCGGTCGGTGATACCGATCGCGAGCAGTTATCCTCCGACATTTTCGCCGAACGCTATCTGATCAAACGGCCGCTGCTGCAGGCGCTGGAGCCGGACGTGGCCGGCGCACCGGTGCTGCTGATCGACGAGCTCGACCGCGCCGACGAGGCGTTCGAGGCTTATCTCCTGGAAATTCTTAGCGACTTCCAGGTAACGATACCCGAACTTGGCACCGTGAAGGCGCCGCAGCCGCCGATCGTCATCGTTACCTCGAACCGCACCCGCGAAATTCACGATGCGCTGAAGCGCCGCTGTCTCTATCACTGGGTGGATTATCCCAGTGCCGAGCGCGAACTCGCGATCGTCAAATCGCGCGTGCCCGGCATTTCCGCAAAATTGTCGCAGCAGGTGGTCGGGTTCGTGCAGGCGCTGCGCGAGCAGGATTTCTATAAGTCGCCGGGAGTCGCCGAGACCATCGACTGGGCCACCGCGCTGACCGAACTCGACGCCCGCTCGCTGACGCCGCAGGTGGTGGGCGACACGCTCGGCGCGCTCCTGAAATACCAGGACGATATCGCGCGGATGCAGGGCGACACGCTGCAGAAGGTTTTGAAAGAGGCGACGAGCGAAAGTTAGTCGTCGATTTGTTCAAGCACGGGGTCGCGACAACGGCAGTAGGCTCCCTCGCCCCGCTCTTGCAGGGAGAGGGGCACTTTGCCGCTTTGCGCCAGCGCAAGTGGATTTAACGCTGTGCTCGGCCCCTCACCCGAAATTCTCGCGTCGCGAGAATTTCGACCTCTCCCCGTAAAGAGCGGGGAGAGGTGACATGAGCCGCTACGTCATGACTGAACTCGAACGGATTCACCTTCGATGACCACGCCGACCACCACGCCCCCCACCGGCCTGATCGCCGACAACGTCATCGGCTTTGCCCGCGCGCTGCGCGCCGCAGGGATTCCGGTCGGTCCCGGCGCTGTCATCGATGCGCTGAAGGCGCTGCGGGTGATCGATATCGGTAACCGCGCCGACGTCTACACGACGCTGGAGTCGATCTTCGTCAAGCGCCACGAGCATGCGCTGATATTCGCGCAGGCGTTCGATCTGTTCTTCCGCGCCGCCGAAGACTGGAAGCACATGCTGGATTCGGTGCCGCTGCCGGACCACGCCCGGAAAAAGCCGCCGGCGGCCTCGCGCCGCGTGCAGGAGGCGTTGTCGCACGCTCAAATGAGCGAAACGCCACAGGCCCAGGAACGGGAGCTCAGGCTCTCGGTGTCCGACAAGGAAGTGCTGCAGAAGAAGGATTTCGCGCAGATGAGCGCGGCGGAAATCGCCCAGGTGACCCGCGCGGTGGCGCAGATGAAGTTGCCGCAGGCCGAACTGCGCACCCGCCGCTATCAGCCTGACGCCCGGGGCTTGCGGCTCGACATGCGCCGCACCCTGCGCGGGTCGTTGCGCACCGGCGGCGACATCATCGATATCCATCGCCTCGGGCGGATCGACAAGCCGGCGCCGATCGTGGCGCTGCTCGACATATCCGGCTCGATGAGCGAATACACCCGTCTGTTCCTGCATTTCCTCCACGCCATCACCGATGCGCGCAAGCGCGTTTCGGTGTTTCTGTTCGGCACAAGGCTGACCAATGTGACGCGCAGCCTGCGGGCGCGCGATCCCGACGAGGCCTTGGCGAGCTGTTCGTCGACCGTGGAGGACTGGGCCGGCGGCACCCGCATTGCCAATTCACTGCACACCTTCAACAAATTGTGGGGCCGGCGCGTGCTCGGGCAGGGCGCGATCGTGCTGCTCATCTCCGACGGGCTGGAGCGCGAGGCCGACGCCCGGCTGGCGTTCGAGATGGACCGGCTGCACCGGTCTTGCCGCCGCCTGATCTGGCTCAATCCGCTGTTGCGCTATGGCGGCTTCGAGGCCAAGGCGCAGGGCATCAAAATGATGCTGCCGCACGTTGACGAATTCCGCCCGGTACATAATTTGAGTTCGATCGAGGGGCTGATATCGGCGCTTTCGTCGGGCTCGCCGCCGCATCACCGCAGTCTGATCCGATCAGTAGCTTGAAAGAGGCTCCCATGCTCAATCGCGACGAAGACATTCTCAAAGCGGCTGAGGACTGGCAGAAGGCCGGCCACGGCGTCGCACTCGCCACCGTGGTCGAGACCTGGGGCTCGGCGCCCCGGCCTGCAGGCTCGAGTCTGGTGATCAACGATGACGGCACGTTCCTGGGCTCGGTGTCCGGCGGCTGCGTCGAGGGGGCTGTGGTCACCGAGGCGCTTGACGTGATCGCCAGCGGCCAGCCGAAGATGCTGGAATTCGGCGTCGCCGATGAGACCGCGTGGAATGTCGGCCTGTCCTGCGGCGGCACCATCCGGGTGTTCGTCGAGAAAGTCGGCCAATCGTGAAGCTTGAGACGCTTACGGAAGTCAATGCCGAACGCGCCGCGCGG
>Ga0207707_10000465_pt1 | contig 42077 bp, 35 predicted proteins | sample KBSC83BmetaG_FD_184336 | JGI IMG/M metagenome (GOLD analysis project Ga0207707, IMG submission 184336) | Corn rhizosphere microbial communities from Kellogg Biological Station, Michigan, USA - KBS C8-3B metaG (SPAdes) (version 2) | ecosystem: Host-associated > Plants > Roots > Rhizosphere ... | reverse complement strand
CGACCTCCGGGTGCTCCACATAGAACTCTTCGAACTTGCGGCGGAGCTTATGGATATAGACGCGAACCGCCGCGTCCTGGGAGACGTCGAAGTCGGTGCCACGACCGAACACCTCGACCGCGATCACCGATTCCTTGGGCACCTTGCCACTGCGCGAGCAATCGACGAGGTAATCGAACAGGCGCCGCAACTGGTCGGACCGTCCCAGCACCTCACTGGCGCGGATGCGCTCGGCGTGATCGTCGATCCGGGCTGTGTCGGACATCTGGCGGGCTGGGGACCGGGGGTGGCTGCGGGACTGCAGAGGATGTTAACACGCGCCGTTAACAGCGGATAACGCGATTTATATCAACCAGTTACAAACGCGACGGCGCGCTCGACAAGCGCTGCAGGCCGCCCTCTCAAGGCCCTGCCCGGCGCGCCCGGATCGGCGGCGCGCGTATAGTTCCGCCATGGCAACGTCGGATTCCTCAGCTTGGCCGCCGCTCCCGTATGCGCAGTGGCGCGACACCTGCACGACGTTGCACCTGTGGACGCAGATCGTGGGCAAGATCCGTCTGCAGCAGACTCCGTGGCTCAACCATGGCTGGCACGTGCCCCTGTATGTCACTGCCAGAGGGCTCACGACCTCGCTGATCCCCTATGGCGAGCGATCGTTCGAGATGCTCTTCGACTTCAACGATCACGCGCTCAGGATCGACGTCAGCGACGGGGCGCGCCGCCAAGTGGCCCTGCGGGCGCGCAGCGTCGCGGACTTCCACGCGGCCCTCATGCAGCAGCTCGGCGACCTCGACATGCCGGTCTCGATCAGCGAGCTTCCCTGCGAGATCGGCGGCGCGATCCCCTTCAGCAGCGATCGCGAGCACGCGGCCTACGACCCCGAGCAGGCCCGGCGCTTCTGGCGCGTTCTCCTGCAGTGTGACCGGGTGCTGAAGCAGTTTCGCACCGGCTTCCTTGGGAAGAGCAGTCCGGTGCATTTCTTCTGGGGCAGTTTCGATCTGGCCGTCACGCGATTCTCCGGACGCCCCGCCCCGGCCTTCTCCGGCAACGTTCCGGGCGTTGCCGCCACGGTCATGCGCGAGGCCTACTCGCATGAGGTGAGCAGCGCCGGGTTCTGGCCCGGCGGTAACGGCATCGACTATCCGGCCTTCTACTCCTACGCCTATCCGGTGCCCGCGGACTTCCACGCTCGAGCGGTAATGCCCGATGAGGCGTTCTTCAGCGAGGCGTTGGGGGAATTCCTGTTGCCCTACGAGGCGGTGCGCACCGCATCCGATCCGGATTCCACGCTGCTCGCGTTTCTGCAGAGCACCTACGCCGCCGCCGCCGAGTCCGCGCACTGGGACCGGGGCGCGCTCGAGCGACCGATCGGGATCGCGGGGATCTGCCCCGGCACAGGCCACTGAAGGGTCCGCGCTGCCGGGGCTGCGCGCCCGGCGCACCCCTCACTTCTTCCTGGACTTCACTTCGCCGGGGGGCGAGTAGTTGCCGGCAAAACCCGGATCGCACTCGTACGGATAGACGTGCTGGCCGGGCTGCTTGCTCCAGGCGATGAAGCGCACGCCCCGGTTGTCCAGCACCTGCGGATCCTCGAACTCCTGCGTCGACAGCAGCGTCTTGCCGTCTGCGCCCAGCTTGAACCGCTCGAGCACGCGCACATTCTCGCTATGGTCGAGCCCGTTGTTGGTGATAGTCGCAGGCTCCAGGTGCGTCGTCTCGACGACCAGGGTGTCGCCTTCCCAGTGCCCCGAGGAGAAACCCTCGGGTGAATGCGGGTAATCGCTCTCGGGCTTGCGGCCGTCCAGAAAGACGATCCGCACCATGTCGTAGTACTCGAGCTTCATCACGATGAGCTTGTCGCTCTGGAAGATCTCGATCGGAAAAGGCCCCTGCATGGCATACACGATCGAGGGCGGCTTGCAGGCGTTCTCCGGCTTCAGCTGCTCGTAGGGGCTCCATTTGCGGGCGGCCTCGAGGGCGGCCGGCTTGAGTTTCAGGCCGCCGAACTCCCCGGCCGGGAACTCCACCGGCCCGGTGTCGTCGAGGAAGGCCGTGTTGGGTGCGACTTGCGCCAGCAGCTGCGGATCACGCGGCACTTTCATATCGAGGTTCCAGAACCCCGAGAAGTCCGGATGCGCGCGCGCCGGGGACGTGGCGCCGGCCGGGGCCGGCGGATGTGGCTGAGCGCAGCCGCTCAGCGCGGCCAGCACGACGGCCATGAGCACGGCGCTGACATGGGCACGCAAGCGACTACTCCTTCAATGGGGTCGGCTGAGTACCCACGGGCTCGCCATTCGCGCGTGTGACGGCGCGCAGCCGCATGTAGTTCGAGCCATCCCTTGCCGGCCAACCTTCGACGGTGATGGTTTCCCCGACGTGCAGGCTCTGCGCATTCCAGCCCCTGCGCCGCAGGATCGAGGGAGAGTTGGTCTCGGCGCGCCAGGTGATCTCATGGCCACCCTGCTTGACCGCCAGTGTCACCACGCCGTGCGGGTTGGTGAAGCGGAATTCCTTCACCACGCCGGTCACCTTGCGCAGTTGACTCTGCGTGTCGAAGAACACGGCGAAGGAGTGATGTGCGATCGCACCGCCGCAACCGACGGCCATCGCGAGCGACACGCACAATCGCAGGATGATTCCGGGTTGCTGCTCACGACGGGCCATGCGACTCAGTATCCCCGAATTCACGCGCGCGGCCCCCCAGCGTTGGCGGTCCCCTCCGCCAGGTGGTACCGTCGGGCCCCCATGCGGATCGACATCTACTGTGCCTTCTGCGAGCGCATCACCGACCCTGCCCTGCTGGCGCGGTACCGGCAAGTCCTGACGGAGGAGGAGCGCGGCCGGCAGCTCCGATTCTACTTCGAGCAGGACCGGCATCGGTATCTGATCACCCGTGCGCTGCTGCGCACCACCCTCTCCCGATATGCCGACATTGCGCCGGAGCAGTGGGCGTTCCTCACGAATGCGCATGCCCGGCCGTACGTCTCCAACCAAGGTGTCAACGGCCTGACATTCAACCTCTCCCACACGCGCAAACTGGTGGTACTCGCAGTGACACGCGGCGGCGAGCTCGGAATCGACACCGAGGATACCGTCACACGCACGCCCCCTCTGGAGATTGCGGACCGCTGTTTCGCGCCGGAGGAAGTCACGAGCCTGCGGGCCCTGCCAGCCGAGCAGCGCGTGCAACGCTTCTTTCAGCACTGGACGCTGAAGGAGGCCTACATCAAGGCACGCGGCATGGGCCTGTCGCTGCCGCTGGATCGGTTCGCCTTGCATTTTCCCGGCGAGCGGCAGGTGCGGCTCACGCTTCAGGCGACACTGCAGGACGCCGCCGAGAATTGGCGCCTCTGGCAGTGGTGGGTGCAGTCCGCGCAGGCCCGTGGCGCTCCGGGGGAGCAACACATGTTGGCCTTGTGCGCCCAACGGGTCGCGGATGCCCCCCCCGAGCTGGTGCTCAGGGAGATCGTGCCGCTGGTCTCCGAGGACGACCTGCACAGCACACTCATTGCCGCCAGCCAGGACGTCGCCGGCAGGCCCGAGGCCTGAGCCTGACAAGGCACAGGCATTGCGTTGCCGGTGACATGGCTGATGAAACCCGCTTCCATCCCGATGACCGCCCCGCAGGCGGTTGGGGATCCGTCAGATCGCTCGGTTCCATACTGCGCCGCGAGCACGTCGTAATCGAAGGCGCCGGTGTTCTCATCCACCAGAACAAGCCGGACGGCTTCGCGTGTGTGAGCTGCGCCTGGGGCAAGCCCGCCGAGCCGCACCCGTTCGAATTCTGCGAGAACGGCGCAAAGGCCACGGCGTGGGAGTTGACCTCGCGCCGCGCCCCTCCCGAGTTCTTCCTGCAGCACACCGTGCGCGAGCTCGAAACCTGGTCCGATCACGACTTGGAGGAGCAGGGCCGCCTGACAGCGCCCATGCGCTGGGACCCGCGTACCGATCGTTATCTGGAGACTACTTGGGAGGAGGCGTTCGCGGGAATCGCCGCGGAGCTGCGAGCCCAGGCGCCGCAGGACGTGGTCTTCTACACCTCCGGCCGCGCCTCGCTGGAAGCCTCCTACATGTATCAGCTGCTGGCGCGCATGTACGGCTGCAACAATCTTCCGGACAGCTCCAACATGTGCCACGAGAGCACTTCCGTGGCGCTGCCCAAGACGATCGGGGTGGGTGTGGGAACCGTAGCGCTGGAGGACTTCGAGCACACCGACTGCATCTTCTTCTTTGGCCAGAACGTCGGATCCAACAGCCCGAGGATGCTGCACCAGCTGCAGGACGCGCGGCGCCGCAACGTGCCGATCGTGACGTTCAATCCGCTGCGCGAGACGGGGCTCCTCAAGTTCGTCAATCCGCAGTCCCCGTTCGAGATGCTCAGCGGCGTCACCACACGCATCAGCACTCAGTATCACCAGGTGCGGGCCGGAGGCGATCTGGCCGCCATCAGCGGCATCTGCAAGGCGCTCATCGAAGCGGATGACGCGGCCACTCGCAGCGGCGCTGCGCGCGTCCTCGATGCCGAGTTCATCGCCGAGCACACCCATGGCTTTGAGGAATTCGCCGCCTTCATCCGCAAGCAGGACTGGGCGGCCCTGGAGAGGGAAGCCGGCCTCACCCAGTCGGACATGGAAGCCGCCGCGTTGCAATATGCAAGCGCGCACGCAGTGATCGCGGTGTACGGCATGGGCCTGACGCAGCACCGTAACGGCGTCGAAAACGTGCAGATGGTGTCCAACCTGCTGCTGCTGAAGGGCAACATCGGACGGCCCGGCGCGGGGATCTGTCCCGTGCGCGGCCACTCCAACGTTCAGGGCCAGCGCACGGTCGGCATCACCGAGAAGCCGGAGCTCGCGCCGTTGGACAAGCTCAAGGAGCTGTATGGCTTCGAGCCCCCGCGCACGCGGGGACTGAACACCGTCCAGGCTTGCAAAGGCATCATCGCCGGTAGGGTGAAGGGGTTCGTCAGCCTGGGCGGCAATTTCATCCGTGCCGTGCCGGACACCGGACCGATGGAAGCGGCATGGCGTCAGCTACGCCTGACGGTGAACATCGCTACCAAGCTGAACCGCTCGCACCTCATCCACGGCCAGGTGGCGTACATCCTACCGTGCCTGGGGCGTATTGAGATCGATCGCCAGAACGGATTGGCGCAGTCGGTATCAACCGAGGACAGCTCCGGATTCATGCACGGCACCCGTGGGGTGAGTGAGCCTGCCAGCTCCAGGCTGCGCTCCGAGCACGCCATCGTCGGCGGCATCGCGATGGCACTGCATCTCGACAAGGTCGACTGGAGCTCGTGGATCAGCGACTACTCCCGGGTGCGCACGGCGATCGAGAATACCTACCCGGAGATTTTCGCAGACTTCGAGCGGCGCATGTGGCAGCCCGGGGGCTTCCAACGGCCGATTCCGGCACGGCAGCGCATCTGGAAGACCCCCTCAGGCCGCGCCCACTTCGTCATTCCCAGCGCCATGGATGCCGATCCGGACATGGCGCAGCCGGGTGCCAACGTGTTACGTTTGCTGACCATCCGCAGCAACGATCAATTCAACACTACCATCTACGGATACGACGACCGCTTCCGCGGCATCCACGGTACACGGCACGTGTTGCTGATCCATCCGCAGGACATCGCTCGACTCGGTTTTCGGGATGGCGATCTCGTGGTGGCCACCACGGTTGCCGACGATGCGGTGCGCGAAGTTCGCGGTCTGCGGCTGACGTCTTACGACATTCCACGGGGTTGCGTTGCTGGCTACTACCCGGAATGCAACCCGCTCATCCCGCTGTGGCACTGCGCGCAGGAGAGCCAGGTTCCCGCCTCGAAGTCGATTCCGATCCGGATCCGACGCGCAGCCGCCGACTCCTGAGGGAGGCACGTGCCGGGCGCAAGAGCCCCGCCGCGCGCCGGCCGCTGCGCCGGGCGCAAGCGCCACCGCGCGAGCCGGCCGCCACGCCGGCCGCCACGCCGGCCGCCACGCCGGCGCCAAGCCACCGGCGCGCCGCGCGCGCGGACGGCCGGCCCGCATCGCGTGTCAGAGCACCTCGTCGCGTTGCCTTCCGCCGAGCGCCGCGGCGACACAGGCAATGAAGGCGCCAATGAGCAGCGCGAGTGCGGTGCAGATGGAGGCGGCCGCAGCGGCCTTGCGGGCCGTATCGGCCCCTTGCCGGACCCTCAGCTCAGCCGCCTGTACCTGCTCAATGACATTGTCTACGCGCATCTGGGCATCGGACTCGGAAATGCCATCGCGCGCCGCGACGAGCTGCGCGAGATAGGCGCGATCCTCGGCCGAAACCTTGCCGTCGGCGATCCCTCTGGCCAGGATGTGCGTTGCTTCCGCGCGAGCATTTGCTGAGGGCTCTCCGGCCCTGACAGATCTGAATAGGCGGTCCACGTCATAGCCACTGACTGCCGAGGTCGCTGCGGCGTCCGAGCTGCCAGACACACTCGAGCTGCCGGACGCGCCGACGGTTGCCTGCGCGACGTCGGCTGCGCCGGCGGCAGCGGCGCGCGCGCCGGCACCCACGGCAGAAGAAGTTGCCAACGCAGCCCCCAGGGCGACTACCAACGTCGCCAATGCCCAGGTTACGGCACCATGTGCCGTGTCTCTAAAAAATACCTCGTGCGTGTGCGCGCCCACCCACTTCGTGCGCAGGCGTCCCGTCACATAGCCTCCCAGGCCTGACGCGAGCCACTGCACGACGATCAGCCAGACGCCCGTTGAGACGGCGAATGTCTTCAGCGACGCGCCGCTGTTGTTCCACGGGGAAATGGCGGCAAACCCGAGCCCGGAGCCCAGCGCCACCAGAACGACCGAAGCGGCGGCGGCCACCACGGCTCCTGCGAAGATCGCAGCCCAGGAGACGGCCGATGTGTTCGCCTCCGGCGCTGCGTCGGCGACGGCGCCCGCACGCGCCGCTCGCTCATACATCGTTGTGCTCATGCTCGTCTCCTGCATTCACCTCAATGCCAAAGCAACGCCAGCAGCAGAATGATCGGAATCGGGACACCCAGCAGCCACAGCAGAATTCCGCGTCCCATGAGACTTCCTCCAGAGGATTCGATTCCAACATAACGATCCGGACACCAACGCGTTCCGCCGCGAGCGGCTCAGGCGCGGTTCTTGCGGCGCATCCCGCAGCCACCGGAACCTGCGCGTCGGTGCCACGTTCTGCAGCGCAGATACCGCAAGTCAGGAGAAACCTGTATGAGAGCTAAACGAGTGTCGATGCTGGTCGCCGCGGCTACCTGTGCCCTTGCCGCAGGCAGTGTCTTCGCGGCCGATGCCGACACGGCTCACCGCGACCACCCGGTCAAGGACACCTACATCACGACCAAAGTGAAGGCAGAGCTTGCGAAAGACTCCGCCACCAAGGCGCACGAGATCAAGGTAACCACCAAGGACGGCGTGGTGGCACTGAGCGGCATTGTTGGATCCAAAGCCGAGAAGGAAAAGGCCGAGACCGACGCCCGAGGGATCAAGGGCGTGGTAGACGTCAACAATGGCCTCGAGGTGAAGGAGTAGTCACCGAGGCGCGCACGCCCGGCGGGCGTGCGCGCCTGCGGGCTATTTGAACAGCCCCAACTCGATCGCGCCCGCCAGCGCATCGTAGCCGGCATCGCTGCCGTGCAGGTGATCGCCCGCGTGCAGGCCCTCCTTGATCTGCGTCGGGTGGGCCGGATCGCGCCACGCAGCATCGAAATCCAACACCCCGTCGAACCCGCCGCCGGTACGAATCCAGCGGTTGACGGCCTGGCGCTGCGCCTCGCCCTCCGCGGAGTAGTAGGCCGAGCCTTCGTACGGGGTGATCGTGGCGCCCAGCACCTTCAGCCCCTTGGCATGCGCGCGGGCAATGATCTGGCGGTAACCGGCAATGATCGCCTCCGCGGTGGCCTTGTGCGCCGGCGTCATGCTCTTGAAGCTCGCAGCCAACGGTCCACTGAAGTTGCCGAACGAGGTCCCCAGGTCGTTCACGCCTTCGAAGACGATCACGTACGCCACACCCGGCACCGATAGCACGTCGCGATCGAAGCGCGCCAGGGCGTTTTGTCCGGCATTGTCATCGAGTACGCGGTTGCCGCTGATACCCATGTTGACCATGCCCCAGGAGATGGCGCCGCCCCGTGCCGCGAGGCGCGCGGCGAGCAGGTCCGGCCAACGCCGGTTGGCGTCGACCGTGGAGCCCAGTCCGTCGGTGATCGAATCCCCGAAGGCGACGACGGTCTTGGCGCGCCCGGCGCTCGCCACTTCAACGCCGGAGAGAAACGCGCGCGACTGCATCTGTGCCTGCGGCTGGAACGCCTGCTTGGTGAAATCCCCGCTGGCGGACACGTACGCAGTCTGCATGCCCGTGGAATGGCAGGTGCACGGGCCGGTATCCTCCGGCAGGTAGACGCTGATCGACAGGCTCGCCAATGCCTTGACCGGAAGGTCCACCGGATCGCTCAGCAAGGGCGCACCGGCAGGGACGAGCGCGTTCGGCCTGCCCGCGAATAGAATCTCTCGGTCGGTGCCTGCCTGGGGCACACCCTTGGAATCCGCGAGCGCCACATGGGCCGCCCCGATCACCAGCGGCTTGGTGCCGTACTCGTTCGTGAATCGAATCCGCACGCGCTCCCCGCCTGCGCTGATGCGCACGACCTGACGGATGGTCTGATCGTGGTATGAGGGAGTAGCGGGAAACGGGCCGAACGCAGCAGACGGTGGCAGTGGCGCGACGCCCCAGGTCGCCGCCCATTCAGCGGCCCCACTCGGCACTGCATACACCAGCAGCGTGGCCAGGCATGTTGCAACGAGCGACTTGTTCAAAGAACACCCCCTGGAGCGCATTGTTCGCTTGTGGGCCGGATGATATAGAGTCTCGCCGCGCAATGAGCGTCGGTGTGGACGGCTCGCGCTTGCCCGAGGGTCTCGCGCCTCCCCCCAGCCAGCGCAGTGCCGCGGGCGGGAATCGCATTTGCTGCGTCCCTGCACCCAATCGACTCAGGTGTGGCCATGGCCAAGATGAAGGCAATCTGCATTCAGTCCTTCGGCGGTCCGGAAGCGCTGGAGGTGAAAAAGCTCGAGCGCCCCGTGCCCGCCGCGGACGAGGTCCTGATCAAGGTTCGGGCCGCGAGCGTCAATCCGGTCGACTACAAGATCCGCGCCGGACACTACCCACCCATCAAGCAGGAGGACTTGCCGCAGATCCTCGGACGCGATATCTCCGGCGTCGTCGTCGGACGCGGCGCAAAGGTCACCGAGTTTCACGAAGGCGATGAGGTCTTCGTCATGCTCGATGCGGGCACCGGCGGCTATGCCGAATATGTCACCGTCAAGGAAGACCTCTGCGCCCCGAAACCGGCAACCATCGACTACACGCAAGCCGCCGCAGTCCCTCTCGCTGCCATCACGGCATGGCAGGGGTTGTTCGACCATGGGCACCTGGAATCCGGTCAGCGCGTGCTCATCCACGGAGGCGCGGGGGGCGTGGGCCACTTCGCCATCCAACTCGCAAAGGCGCGCGGCGCCTACGTCTCGACGACGGTGTCAGCCCAGGACAAGGAGTTCGTGCGCTCTCTCGGAGCCGATCAGGCGATCGACTACGAGCGCGAGCGCTTCGAGGAAATGGTCTCCGATGTGGATCTGGTCCTGGACCTCGTCGCCGGCGACACGCAGGCCCGATCGTGGTCCGTGCTGAAAGACGGCGGCACGCTGGTGTCGACTCTCGCGAAGCCATCCGACCAGGAAGCCCAGGCGCACCACGCCCACGCGATGAACTACATCGCGCACCCCGATGCCACCGAGCTCAGGGCGATTGCCGACCTGATCGATGACGGCAAGCTGCGCCCGGTGGTGGAAGCGACTTATCCGCTGGAAGAAGCGGCGGCCGCGCAACGCCAGCTCGAGCGCGATCACGTTCCGGGCAAAGTGGTCCTGGAAGTGGGTGCCTGAGATCAGACCCCGGTCTACTCCCCGGTGTCCTCGCCCTCGAAGTAGTCCACCGACTCCTGGTCCTTGATCATCTTGCGCACCCACATCCCCTCCGGCCACGTCGAGGGGTCTGCCATGCCGATGAACAGGAACTTCTTGGAGTCCGGGTAGCCGACGACGTCGGTGGTGTTCTGGTTCGAGAGCGACAGGTATTGCATCACTTGTGTGCCGGTATTGGTAAGCGTGTGCGCGTGCTCGGGGCCGGGGGGAAACGCGACGTAGTCGCCCGACTTCACGGCGACGGTGTCCTTGCCAATGCGCATCTCACCGCTACCGGCAAGGATGTAGACACCCTCCTCAACGCCGGCATGAAAGTGGTATGGAAAGGACGTTTTCCCGGGCTGCAGCTCCACGTAGTTGATGCCGATCGCCTTCGCGCCAGCGGCTCTTCCCAGGCGCCTCGCCGAGATGCCGAAGCGCCCCTTCACGCGCGGTCCGATCGGCTCGACCTCGTCGATGTTGACCACGTTCGCGTGCCTTCGCGCGTTCATCTCTACGCCTCCCTTGCCCTGGACCACGGCCGCACCGGATCACTCCCCTGCTCCTTGCGCAGCAGCTTGTCGAAGACATTGCGCATGAGGGCTGGCCCGCGATCGTGACCGATGACCAGGGGCTCGGCGTCGGGCCGCAGCCGCCAGTTGCGCTGCTGCGCCTCGATGATCCGCCGGTCCTCCTCGAACGCCCGCTTCGCCAGATCGAACATAGTCGTGGGAATGGTTGGATCCGCCTCCGCCTCGCAGGCGCGCGGTCCCCAGGAATAGAAGTACCGCGAGGTCTCCTCCGTGATCGCTGTGACGGCCTGGGACGTGAAATTCGCGTGGGCCGGCTCGGAGGTCGGAGGCGCGAAGTTGCTCTTTGCGGCCGTTCCGGCCGGATGATTCTCCGAGCGCATGAGCAACACGCCCGGCACGAGGTAGTCGTAGCTCAGCCAGCGATCCTGCCCGGCCTCCACACCGGCATAACCGCGCCCGGGGGCATTGAGGGTCCAGCGCTCGACACGGATGCCGCGCTCGAGCGTGGTGATCTTCGGCCGCGTCTTCGCGAGACGATCATCGCCACCGCCGAAGGTTTTCTCGTGCACGTACGCGATGTGGGAGAAGTCGCAGAGATTGTCGTGGATCAACATGTGGTTGGCGTTGTAGTCGATGTTCCCTGAGAGCAGCGACCAGGCCGGGTCGTCGAGCCCGACGGCGGCCGGCACCAGGGAGGCATCCGCCGCGTCGGCCTCTCCCATCCAGACCCAGATCCAGCTGTGACGGTCGAGCGCCGCATAGCGGCGTACCCGCGCCTGCGGCGGGATCGTCTCCTGGCCAGGAATCTCCACGCACCGCCCGCTGGAGTCGAACCTCAGCCCGTGATACATGCAGCGCACGTCATCGCCCTCCCGCCGACCCAGCGAAAGGGGTGCCTGGCGGTGGCAACAGCGGTCCTCGAGAACGACCACCTCCCCCGCGCGGTTGCGCAACAGCACCAGCGGCTCGTTGATGATCGTGCGCGCAATCATGCCCGTATCCGGGAGGTCGTGACTCCAGGCGGCCACGTACCAGCAGTTCTTGATGAACATCTCGGGTCTCCCCTTGAGTCGGTCTGCGTGTCGATCATTCTCTACCGTGGGACTGCTGGACACCAGAACCGTGACGGAACCGGTACTGCTGGCAATCGACCAGGGCACGAGCTCCACGCGGGCGATCGCGTCAACGGCTGGCAGACATTCTGGGACGGCGCATCCTGCGGCCGCGGCTGGCGGAATCCGCGGCGTTCGGCGCGGCATGCCTGGCAGGCCTCGGACGTGGCCTGTACGGATCGCTGGGCGAGATCGCCGGACTGTGGCAGGCCGATCTGCAGTGCGAGCCGCGACTGGATGCCGCAGCGCGTGCGCGGGACATTGCCGGATGGCGGGTGGCAATCGGGCGGGTACGCTCGAGTTGAGCCCGCCGGCCGCACGCGGGCCCGGGCAGTTGCGATGCGCGCGCCCCCGCGGGCACTCGCCGCCGGCCGCCGCGCGCTCGAGCCCTCGAGGGCGTCAGGCCCGCCCGCGATATTGGTTGGGAGTCATTCGCAGCGCGCGCCGAAACTGACGATTGAACGTCGACAAGTCGCCGAAGCCGCACTCCGCGGCGACCGTGGCAATGCCGAGGGACGAGCGCCGCAACAACACGGCCGCGCGCTGCAACCGCGTGCGCAGCATGTACTGGCCGGGGGTGACACCCACGACGCGCTCGAACACGCGAAGAAAGTGATAAGGGCTCATCGCAGCCTCGCGAGCCAGCTCGTTAAGCGGAATGCGGTCGGCGGCTTCGACCTCGACCCGGCGCACTGCCGCCGTTACGCGTTTCTCGTCGCGCGCAGTAAACGCAGGGCACGCACGCGTGCCCTCGGCGAGCACTGTACAAACATCACCGGCGAGGCGCAGTGCCACCTCCTCAACCGCATCGCCATCGTGGAGCATCACCTGAGCATCGGACAGGACAGGTAGCAGACGCTCCATCGGAGGCAATCGCGCTAGCTTGAACTCCGGCCGAGCCCGCGGCACGCAAGCAACGATGCGCTCGAAATACTCCGCGGTGAAATGAAAGGAGAGGCAGCGATCGCCCGCACGGTGCTCGTGGCCGCAAGTGAAGCATGCGCCGACGTTGCCTAGCATGAGAGAGCCGGGAGCCATCACGGCCGAGCCCTGCGCGGTGCGGTATTGGAAGCTGCCCTCGGTCACCAGGGCAATGCACACGCTCGAGTGGCGCTCGTCGAAGGGTCGGTCCCGTGGCCCCGAGTTGCAGGTCACGTCGTCGACGCGCCAGCCCTGACCCGATGCCACTTGCCGCGAGCGGATGCCCATGTCCCATGATAGCCGCCCGAGCGCAATTTTTCCCAAGCCGGGGGCCTGCACACGGGCCTACGATCCACGCGCATTCCACTCGCAAGGAGCCTCCCATGATCGACCATGTCTCTATCGGCGTCCGCTCGATCGGCGCAACCAAGCGCTTCTATGACAGCGCGTTGCAGCCGCTGGGCTATAAAGCGCTGAGTGAATCACCAGGCTCGCTAGGCTACGGTAATGACGCTATCCAGTTCTGGATGAGCGAGACCGACCGCCCGGTCGTGGCCGATGAAAAGTCCGGGCTGCACTTCTGCTTCAGCGCACCGACGCGCAAGAGCGTCGATGAGTTCCACGCGGCTGCCCTGAAGGCCGGTGGACGCGACAACGGGCGCCCCGGTTTGCGAGCCGATTACGGAGCGAACTACTACGCCGCCTTCGTGGTCGATCCGGACGGCTACCGCCTCGAAGCCTACTGCTCGAAAAAGGGCTGACCGTTTACTATGCGTGGATGAGGAGATGGTTGGTTGCGTGCGCGTGCTGGGCTCTGATTCCCGTCGCCGTTGCGGACGTCTCGCACGTATGGGTCGCCGACAACGGCGACGGGACCTACCGCAACCCGATCCTGCACGCGGACTATTCCGATCCCGACGTCGTCCGGGTCGGCAAGGACTTCTACATGACGGCATCGAGCTTCGATGCCGTCCCTGGCCTGCCGATCCTGCACTCTCGCGACCTGGTCAACTGGGAGCTGATCGGCCATGCGCTTCCCCAGCAGCCACCGGTCGAGGTGTACTCGCGCACCCAGCATGGGAACGGTGTGTGGGCTCCGGCGATCCGCCGGCACAACGGCACTTACTACATCTTCTATCCCGATCCTGACTTCGGCATCTACCGGGTGACGGCGCAGAACCCCGCCGGACCCTGGAGCGCGCCGCTGCTGATCAAGCAGGTCAAAGGCTGGATCGACCCCTGCCCGTTCTGGGATGACGACGGCCATGCGTATCTCATCAGCGCCATGTCGGCCAGCCGTTCTGCGCTGAAAAGCACGCTGATTCTGAGCCGGATGGCGCCGGATGCGTCGCGGTTGCTGGATGAAGGAGCCCTGGTCTACGACGGCCATGCACAGGACCCCACCGTGGAAGGCCCGAAGCTGTACAAGCGCAACGGCTTCTACTACATCTTCGCGCCCGCTGGCGGAGTCCCCCAGGGCTGGCAGCTCGCGCTGCGCTCCGGAAACATCTATGGACCCTACGAGCGGCGCGTAGTGCTCAGCAAGGGCAACACCAACGTCAACGGTCCGCATCAGGGTGCGTGGGTCGACACTCCCTCGGGCGAATCGTGGTTCGTGCACTTCCAGGACAAGGGACCGTACGGCCGGGTCGTACACCTCGAACCCATGAAGTGGGTGGACGACTGGCCCGTGATCGGCAACGACGGCATGCCGGTGGCGAGCTACCGAAAGCCCAACGTCGGCAAGCCGCCTCCGCGCGCCACGCCGGCGGATTCCGATGAGTTCAACAGTCCGACGCTAGGACTGCAGTGGCAGTGGCAGGCGGACCCGCAACCCGCCTGGGCCTTCCCATCGGCGGCACTCGGGGCGCTGCGCCTGTATGCGATTCCGCCGCCGCCGGGCGCGCGCAACTTGTGGGAGGTGCCCAACCTGCTGCTGCAGAAGGTGCCGGCGCCCCAATTCACTGCCACTGCGAAGGTCACTTTCGACGCCCGGGTCGCCGAGGATCGGGTGGGCCTGGTGGTGATGGGGTCGGACTACAGCTATCTGGGGGTTCGCAGGAATGCCACCGGGCTCACCCTGTCGCAGAGCATCTGCAAGGACGCCGATCAGGGCTCGGCGGAGCGGGAGGCGGGTGCCGTTGAGTTGCCTGGCAGCACTTTTTACCTGCGGGTGCGGATTACGGCGGATGCCATGGCTCGGTTCAGTTACAGCACCGACGGCCGCGACTTCAAGGCGGTGGGCGAGCCCTTCGCGCTCGAGCCAGGCCGCTGGATCGGCACGAAGATCGGGCTGTTCGCGCTGGGTACAGTCCCGGTGAGCGAATACGGCTACGCCGACGTCGACTGGTTCAGAGTGGAGTGATCGAGCGCCACTTCGACGAAACCCTCGACGATGCGCACCGCGTGGTGGGCCAACGGCACCGTCGCCGGGGCTCCCAGCACACGTCCGTCCCTGACATCGAACGACGCGCCGTGCAACGGACAGATCAACCGCAGCCCGCGCAAGCGTCCCTCATTCATCCGCGCGTGCGCGTGCGTGCAGATATTGTCCAGCGCGAAGATCCCCTGCTTCGTATGACACAGAACGATCTCGCGGCCCGTCAACGAGCGCTCAACTCCGGCCCCGCAGGGGTCGGCAGCGGATTGCTCGACCCCACGCCGATCCAAGAGGACACACGCTCTCATCTGTCCCCGCGGGATATCCTTCAAGGCCATTGCTCGCTGGAACTCCATCCTACGGCGCCGGCTCGATTCTCATCACCACGCCGTCATCCTCGTCCGTGATCACATAGAGGAGTCCGTCCGGCCCTTGGCGGACGTCGCGGATTCGCTGATGCAGGTCCGTCAGCAATGTCTCCCGGCGCACATCGCCGAGGTTGTCATTGATCACCACTCGCTCGAGGCCCCCCGTGCGCGGCACTTCACCCCGCCGTGAGCTGCCGACGAATAGATTGCCCTTCCACGCAGGGAAGCGATCGCCGGTATAGAACGTCAGGCCTGAGGGCGCGATGGACGGTATCCACACGATGACCGGCGCCTCCACGCCCTCAGCCACCGGGGAGGCGGAGATGGGCGTGCCGTCGTAGTTGCGTCCGAAGCTGACTTTCGGCCAGCCGTAGTTCTTGCCCGCCTGGATGAGGTTCACCTCGTCTCCCCCGTTGGGTCCGTGCTCGGCATTGAGCACCAGACCCGTACCGGGCTGCACTGTGAGACCCAGATGATCGCGGTGGCCGTAGCTGAAGATCTCCCCGCGGGCGCCCGCATGCCCCACGAACGGATTGTCGGCCGGGATCTTGCCGTCGTCACGCAGCCTCAGCACCTTGCCGTAGATGCTGTCGAGGCGTTGTGCCTCGTCACCAAACGGGCCGCCGGTGGTCATGTAGACCATCCCGTCCTTGCCGAAGGCGAGCCGCGATCCGCTCGTGCTGCCGGAATCGCCTACGAACAGCTCCTCCACATGGGTGAGCGCATGACCGTTGAACTGGCCTCGCATCAGCGAGACGCGGCTTTCATGCCGCACCGGCGGCTTGGCATCCGCCGGAGGCGGGTTGCCCGCTTTGTTGAAAGTGAAGTAGACCCAATGATTGCTCGCGAACTGCGGGTGAAGCACTACGTCGTGCAGTCCACCGTTCCGGTACGGCGGGGGCGCGGGCAGTCCGGCGACTGGGTCCGGATCCAGCGTTGGAGACGGGCCGGTGGCGTTATGCACGATGCGCAGCGGTCCACCTCGCTCGGACACGAGCGCATCGCCCGAGGGCAGCAGGCAGATCGAGAACGGGTGCTTGAGGCCCCTCGCCACGACCACCACTCGGATTTTGTGCTGTTCCGCGGTATCGAACGTGTACGAGCTCTCCGTGATCGCCACCGGGGCGACTCCGATGTTCTGCGGCTGCTGCGCCATGGCCGAGATGGGCGCAACCAGCGCGGAAAGGAGAACTGCGGCGCGCAGTCTGCACGGATAGGGGATTGTTGGCATTGGCTGCAACCTCAATCTTCTGGCTCGGTACATGCCCGAATGATAGCGTGCGTTCGCGGGGAGTGCTGCGACTAATCATGCGGGGCCGAACCTGCGATTCCTGAAGGGAACGACGTGCCGATCTTTTCACGGCTGATACGCTGGTGGCGCGCGGCTGACGAGCGAGCTATCACGCCAATCACCTCTGTAGGCCTGAGCGCGGTCGCCCTGTGGACGGTGATCGGCCGCGTACTTGTGAGCTGGAGGCCACCGTGACCCGACCAAGGCGTGGACTACGAGTCCATCACAGTCGACCATGCGCGTCGACGCGTGTTGGATGGCGCAGCATCCATCGCAACACGCCATTGATCTCCGGTTTCATCCAAGTCAGCTGCGCCAGCTCACTGCGCAGCCGCTGCAAATTCCGACTGCTGTCTGTAGTACATAATCATCAATCAGGTCATGATTGGCGATTATGCAGCGTCAAACAGTGGCCATTGCTTTTGGACGGGTGTTGCGCGAGCTGCGTCGTGCGAGAGGTCTGTCGCAGGAGCAACTCGCCTCGCTCGGAGATTTCGACCGCACCTATCCCTCGCTGCTCGAGCGCGGGTTGCGGACACCCACGTTGAGCGTGATCTTTCGCCTCGCGGAGGTGCTGGGTATCGCCGCTTCCACCCTCGTGGCGAAGGCGTTCGAGGAAACGCAGAAGTGACTCGGTGCTTGGAATCTTAGCGCGGATTTGAGCGCGTGATCGCACTCGCGGCTGCGCGAGCGCGGCGACGGCGACTACTCGAGGTCTGGGTACGGCCCCTTGCCGCTCTCGGCGATGAAGCGATCGATGCGCGCTTCCAGCACCGGTAGCGGAACGGAGCCGAGTTCCAGCACGGCATCGTGAAAGGCACGGATATTGAAGCGGGAGCCGAGCGCCTTCTCGGCCTTGGCCCGCGCCTGCAGGATCGCTCTTTCACCCAGGTAGTAGGACAGCGCCTGCGCTGGCCATGCGATGTAGCGATCCACCTCGGTTTCAATCTCGTGCTCGGATAGCGCCGTGTACTCACGCATATACGCGAGCGCACGATCACGCGTCCAACCCTGGGAGTGAATCCCAGTGTCCACAACAAGACGCACCGCACGCCAGATCTGGTACCCCAGCATTCCGAAACGATCGTATGGAGTTTCGTACATCCCCATTTCCACGCCGAGGTACTCGCAGTAGAGCGCCCACCCCTCTCCGTACGCCGACAGATAGGTGTGCTGCCGGAACTCCGGCTGGTCCTTGTGCTCCAGAGCGATCGGGATCTGAAGGGCATGGCCCGGAGCCGCCTCGTGCAGCGTCAGCGCAGTCAGGTTGTACAGTGGCCGCGTGTCGAGCGCGTAGGTATTGAGGAGGTACACGCCCGCCCCACCCCGGCCGGCGGTGTAGAAGGGAGCAAGATCGGCAGGCACGGGCTTGATGGTGAACCGTTGCCGTGGAAGGTAGCCGAAGAACTGCGCGGCTTTGCCATCAAATTTCTTGGTGATCCAGGCGGCTCGCATCAGCAGCTCATCCGCGTTGCGCGCGTAGAACCTCGGATCGGTTCGCAGAGAGTGCAGGAACGCGGCAAAGTCTCCCTTGAAGCCCGTCTCCCGCATGACCTCGAGCATCTGCTGGTGCAGACGGGCCACTTCCGACTCGCCCAGCGCATGGATCTCGGCGGGGTCCAGCTCGAGCGTCGTGTATTCCCGGATCTTCGAGCGGTAGTACGCCTTGCCATCGGGCAGATCGTCCGCGGCGAGCGTCGTGCGAGTTCCAGGCAGGTATTCGGTCCGCATGAACTTCAACAGCTCGACGTAGGCAGGCTGCACGTTGTCGCGAATGACCTGGATGGCCTGCTGGCGCAACTGGGCACGGTCGCCATCCGCGACTCCGACCATGTCCTTGAAGGGCGTATAGAACAGGCTTTCCTCGGGCGTCACCTCCGTCACCGCGGTGATCGAAGCATCCCGTCCCTGCATAGTGATTCTCGGCGGCGTGAAGCCGCGCTTCATGCCGGCTCGCATCTCATCCATCTGCTCATGGAAATAGCGAGGGATATCCCGCATCTGTGCGATCCAGTTGCGGTAGTCCTTCAGGGTCTTGAACGCCCGCCGCGCGCTGTAGCCGATGTCCGTCCAGAAGGTCGAGTCGGAGTTGGCCGGCATCTCGTAGTCGCGAAACTGCTGGTCCGCGATCAACCCCTGGATCTGGGGCAGATAGATGTCGTAGTTGAGCTGCTCGGGGCTGGACAGCTGCTGCCGGTCGATCCCCTGGAGCTGCTGCAGCACGTCCTGCCAGTAACGCAGACGCATCTGCTGCGCAGCAGGATCGACCCGCGGCAAATGATCGGCGATGGGCCGCTGCGAATCCTCGTCATCCGGAAACTGGTCCTGGCGCCACTCCCATTCGGTGGAGTAGATCTTACGGAGACGGGCGTCCACCAGTTGCGAGGCCGGTTGCGTAGGGGGTTTCGAGGCCGGTGCGCAGGCGGTCACCGCGGCGAGCACCGCGGCGACCGCTGCAGCTTCAATGCGTCCTCTCAGGAAGAGCCTTTCAGGCAGCCGCTCATGAACTTCTTGCGGTCATTGCCCTTGAGTCCCTTGCTGGTGGCGTCCGCGTTGCAGCTCTTCATCTTCTGCTGCTGGCTGTTGGGAGCAGCGGCGGCGCTGCCGCCCGACAGGCAGCTCTTCATGAACGCTTTGCGAGCGTCACCGCTGAGGCTCTTCGCCTTGGCATCGGCGTTGCAGCTGGTCATCTTGGCCTGCTGACTGTTCTGCGCGTAGACAGCCGGGCTCGCCGAGCCCAGCACCAGCAGCGCTCCGGCCGCCAGTATCCATAGAGACCTTTTCATGGGACCTCCACTGAAATCGAGACAGGGGCAGTTCCGGGGAAGCATTTTAGACCTAAACCTGCTCCTTCACGAGGCGCCTGCGGCAGGACTGCAGCTCGCGTTTCTGCTTCGCGCTGATCGTCGGATAGGACAACTCGAGGTCCTCGAGCGTGCTCACGATGATCCGTGAGACGATCAGCCGCGCGTTCTCTTTGTCATCGGCCGGCACGACGTACCAGGGAGCGTGGGAAGTACTGGTCTCACTCAGGCACGCCTCATAGGCGTGCTTGTAATCGGACCAGAACTCGCGCTCCGCGATATCCGCCGCGCTGAACTTCCAGTTCTTGTCCGGATCGTCGATCCGCTTCAGGAAGCGTTCGCGCTGCTCGTCCTTGGAGAGGTGCAGAAAGAACTTGACGATTCGCGTCCCGTTGCGGTGCAGGTGCTTCTCGAGGTCGTTGATGGACTCGAAGCGCTTTCGCCAGATGTCGTGCGTATCCGCGCGATCGCCGGGAAGTCTCTCTGCCGCGAGAATCTCCGGGTGGACGCGCACGATCAGCACCTCTTCGTAGTACGAACGGTTGAAGATGCCGATACGGCCGCGTTCGGGGAGCGCGCGCGTCGTGCGCCACAGGAAGTCATGGTCCAGCTCCTCGGCGCTCGGATGCTTGAAGCTGAACACCTGGCAGCCCTGCGGGTTGACACCCGACATGACATGCTTGATGGCGCCGTCCTTGCCCGCGGCATCCATCGCCTGGAATATGAACAGCAACGCATAACGATCCTCGGCGTAGAGCAGATTCTGCTGGTGTTGCAGATCTGCCGTATCCGCCTCGAGCAGGGCCGCGTACTGCTCCTTGGACTCGTACAGCGGATCGATGGATGTCGGCCACTCATCGAGATCGACACGGGCGCCCGGCCGCACCCGAAACTTCCTGAGTTTGATATTCATGTACAAAGGAGTATAGCCCTGTTGACTCCGGAAACTTCACACTGCTAATTTCACAGCGCAGCCGTACGCACCCTCAGGAGGAATGCAATGCCTGCCCTGCTGCGCAAAGGCCACTTCCTGGGGGCAAAGCTGCGCGCGCTGCGCAAGCGCAACGGCCTGACGCTCGAAGAGCTCGCCTCGCGCTGCAACCAGCGCAACGCGCAGGCGGCGCCATCGGTCTCGTACTTGAGCATGATCGAGAGCGGCAAACGCACTCCGTCGCAGGAGTTGCTCGAGCTGCTCGGCCAGATATTCCAGCGCGACACCGGTTGGTTCCTCGATGAGACCCCCGCGCTCGAGCTGGCGCGGCCCACCGGACCCGTCGGCGGCACCGCACGTGTGCCGCTCGAGCCGGCCTTCCTGTTCTCCAAGAGCGTGCTGCAGGCTGCCATTCCGGAGCTGCTGGCGCAGACCGGCACCAGCGGACGGCAGTTCGCGCACCTGTTGATCCGCTCGCACCAGGAGACCTCGCGCAACGATTTCCCGGACCTCGAGCGTGCCGCCGACCGCGTCGGCGAGCGAAAATTTCCGCTCTCGGCGGACGATCTGCTGCGCCTGTGCAAGCGCCACGGCCTGGAGATCCGCTGGTTCGACCGCAAGCCGGTGCTGGCGCGCGATCAGGATCGCGAGGTGCGCAGCATGGTGCGCTCCTTCTTCCAGACTCCGAACATCGTGTACGCCAATCGCGCGCTGCAGTCGGACCGGGCGCGCTTGAAGTTCGATCTCGCGACCCACATCGCTCACAAAGTGCTGCACGGCGGCGACGGCTTGAAGTCCGCCCATGCCACGGGAGCGGAACTTGGAAGCAGCCCCGAGGGCGGAACGCCCGCCGGCATGAGCGCACAGGATGTGCTGCACGCCTGGCGCGATTTCGAATGCAGCTTCTTCGCCAGCTCGCTCCTGGCGCCACGAATTCCCTTCCGCCGCTTCCTCACACGGACGCAGCACCGCGTGCAGGCCGGTATGAAGCTGGAGTTGACCCCCTCGCTGATCATGCGGCGCATGACGCGGGTGTCGGCCTACCCCTATTGGCACTTCTTCGACGCCTACCCGCCCGGCTTTTTCCGGGCCGTGTACCGTGGTAACGGCATCCCCCTCCCCTGGGGTAACCTCGCGCAGGTGGGCGACCCCTGCCCACACTGGGCCGTGTTCCGGACGATCAACGGCGAACGCGGCGAGTCCGGCTCGCAGATTTCCGTGCTGCGCACCGGGGATCGCTCGATTCTGTATTGCTGTCATTCGCTGCGCGTGCGCGACATGGCCGGTAATCCGCATGTTTTATCGGTTGGGATCGATCTCGCGCCGGCGCTCGACTCGAACGGTGTCGAGACCCGCTCGCTCATCGAGTCGATCTACGTAGAGTGCCTGCGGCACCGCGGCGAAGCTCGCATTCCGAAGATGGCCGCGCAGATCCTGGGGGCCGTCGCCAGTGTGCTGAACATCTCCTGGATCGAGGACGCCCTGGTGCAACCGGCGCGGATCATCTGCCCGCGCAGCACCCGCTGCCCGCGCATCGACCGATGCGAAGGAGCGCGTCCCACGCGCGCCAAGGAAATCACCGAGGTGCGCGACGAAATTCTCGGCCGCGGTCTCATGAATACCGATTGAGGTCCCAGCGACACATAGCCACCCCTGCGTCGCCCTTGGCCGCCGTTGACCGACCGGTGGCCTCAGGTCTTGCGCCGCGGGTGGGCCAGCCGGCTGTTGCGGACGCTGTACAGAAAGTAGACGCCGATGCCGATGGCGTTCCAGACGAAGAAATACTCACGCGTCCGCGCCTGCAGGTTCATGAACAGATACGCGCAGCCGACCACCGCGAGCGGACCGATCAGCCACGCCAGCGGCGCCCTGAATGTCCGCGTCCGTCCGGGCTCACGCACTCTCAGGACGAGCATGCACAAGGCAACCGCAACGAAGGCGCAGAGCGTGCCGGCGTTGGCGACAGCGGCGATGTCAGCGAGCGGAAACAGGCCTGCGACCACCGAGACGACGATGGCCGTGAACAGCGTCATCGCGACGGGCGTTCCGGTTCGTGAGCTGACGCGCCCCCACCGCTCGGGGAGCAGTCCGTCGCGCGCCATGACAAAGAAAATCCTGCTCTGCCCGTACATGAATGCCAGAATCACCGTGGGCAGCGCAATGACCGCGGCCGCTCCGATAACCGTGGCCGCCAGTGGATGGCCGAGGGTGCGCAGGATGTGCGCGAGCGGCTCCGGGCTCTGGGCGAACTGTCCGAACGGCATCGCTCCCAATGCAGCCGCCGCGACTGCCATGTACAGCAGCGTGCAGGCGATCATCGAGCCGATGATTCCGAAGGTGATGTCGCGCCCCGGGTTGCGCGCTTCCTCCGCTGCAGTCGACACGGCATCGAACCCATAGAAGGCGAAGAAGATGATCGCGGCGGCGGCCATGACGCCGCGCGTATCGGCGCCTTCGGTGTGCGCAGTGAAGCCATATGGCATGAACGGCGAGAGATTTCCGGATTTGAACGCGGCAAGTCCGATCGCTATGAAAACCAGCAGCGCCACGATCTTCACGCCCACGAGCGCGCTGTTGACCGTTGCACTCTCACGCATGCCGGCCATGAGCATGCCCGCGACGGCAAAAATGATGACGATGGCAGGGACATTCACCGCCCCACCGGCAAATGCGCCCGACAACAATGCCTCAGGAATGTGGGCACCGGCGGCCTGCAGAAACCCTGCTGCATAGCCCGACCAGCCGACCGCGACGGCGCTGCAGACGACGGAATACTCCAGGATCAGGCTCCAGCCCACGATCCAGGCGAGTAGCTCTCCCCCCACGGAGTAGGTGTAGGTGTAAGCGCTGCCGGCCACCGGCATCAGGGTCGCCATCTCCGCGTACGCAAGGGCAGCGCACACGCACACCACGCCGGCGATGATGAACGAGAGGATCACGGCGGGACCTGCGAGGCCGGCGCCGACTCCGATCAGTGTGTAGATCCCGGTGCCGACGATGGCGCCCACGCCCAGGGCGACCAGGTGGGGCCAGCTCAAGGTGCGCCGCAGACGGCGGCTCGGATCCGGATGCTGAACGGCGTCGAGGGACTTGCGCCGTTTCCAGAAATCCGCGTTGCCGCTCAGGATAACGGTTCCCGTGCGCCGAAGCCCCGCATCAGCATCGCAAACATCTTGCGCATCCCCTTGACGCTCAGATCGCCCGACACGAAATACATCCGCAGATACGATGCGCCCATGAGCGCATCCACCGCCAGCTCCACATCGGTCCCCGGCGGCAGCTCCTTTCGTTTGATCGCGCGATTCAAGACCACGCGTACCGGCTCCCGGCGCCGCTCCATGACGGGGTCGAATACTGCGGCGAGCGCCGGGTTACGTGCGCGCTCGGCGATCAGCGTCGGCATGATCGCATTGGACGGCGGCCGATACAGGATCCGCAGACCCTGGCGGTACAGATCGAGCAGGTCCGAGAGCAGATCGCCCCGGTCGCGCGGCACCAGCGGGGGCCAGCGGTTGAACGCCTCGATCACCAGGTGCTCTTTCGTCGGCCAGCGACGGTAGATGGTCGACTTGCTGGCACGCGCCTCAGCGGCCACTTTGCTCAGAGTGAGGCGCGCGTAGCCCTCGTGCGTCAACAGCTTGGTGGTAGCGTTGATGATGGCATCCTCAGAGCGCTTGCTGCGCGGCCGCCCCGGCCGAACGGCCTCCCGCGACCGCTCGCCGCTCTGACTTGCCACCGGATGGCGTTTCACCGTTCGGTCCGCACTGGTGCGCATCAACACTCCGCTGCACGAGACATGAGCCCGAGCCGGACGGCCGGCTGCGGGTGTGTGAGGCCACGGCGCACGACTATCTCATACACCAGCCTGCCGCAGCACTCCCCTGCGCGCGCCGCTTGCCGGCGCCACTGTCTGTTGCAACGCGCCGACCGGCCATCGCAAGGCACTCACCTGCCACGATCAAGCGTGTTGAGCGGTGTTACCGCAGTCGGCCCCCAGGCAGGTCGCCCGGCCTCCGGGGAACGCAGCGGCTCGCATTCGATCAACGTGTTCAGACAACGCCGTGTCAGCTCCTGATATGCGCGCGTCCCCGTAGCCTTCCACTCCAGCTCCTCCGCGCTGAGCTCACGGACGATACGCGCAGGAGAGCCCACGACCAGCATGCGAGCAGGCACTACGAAACCGGCGCGGATAAAGCTGCCGGCGCCCACCAAGGCCTGCTGACCGACGACGGCGTCGTCCATGACGATTGCGCCAATACCCACGAGTGCAGCGCGGCGAACGATGCAGCCGTGAAGAACCGCCGCGTGGCCGATGTGGGATTGCTCTTCGAGAGTGACTTGCTTGGCCGGGAACGTGTGCAGCACACAATTGTCCTGCACGTTGCTGCCCGCGCCGACGACGATGCGACCAAAGTCGCCACGCAGCGCAGCACCAGGCCCTATGTAGCAACCCGGCCCCACGATGACATCACCGATCAGTGTTGCCGCAGGATGGACGAAAGAGGTGGAATCGACGACGGGAACGAGGCCATCGAGACTGTAGACCGGCATGTCCTCGCCCCTAGCTGCTGCGGCGCTTGCTGAGAAAGGCCTGCGCCGCTGCGCGGAATTCCGCAGAGCCGAGCTGCTCTCGGAAAGCCTCCAGTTCCTCCTCCATCCGGCCCAGCAGGGTTGTCGAGCCGCTCTGCAGCAAACGACGCGTCGCCAGCAGAGCTCCGCCGGGCTGCTGCGCGAGCTTGCGCGCAAGTGCGCGCGCTTCATCCATCAATGCCTGGTCATCCACGATACGGTTCACCATTCCGATGTCGAAGGCTCGCTCGGCGTCGATCGGCTCCCCCAGCAGCAACATCTCCGCGGCACGCTGATAGCCAACGAGCCGCGGCAGTAGCAGCGAGCTGGCGGCCTCCGGCACCAAGCCGAGCTTCACGAAGGGCATGGAAAGGCGCGCGCTGCGAGCTGCGACCACTAGATCGCAATGAAGCAGCAGTGTCACACCGATGCCGACGGTCGAGCCCTGCACGGCGGCGACCATCACCTTGCGAATGGCCGGCAGAGTGCGAATGAAGCGGGCCGCATCGTGATCTGCGTCGATGGGCGGTCCGCTCAGAAAATCGTTCAGGTCATTTCCCGAGGTGAAGCTCGCGCCTTCACCGCTGAACAGGATCACGCGCACACTATCGTCAACGTTGGCGGCGTGAATCGCGCCCGTGAGCGCTCGGTACATCTCGAGGGTAATGGCATTGCGTTTGTCCGACCGATTGAGGCGTACTTCGCATACCCCGTCGGACGCGGAGACGATCACGTGTTGCGGCTCGCTCATGCGCCGTATCTTACCGCTCGCGCCGGCGAGTGCTGCTCTGCCGGCTTCCCGTATGTATATAATCATATTATAATCCGGAGATGATGAGCTCCATTCCGCGCCTGAGCCGGCTGGCCGTCGAGCGGGCGATGTCCAGCCACGATCAGATCGTTGCCGTGCTCGCGACGGAGATCCTCAAGGGGATCCACAAGCCCGATACCAACATGCCGTCCGAGCCCGCTCTCATCGAGCGCTTCCAGGTGTCGCGGACGGTGATGCGCGAAGTCACGAAAACGTTGGCCGCGAAAGGCCTGGTCATGTCGAAAACGCGCGTCGGCACGCGCGTGCTCGATCCGGTGAACTGGAACCTGTTCGACGCAGACGTGCTCGCCTGGCGCGTGCGGATCGGCCTCGACGACGGCTTCTTGCAAAACCTCACCGAGATCCGGCGCGCCGTCGAGCCTGCAGCAGCCGCCTTCGCCGCCCGGCGACGCACGACTGCCGACATCGCGCGCCTGCGCTCTCTTGTAGCGCGCATGAGTGCCACCACGCACACGCGCCAGAGCTTTGCGGAAGTGGATCTGGAGTTTCACCTGGCGATCGGCTCGGCCTCGGGTAACCCCCTGATGCGCGCCATCGCCAGCGTCATCGAGGCCGCCCTGGTGGCCTCCTTCTCGATGAGCTCGCCGGTCGACGATGCCGGGGATCACGAGGTCACCTCCAACAGCCACGCCGCGATCGTAGATGCGATCGAGGCGCGGGACGAAGCAGCCGCCGCAGCCGCCATGCTGAAGGTCATCGACATCGGTGTGCGGCGCATCGAGTCAACGAAGAAGCGACGAGGAACGAAGAAATGAGCCGGCCGACGTCCACCGAAGGAACGCAATCCAACACCGGAGCGGGCCGCCGCCTGCGCTCGCGCGCCTGGTTCGACAACCCCGACCATCCGGACCTGACCGCGCTGTACCTCGAGCGCTATCTCAACTATGGCCTGACTCTGGATGAGTTGCGCTCCGGCAAGCCGATCATCGGCATAGCGCAGACCGGCTCGGATCTGTCCCCCTGCAATCGCCACCACCTGATGCTCGCGCAGCGCGTGCGCGAAGGCATTCGCGAAGCCGGCGGCATCGCCATCGAGTTCCCGGTCCATCCCATCCAGGAAACCGGCAAACGCCCCACCGCCAGCCTCGACCGCAACCTCGCCTACCTCGGACTCGTGGAAGTGCTGTACGGTTATCCGCTCGACGGCGTCGTCCTGACGATCGGCTGTGACAAGACGACACCTGCGTGCCTGATGGCGGCCTCGACCGTCGACATTCCCGCCATCGCGCTCTCAGTCGGCCCCATGCTCAACGGCTGGCACAGGGGCGAGCGCACCGGCTCAGGTACCATCATCTGGAGAGCGCGCGAGCTGCTGGCCACGGGGGAGATCGACTACGAGGGCTTCGTAGAGCTCGCAGCCACCTCCGCGCCCTCTACCGGCTACTGCAACACCATGGGCACGGCGACGACCATGAACTCCCTCGCCGAGGCCTTGGGGATGCAGCTCCCCGGCTCCGCCGCGATCCCGGCACCCTATCGCGAGCGCCAGCAGATCGCCTACGAGACCGGCAAACGAATCGTTGCGATGGTGCACGAGGATCTGCGCCCCTCGAAGGTCATGACGCGCGATGCCTTCCTCAACGCCATCGTCGTCAACTCGGCAATCGGCGGCTCGACTAACGCGCCGATTCACATCACCGCCATCGCCCGCCACCTCGGCCTCGAGCTGCCGCTGCAGGAATGGCAGACTCACGGGCAGCACGTGCCCTTGTTGGTGAATCTCCAGCCGGCAGGCACCTATCTGGGTGAGGACTATCACCACGCGGGCGGCGTGCCGGCGGTGGTGAACGAGCTGATGAAGCACGGGCTGATCCGCGAGAACGCCCTCACAGTCAACGGCCGTACCATTGGCGACAACTGTCGTGGGCGTGAGATCCAGGACCCCCAGGTGATCCGACCGTTCGAGCAGCCGCTACGCAAGGACGCAGGCTTTCTCGTTTTGCACGGCAACCTGTTCGACTCCGCGATCATGAAGACGAGTGTCATCTCCGAAGAGTTCCGCCGGCGCTATCTGAGCAATGCGTCCGATCCGGATGCCTTCGAGGGACCCGCCGTGGTGTTCGACGGGCCGGAGGACTATCACGCGCGCATCGACGACCCGGCGCTCGGCATCGACGAAGCGACGATGTTGTTCATGCGCGGAGCCGGCGCGATCGGCTACCCCGGGGCGGCGGAAGTCGTCAACATGCGGCCGCCCGCTTATCTCATCAAGCGCGGCATCATGTCTCTGCCGTGCATCGGCGACGGCCGGCAGTCAGGCACGTCCGCCTCTCCCTCCATCCTGAACGCCTCGCCCGAAGCGGCCGCCGGCGGCGGACTTGCGCTGCTGAAGACCGGCGACCGCGTGCGCATCGACCTAGGCAAGGGCACCGCCAACATTCTCATCTCCGATAGCGAGCTGGCCGCGCGCCGACGCGCGCTCGAGGCCGCGGGCGGCTACAAGTTCCCCGCCTCACAGACTCCGTGGCAGGAGATTCAGCGCTCGATGGTCGACCAGCTCAGCGCCGGCATGGTGCTCAAGCCGGCGGTGAAGTATCAGAAGATCGACGAGAAGTTCGGCGTGCCGCGCGATAACCACTGACGCAGAATCGCGCGAAGCGCGCGCGGTGGTGTGCACGCTGCGTGCACTGGTCTCTCCCTTCTTTATTTCGGCCTGGTCGGCGGCCTTACACCCACCCGCCGTCCACGACATAGTGTTGGTTGGTGCAGGCACTGGCCTCGTCCGAGGCGAGAAACACGATGAACTTCGCGATCTCCGCCGGCTGCAGGCGGCGCTTCAGGCACTGCCGCTCCATCAGCTGAGCCTCGCTCTCCGGCGTCAGCCACTTGTCGATCTGGCGCTGAGTCATGATCCACCCGGGCGCTACGGCATTCACGCGAATGCCGAACTGTCCGTAGTCGCGCGCCAGTGAGCGCGTCAGTCCGATGACTCCTGACTTCGAGGCCGTGTAGGCGGCCATGCCGCCCTGGGCGATCATCCAGGAGACCGAACCGAGATTGACGATGGCGCCTGCTCCGGCGGCTTTCATGTCGGGCAACACCGCCTGCGAGCAGAAGAATTGATGTCGCAGGTTGACGGCGATGCGGCTGTCCCAGATCTCCTCAGTCACCGACTCGGTGGGATGACGCTCGTCGTGCGCGGCGTTGTTGACCAGAACCTGGATGGGGCCGAGGCGCGATTTGACGGCACCCACCGCACTCTTCAGCGCCGGGATGTCGGTCAGGTCGCAAGGCTCGAAGTGCACCGGCGTGCCTGCCTGCGTCAACGACTGCACCAGCGCCCGCGAAGGGGCGACGGCGATGTCCAGAAAGGCGACACGTGCCTTCTGCCGCGCGAACTCGCGGACGATGAACTCTCCGATCCCCGAGCCGCCGCCGGTGACCAGCACCACCTTGTTCTGCAAATCCGGATAAATCGCGCCCATCTGACCTCGAGCTCTTACATCATCGCCGCGTGAGCTGCGCCTCGCGGCACGGCAAACCCGGAACATCGGTTCGAAATCGAAACAAGTCCCCTGCCAGCGGCTGCGCGGCGCGCTCGGCCGGCGACAGACCTTTCCAGGCCGTGGTTGCGAAGGCCGTGCAGCCATCCTCGCCACCAAAGGCGATCTTGGTCACGTTTGCGCAACGTACACGCACCGTGGTGAGCAGCTCTCCCGCGGGAGAATAGCGGCGGACACCCCAACCGGACCACAGCGCGACCCACACGCAGCCTTCGGCGTCGACGGTGGTTCCATCGGGATAGCCGTCCGCGGGGGCAATGCGCACGAACACTCGCTTGCCCGACAGCTTACCGGGCCCGGAATGATCGAACGCGTAGACGACACGGCTCAACGTGTCCGTGTGGTAGAAGACCGCGCCGTCGGGACTGAATGCCGGGCCGTTGGTGATGATGTAGCCCTGATCGAGCGCAGTGTGGCGGCCCTGGGCATCCAACCGATACAGCGCTCCCGTCGGGCTCGATTCGTGATCGTCCATCGAGCCGAACCATATGCAGTCATCGGGTCCGACACTCGCATCGTTGAGGCGATTATCGGGGGCGTGGGGCTCGACCGCGGCCAGATGCTCGAATGTACCGGCTTGCGGATCGAACGTGTGCAGGCCGGATTTCATGCCGACGAGGAAGCCGCCGCCGCGCAGCGGTATGACGAAGCCGGGCTTGGAGGGTGCCTGCCAGGCGTTCTGGCGCCCCGTGCCCGGCTCGTAGCGCCGCACCAATCCGCCCTTGATGTCGACGAACCACAGAGCCGAATCGCGGGGCACCCAGATCGGCCCCTCGCCAAGCTCCGCCCCGACCGTGCAGACGTGCTCTGCCTCGAGCAGAACCGGTTTGTGGCTGCCCTGTCTCACTTCACGACCAGTTACGACCAGACGTATGCGGTCTTCACCTGGGTGTAGAACTCCACTGCCGCGAACCCCTGCTCGCGAGGTCCGTAGCTGGAGCGTCGCATCCCTCCGAAAGGCACATGATAGTCGACTCCGGCCGTCGGCAGATTCACCATGACCATGCCCGCACGGACTGCACGCTGAAAGTGTCGTGCGTGTTTGAGCGAAGTCGTCACGATGCCCGCCGAGAGACCGAATTCACCGCCGTTGGCGACCTCGAGAGCCTCATCGTAGTCACGCACCCGGATCACGCTCGCTACCGGACCGAAAATCTCCTCGCTGTTGACGCGCATCTTCTGTGTCGTGTCCGCGAAGACGGCCGGGCTGACGTACCAACCGGGCTTGTCGAGAGAGAGCGGCTCGCCTCCGGTCACCAGGCGTGCCCCTTCCTTCTTCGCAATGTCCACATACGACAGGGTCTGCTGCATCTGCTCACGGCTGGCAAGAGGCCCCATCTGCGTGGTGGCCTCCAAGGCATCGCCCACCTTCAGCCCGGCTGCGCGCTGCGCGAGAGCAGCCACAAAGCGATCATGTATCCCGTTCGTGACGATGAGTCGACTGGAGGCGGTACATCGCTGTCCAGTGGCATAAAAAGCCCCGTCCAATGCGCAAGCGACGGCCCGCTCCAGATCCGCATCATCCAGCACGACCAGGGGATTCTTGCCGCCCATCTCCATCTGCACCCGTGCCTGGCGAGCCATCGCCGCGGCACCGACTTTGGCGCCCGTGGCCTGCGAGCCCGTGAACGAGATGCCATTCACTCCGGGATGGTTGACAAGGGCATCGCCGACCGAGCCCCGTCCGAGGACCAGGTTGAACACCCCCGCCGGGACAGCCGCCTCGTAGATGCAATCCGCGAGGGCCGCGGCCGTCGCCGGCGTTGGGCCGGCAGGCTTGATGACCACCGTGTTGCCGAACGCCATGGCGGGAGCGGACTTCCACGCCGGAATCGCGATCGGGAAATTCCACGGGGTGATGAGCCCGAACACCCCTACGGGCTCACGCGAAGTCGTCACGTCGACGCCAGGGCGCGTGGAGGAAAGGTTCTGTCCGTGGCGGCGCAGCGCTTCGCCGGCGAAGTATTTGAAGATGCGGCCGGCGCGCGCCACCTCGCCGATTCCTTCTGGCAGAGTCTTGCCCTCCTCGCGCGAGAGCAAACGGCCCAGTTCCTCGCGCCGCCGCAGAATGATCTCCCCCACGCGATCCAGGCAGTCGGAGCGCACTTCCGGAGAAGCATCCGACCACGCGGGGAATGCCTTGCGCGCCGCTTCCACGGCGGCATCCACATCACTCTTACCGCCGTCGGGAAACCGCGCGACGATCTCACTGGTGTTGGAAGGGTTCTCGCTCTCGTGCACCACAGAAGCGCCGACTCGAGCGCCACCGATGTAATGACTGAGATCTTCCGTCTGCGTTCGCGCGGTCGCCTTGTTCATCTCGACACCTTCACCCCGGCCACTTGGCCTTGCCTGCCATGGCCACGTCATCCACCGGGCCCGCGCTCGGCGCCAGGCGAGCACTCCCCGGGCGCCACAAGTCCTGAATCGCTTCCAGCGTCTTGCCCTTGGTCTCCGGCACGTAGCGCGCGACGAGCAACGCCGCCAACAGGCTCATGGCGCCGTAGATCCAATAGGGGAAGCCGTGATTGAACATCGCATTCAGCGCCGAGCTCCCGATGAGAATCTTGAACGTCCAGGATACGAACAGGTTGGCGATCCACTGGGCCGCCACCGCAATGGCCATCGCTTTGCCTTTGATGGCGTTGGGGAACATCTCCGAGAGCAGCACCCACACCACCGGTCCCCAGGAGAGCGCAAAGCCGGCGATATACGTGAGGATGGCGATCAGCGGCGCAATCCCGCTTGCCTTCGTATAGAAGAGGCATCCGAGGACGATCATCGCCACGCCCATGATCAGAGCGCCGACGATCAGCAGCGGCCGGCGTCCCCAGCGGTCCACCGTCAGGATCGCGATTACGGTGAAGATCGTGTTGGCGGCGCCCACGACGATCGTCTGCAGCATGGCACTGTCGGTCGAAGCGCCGAGGTTGCCGAACATCAACGGGGCGTAGTAGAGCACGGCGTTGATGCCGACGAACTGCTGGAATACCGACAGGAGGATGCCTACGACGACCACGGCGGTGCCGAAGGAGAACAGCGGCAGCGTGGGCGTTTTCAAAGTACTCTCGATCTCGGTGACGATCGCTCGCGCGTCGGCCTCATCGGTAATGCGGCGCAGCCCCTGCAAGGCGCGCTCGTTTTGTCCCCGCAGCACGAACCAGCGCGGGGTGTCAGGAACGAACAGCAGCAGCACCAGGAACAGCAGCGAGGGAATCGCCTCCGATGCGAGCATCAGCCGCCAGCCCGTCGCTTTGACCCAGGCATCGTCACCCTGGGCTGCGATATACCAGTTGACGAAATACACGATGAGCATGCCGCCGACGATGGCCAGCTGGTTGAATGACACCAGCCTGCCGCGAATCGCGCTGGGAGAGATCTCGGCGATGTACAGCGGCGAGAGCATGGAAGCGACGCCCACGCCCACCCCGCCCAGGATGCGGTAGAGGATGAAGGGCCAGAGCGCGGCCGGCCCCATGTGGCCGATGCTCCCCAGCCCGAGCTCCGGCACCGCAGAGCCGATGGAGCCGGCGAGGAACAGCAGTGCAGCCACGATCATGCCGCCCTTGCGTCCGAGGGAATTGGAGAGCCAGCCCGCCAGGGCCGCCCCGAGCACGCACCCGAACGTCGCACACGAGATCGTCCAGCCCGACCAGCTGCTGGCCGCCGTCTCCGAGAGGTGCTGTGGAGCGATGAAATAGGCGTCGATCGAGCTCACGGCGCCGGAAATGACCGCTGTGTCGTACCCGAACAGCAGTCCGCCGAGCGTCGCGACGAACGTCAACCCCACGATCAGTGAGGTGTTCACTTTTGTCATCTGATCCCCTCGTTCACTGATTCATTGGCGAAAATTTCCTGCGGAAATTTTCGCGGAATCCAGGCCCCAGCCAGCCCACGCGGCCGGCGAAAAGCGTGGTTTTCGCCGGCGTCCCACCCTTCCGCGAAATTTTCGCGGAATCCAGGCCCTCAGCCAGCCCACGCGGCCGGCGTCAACGCCACCCCGCATCCACGAAATACTCGTGAGAGGTGCACGCACGCGCGTCGTCCGAAGTCAGGAACAGCGCCAGCGAAGCAACGTCCTCCGGCTCGACGCGAAACTTCAGGCACTGCTGCGCCAGGATGCGTGCCTCCTCATCTGGAGTGTGCCAGAGACGGGTCTGGCGTGGCGTACGTACCCCGCCGGGTACGATACAGGTGACGCGGATACCGTGTTCCCCCAGTTCGCGCGCCAACGCGCGGGTCATGCCCTCGATTCCCGCCTTGGCAGTTTGATACGCAGTCAGATTCGGCAGGGCCAGATGCCACGAGACCGAGCCAAGGTTCACTATGGCGCCGCTGCGCGCCGCCTTCATCCCGGGCGTGACTGCCTGGGCACAGAAGAACAGGTGGCGCAGGTTCACGGCCAGCCGGTCGTCCCAATACTCCGAGGTGACACTCTCGAAGGTGTGCCTGTCGTCGTTGCCCGCATTGTTGATGAGGATCTGCGGCGCTCCGGAGCGCTCGGCGATCTGCGCAAACGTGGCGTGCACCGCCTCGAGATCGCGCAGGTCGCAGTGATAGAAGCGCGGCGCCGGAGAGGCGGACTTCGCCAGCGAGCGCTCGAGGGCGCGCGACTCCTCCACCGCGATGTCCAGAAAGCTGACATTCGCGCCCTGGCGGGCGAATGCGGCCACGATCGAGGCGCCGATCCCGGATCCTCCGCCGGTCACAACCACTCGTTTTCCCCGCAGGCTCGGGTAGACTGCGGTGTGCGTCTGCAACGCGGTATCGTTCATTCAACTCTCTTTCTCGTTGACTCGCCCGAACCGAGCAGACCCCGCGCGGCCAGGTTTCGCATGAGTGCGGATAATCCGAAGGTCCACGGCGGTGCGGCCTCGCACGTGGTCACCTTGTTTTCCAGGCTCCCGAGCCGTTCGCTGAACACGCGCACGACATCGCCCTGCTTGTGTGTGAAGCCGCGGCCGGCGACGTCGCGATCCTCGATCGGGGCGAACATCGTGCCGAGGAAGAGTGCAAAGCCGTCCGGATACTGATGATGGCGGCTCGAGGTCTGGCCGATCAGCTCCAGCGGATCGCGACTGATGAGCGACATGGAGCTGCGGCCCGCGAGCCGGAAACCGTCCTCGCCCGTCACCTCCAGGCCCACTTCGCAGCTGCGCACGTCATCCAGGGTGAAGCGGGCGTCGAACAACCGCACGAACGGTCCGACGGCGCACGAGGCATTGTTGTCCTTCGCCTTGCCGAGCAGCAGGGCACTGCGGCCTTCCAGGTCCCGCAGGTTGACGTCGTTGCCGAGCGCGGCACCGATCGGGCGGCCGCGCGGATCGCACACCAGCACCACTTCGGGCTCCGGGTTGTTCCAGGCGGAATCAGAGCGGATGCCTACCCAGTCGCCCCAGCCCACTGAGGAGAGCACCGGCACCTTGGTGAAGATTTCGGCATCGGGGCCGATGGCGACCTCCAGATACTGAGACCACAGTCCATCGGCCAGCAGAGCTTCCTTCAGCCGCGCCGCCTCCGGGGATCCTGGCTTCACCGAACGGATATCGGTGCCGACACGGCTCTGCAGGGAATCGCGCACGGCCTGCGCACGGGCCGCATCGCCGCGGGCGCGCTCTTCGATCACTCGCTCGACGGCGGAGACCGCGAACGTGACGCCGCTCGCCTTGACGCACTGCAGGTCCAGGGGTGAAAGCAGGCGCGGGACCGCGGGACGCTGCGTCGTCCAGGCCGGTGCCAAGGCCAGGGACTCCAGCTCGCCCAGATCCGCCCCTGGGAGCCGCGGCTGCGAGCTCCAGGTCTGCAGCCACCCGGCGGCGAACTCGGCCGTCGTGGGGGCCAGGGCGGACAGGTCACTGACGCGCCCGTTGCGGACCAGAATGGGCGTCGGCCCCGCCTGCGTCAGCAGGCGGCCCAATAGAAGCGCGTCGCGCCAGTCACGCGGCAGATGTTGCTGCATCCGTGCGCCCCCTTGATCGCGCGGCGGACAACTGTGGTAGCGCTACCATCCTCCGCGGGGGCGTGGCTGTCAAGGGGTGGGAAGTGGCCTGATGCTCAGTTCCGAGCGTGCGGGACGCGCCACGAGGTGGTAAAGCCCGCCGCGAGACGCCTGTCACACGGGCACGTCCGCTAGCGTGGGCCCAAGGCGTCGGGCGTGGGTATGTACGCCACGAGCCGCACCCGCACCGACGCCCGGGTGCGGCTTCAGGGCGTCAGGGCGCGCCCTTGAAGGCGACGGCCATGCCCGCCCAGGCGCGAATCGGATCCGAGTTCGGCTGCAGCACCTGCCACGTCAGGCCGACTTGATTGGTGCTGGTGGTGATGATGTGGCCCCAGCCATTGTTCTCGTCGATCGGCTCGGGCCCATCGATGTTCTCCCCGGAGAAGCGGTTGCCGTCGAAGTAGCCGCCACTCAGGCCCACCGCCGTATTGTAGTCCCACATGATCTCGGCGAGCACGATCTCCTTTGCCGTCGAGGGGGTGATGCCGAAGGGCATCGTATAGCTGCCCGGGTTCGGGCCGTCTCCTCCGCCGCCGACGACCCTATCCAGCGGCGAGCTTGCGGCACCGGCGATGTCGTAGAAGAGAATCGTAAAGTCACCCTCGGTGCCGGTCCAACGCATTGCAAGAGACAGATCGGCCGAGCAGGCGGCGTTGCCTGCGTAATAGGCCTGCACCAGGTTATCCGCGTCGGTGTAGTTCTGTCCTGCCTGCCGCCACGCATTCTGATTGGAGTCGGTGACGGCAGTGACGCTCTCCGGGTTGTTACCGCCGCCGACCATCGCCACGAGGAGATTGCCATCGCACGGCAGCTGCACCTGCAGTGGATTCTGGAACGGCATGTAGGTCCCGCCGGATTGCGGGTGGTAAGGAACGTTCTCGTGCAGGAGATGCACAACGCGCAGCCCCGACGGGATGCCTCCTGCGGAGCCGCTCTTGAGCAGAACGGCCGCCGCGACCCAGTTGTCGCTATGGCCGAGAGTCAGCGACGGCTGCAGCGCGCTGGTGGAATTGTAGACGCCGTATTGTCCTGCCCAACCATCCAGCAGGTCGGCACTGAGCAACTCCCAGCCCACATTCGCTTGCGAGCCCGCACTGAAGCTCGACTGCGACCAGGACAAGCTGGCGACAACCTGGTAAACGACGTCGCCGCTGCGTGATGGGGTCAACGTTCCCGCCCGCGCTGCCGTTCCGGTGCCATTGCCTCCGGAGCCGGCACCATCGATGCCCACCACGTTGGCGAGCTCGCTCGCCATCGGCTGCACCCAGCCACCGGGGTCACTGCTGAAGCACAGGGACAGGGAGCGAGCCCCGGCCGCAATGTTGAATGCAGCTGCGATGCCGGCGGACTGACCGTCGGCAGAATCGTAGTACCGCGCGGCAATCGTATAGCTGTCGCCCTTGTCGTCGGTGACGCTCGGCGCCGGATTGCCATGATAGGTGAAGCCGACGATCACGGCATTGCCTGCGGTCGTTGGATTCGGCAGCTGGAAGTAGTAGCAATACGGGCTGCCGAAATCGTTGCCGCGCACGTTGGAAGAGCTGACGTGCTGCACGAGATCGCTCGCGGCGTCAGTGGCGGCCCCAACGCTGACGGAGGCGCTCGCGGTTGCTGTGCCGCCGCTCCCACCGCAAGTAAGGGTGTAGGTCGCGTTCTGAGTAAGGGCGCCGGTCGTCTGCGAGCCAGAGGTTGCAACTGCTCCCGACCAACTTCCGGAGGCGGCGCAGGAGGTCGCGCCACTCGTGCTCCACGTCAGTGTAGAGCTCCCGCCGCTGGCGACGCTGGTGGGACGCGCAGTGATGCTCACGACGGGCGGAGGTGGCGGTGGCGCGCTCCCACCGCTCGACCCGCCGCCCGAGACACTGCCCGCTGCGTGCAATGCGGCCACGGCCATGACCCAGGGGCCTGCAGGTGAAAGCGCTGCAGAGGCGTTGTAGGTGCCGGCGGATGCGGCCGTCTCATCCTCGAGGATGTCGCCATCGGGATTGGTGACGAGACGGGTGGTGTAGCCTGCCCCTGAGTGATTCGTCGTCGTCGCGACGTAGTTGGCTCCCACCAGCAGATCGCCGGCTGTCGATGTGACGATCTGTGGACTGGCGCTGGTGTAGCCCGATCCGCTCGCCGCGGCACCCGTGTCGAGTGGATGCTGTGGATCGATACCGCGGTACTCGGCGATGCGCAGGTCTGGATAGGGGACGGCGGCGTCGAAAGTCACCGTCACCTTATTGCTTCCTGCGTTGGCCGCAATGATGTTGGAGGCCACGTAGATCGCTATCGAGCCTGCGGCTCCGCCGGCCGGTCCGACCGCGAGGTTGTAGGTGTTGCCGTTCGTATCAGTGACCGACAAGACATGCGAGGTCTGATCGCTCCAGCCGATAGCGATGACATTCGCGTTGCCCGCGCTCTGCGCCTGCCCATAGGCTAGAGTGACACTCGTCTGCGGATTCTGCGGTGTAGTAGCGATGCCCTGGACGTAGCCGAGCGGCGCAACCGTGGCGGCGCCGGTGGTCGCGCTCGCCGTCGCCGAATAAGCGCTGAGATTGCCGGCGGTATCCCGAGAGCGAACGCGGTACTCGTAAGTGATACCGGCGGACAGTCCGGCGTCGGTGTACGAGGTGCCCGAGACACTCGCTATCTGCACAAAGTTGCTGCACCCGGCACCCGTGCATCGTTCGAGGAGGTACGCCGCCACACCCACGTTGTCGGTAGAGGCTTGCCAGGTGAGATCGATCGCCGCAGTCGAAGCGGCGCTGGCCTGCAGCTGAGTTGGTGCAGTAGGCGGCTGGCCATCGGCGGTGGACTGCCCCGAGCCGCCCCCCGCGGAGGTGGCCTTGAATGCCGCCGCCTGCATGATCCACGATCCCACCGGCCCGATCGCTGCGCCGGCGGAGTATTTTCCTGCGGTCGCCGCGATGCCGTCCTCGAGGATGTCGCCGTCAGGACTGGTAAAGATACGTGCAGTGAACCCCGGACCGGCCCCCGTCGTCGAGGTCGCAACGTAGTCCGCAGCAACCAGCAGGTCCTGCGAGCCCACCGTGGTCAGCGTGCCGCTGTTTGCGGTGGGGCCGTTGCCCGAGGCACCGGCTACTCCATCCAGTGCACCCGCGCCGGCAACGCCGCTGTACTCGGAAATCCTGAGGTCGACATAGGGTGCCGGAGAGTCGAATTTCACGGTCACCGTGTTGGCAGCGGCCGCGGCGATATTCATCGCATAGTAGATCGCAGCGGACTCCACTCCGCTTTGCACCGTCGGACCCACGGCGAGCGCGTACGCATTGCCCGCCGAGTCGGTCACACCGGTAACATGCGCGCTGCTCCCGGTCCACCCCACCACGATGACATTCAGGTTACCGGCGGTCTGGGCCACCTGGAATTTCAGGGCGACGCTGGATTGCGCCGACTGGGGGGTGGTGGCAGCGACCTGCACGAATGCCGGCGCCGACCAAGCCGGTAGCGCAACGACCAATGCAGCGGCAAGCAGGAAAAGTGTAACGATCCCGGATCGAAATACGGCCCCCGGGCAGACGCATACGAGCGCGGTCGACGCCGCGCGCGAGTCGATACAAGACATGACAGTCAAGTCTCCCTGGCGATTGCTCGTGATCACGGTGCAGTGCGTTCGTCAAGGACGAACGGTGCGACAACCCCAAGGACCCTTTGCAGCCTACAGCGAACTCCGTTTTCGCGTTGCCGGGAAATCTTCCTGACCGTGACAGCACAAACGCAGCTTACTGCCGGGGGTTCCCAGGCGCGCATGCGCCGCGTCACCAATTTTGGAGTACGTGCAGCATTGACTGGAGCACAACGGTAGGACCTGTCTGTCGCTCAAGACAGGCTGTCTCCGAATGCAGACGTCGAGGATGTCAGAAGCGGGAGCCGCGATTCGCACGCGCCGGCTCAGGCGCGCGCGTCAACCGGCGAGAGATTTGATGTCGGCATCAGCGAATGGCGAGTCGGTGATGCGTGGCTCTGCGGCCGTCTCGCGCACCAGAAACCCAACCACTGCCTGCAACGCCTCGCGCTCGCTCGCGCCTTCCGCTCGCGCACGCTCGCAGATGGCAAGCTGCCTGTGCGCGCTCGTGCCGCGTTGCAGAATGTGACGGATGTGCTCGACTTCGTGCACGCACCCGAGCGCCAGGGCATCCTCGGACACCAGGCCGATCAGCTCTTCGGCCATCTGCGCAAACGGTATCAGCTCGCCGCGGGCGAGATCCAGGAGGCGCTCGTCGAAGCTGTAACGCATCGCACGCCAGCGGTTCTCTGCGATGAGCACGTTGGGATAGATCCGCCAGCTCTGATTCGCACAGCGCAGGCGATATAACGCCCGCGCCAGGCACACCGCGAGGGCCGCGAGCGCGATCGAGTCGTCGATGCTCGTACAGCAATCCATGACCCGGATCTCGAGCGTGGGATAGCGGGGATTCGGGCGCACGTCCCACCACATCTTGGTGGTGTCTTCGATCAGCCCGGTACGAATCAACATGTCGAGGTGGCGACGGAACTCGCCGTAGCTCGCAAAGCGCTCCGGCAGTCCGGTGCGCGGCAGGGAGCTGAAGATCGTGGAGCGGAACGACATCAGCCCGGTCTTCTCCCCTTCCCAGAACGGCGATGAGCAGGACAGCGCCAGCAGATGGGGCATGAAATACGACAGTTGATTCATCAGGTCGATGCGCAGGTCATCATCGTCGACACCGATGTGCACGTGCATGCCGCAGACCATCAGGCGACGGGCCGCGCCCTGCATCTCCCGCGCGAGCGCAAAGTACTTCTCCTTCTCCGTCGGCATCTGCCGCAGCGCGTGTGCAAAAGGATGCGTCGAGGCGGCGATCGGAGCGAGCCCGTGCCGCCCGGCGAGCTCCACGATCAGGGCACGCAGCCTGAACAGATCGCTCCTCGCCTCGGCAATCGAGTGACAGACGCGCGTGCTCACCTCGAGCTGTGAGCGCAGGAATTCCGGGCTGATCTGGCCGTTGCCGCGCTCCGTGCACTCGCGCAGCAGCTCGTGCGGCGGATTTTCGTCCACGTCGCGCGAATGCAGATCGACCAGGAGATATTCTTCTTCGATGCCTACGGTGAAAGGCGGCTCTGAGGTGCTCACGGTGGGACTCCGGCCTCCGAGCCCTTATTCTACTGCAGAAAGCCGTGGCTCATTCGGGTCCTGCGGACCGGGATGCGCCGCAGCTTTCTACCCGCGGACCCATCACACACCCAGCTCGGGCGCCAGCCCGCTAATCGGCCGCGGATCGGCGATGAAGAAGCCCTGGGCGAAGTCCACCCCGATGCGCTGCAGCTCATCCAGTACCGGCTGGTTCTCCACGCACTCGGCGATGGTCGCGATCCCCAGGGCCCGGCCGACCTTGCTGATGGCTTCCACCATGCTGCGATCGACGGGGTCCTGCGCGACCTGGCTGATGAACTGCCCGTCGATCTTCAGGAAATCCACCGGCAGAGTCTTCAGGTACATGAACGAGGACAGCCCCGTGCCGAAGTCATCTAGGGAGAACTTGCAGCCGCGAGCCTTCAGCTCGCGCATGAAGTAAATGGCGTTCGACAGGTTCGTGACCGCCGCGGTCTCGGTGATCTCGAAGCACAGCGCCTTGGCGATGGCCGGCTCCCCCACGTTCTGCAGCACGAACTCGGCGAAGGACTGCTCGTTCAAGGAGGTCCCGGACAGGTTGACGGCCAGCATCGGCAAGGGCGCGCCGCCGCTGCGGCGGGCGCGCAGCAGCTCGACCGCCCGCAGCACCACCCAACGATCGATGACCGACATGACGTTGTAGCGTTCCGCAGCGGGGATGAACTCACTCGGCGGGACGAGCTGGCCGTCGTCGTCGCGCAGCCTGACGGTGAGCTCGTGAAAGCCCTGTGCCTTGAGGGTGGTGCCGATGGGCACGATGGGCTGATAGAACAGCTCGAGACGGTTCTCCTCGGCCGCGCGCGTGACGCGTGCGACCCAGTGCATCTCCCGATGTCGATGGGAGACGCCGTCCTGCTCATAAACGTGGATGCGATTGCGTCCTTCGTCCTTGGCCGCGTAACAAGCGATGTCTGCGGCGCTCATGATGCTCGCCACACTCTGCGTGTCGGACTTGATCTGCACCACCCCGACGCTCGCGCCGACCGACAACGTGTTCGAGCCCCACACGAAGCGGTAGTCGCGGATCGCCTGCCGCACCCCGTCCGCGATCCGGGTCGCCTGCTCCAGAGTGCAACCTTCCAGCAGCACGCCGAACTCATCCCCGCCCAGGCGCGCGATCGTGTCCGAGGCGCGCACGCGAGTCTGCAGCAGTCCGGTGACGTCGCGCAGCAGTCGGTCGCCGGCCTGGTGGCCGCAGGTGTCATTGACGACCTTGAACTGGTCCAGGTCGATGTACAGCAGGGCGCAGGCCCCCTCACCCCGCTGCGCGCTCAACACCGCCGCGTGCAGGCGATTGTCGAACTCGCGGCGATTGATCAGGCCCGTGAGCGCATCGTGGCTCGCCTGGTAGGACAAAGCGCGCTTGAGCCGGCGTTCCTTGGTGACATCGTGAAACACGATGACCGCGCCGATCACGCGGCCCTGGCGGTCGCAGATGGGGGCCGCCGACTCCTGGATCGCGACCTCCTGGCCGGATCGAGTGATCAGCACTGAATGATCCGCCGTGACGCCGGCCTCGCTGCGCCCGAGCGCGCACATCAGCGGATTCTCGATGGGCTCGCGTGTGATCTCGTTGACGAGGTTCAGCACATCGCTCAAGGGGCGGCCGCGCGCCTCGTCCAGACTCCAAGCCGTCAGAGTCTCGGCGATGGGATTGATGTACTCGATGCGGCCCTCGGCGTCGGTGCTGATCACCGCATCGCCGATCGACTGGAGCGTCACCTGCGCCCGCTCCTTCT
>Ga0207707_10000462_pt1 | contig 42120 bp, 39 predicted proteins | sample KBSC83BmetaG_FD_184336 | JGI IMG/M metagenome (GOLD analysis project Ga0207707, IMG submission 184336) | Corn rhizosphere microbial communities from Kellogg Biological Station, Michigan, USA - KBS C8-3B metaG (SPAdes) (version 2) | ecosystem: Host-associated > Plants > Roots > Rhizosphere ... | reverse complement strand
GTCGAGCACGCCGGCGGCGAGACCGGCGACAGCGACGACGAGGACGAAGAGGACGGGGAATGATCAGGAGACGCGACGGGGCCCGGTGACGGCCCCTTGTCGCTTTCGCCTCAGGCCAACCGCCCTTCTCCCCTTGTGGAAGAAGGTGGCATAGGCGGCCTCCGGCCGCCGTTCATCAAAGACGCCGATGCTTCGCATCGGCTATCGCGCCGGATGAAAGGCCTGCGTCCGCGAGCGCATCCGGCATTCCCTGCGCCCTCTCAATCGGGGGCAACGTTCTGGCGTAACCCGGGCGCGATCCGCGCCGCGGGAGCGCTCGTCCTTGTCATCTGCTGTTTGAAAGATGGATCGGCCCGGCGCTCGCGCCGGCGCGGATGGCAAAGGGCCGCTCCGCTGGAACCAAGCGTCTTCGGCGCGATTACGACCCAAGGCGGAAGCTCACGCGTCCCATCTTGGGACGTGAAGCCTCGAGGAGGATTGATATGCCCGAAATCGGATTGAGCGCGACCGAGGAAGCCCACGTCCAGCAGGCCGCCGATGAAGCCTTCCGCGTTCTGGCCGGCGAGGAGGATGAGCTTCCGACGTCCCGGGATCGATTCCTCGAGACGTTGCGTCAAGCCACGCGTCAGGCGCCCTTGCACTCGCTGGCGGTCGCCTTTCTTCTGGGCGCCCTGATCATGCGGCGGCGCTGAATCTTCAGACCGGTGGAACACAAAGCTGTGGGCGCGGTTGGTTTGGCAGGAGACAGAATCTTCGCCGAGGAGCGGGACAGTCCCTGATCAAGGTCCGGGCGGCGTAATGCCCGCCTGGACTTGATCACCTTCCAGACATTTCGACGTTCAGGAGAACGACCATGCACCGACGCCAATACACTGGCGCGCGCAACAAGCTTGACCTCAGCGACCGCGTTCAGGTCCGAATCGTGCGAAAGCGCCTGAAGATTTCCAATGAGCAGCTTTCCAGCCTGGTCCGGACCGCCGGCAACTCGCTCGCGGCCGTCAACAAGGAAGCCATCTCGCGGCGGCGCCTTTCGCTGCCGGGGGCCCCGATTCCATCCGCAGACGTCGTCGCCCCGGTCAAGGAAGCGGTTCCCGAGCGGCTTTCGTAATCTTCGCGGCCGAGGCGAGCGGTTCGCGGTCCTTTTGAAGCGAGCGGCCGTCTGCTATATTGACGGGACATTGGCGGAAGCACGGATGTTCATGTTCGCAATCAGATCGGGTCTTGTCTTGGTGGTCGCGGCGCTTTGCCTCAGCGGGGCGGCAGCTCATGCGCAATCGGCTTCTGTCAACTACTGGACCCCGGGCTGGCTCGGCTTCGGCGGCAATCTGAATGCCGGCCAGGGCGTGAACATCGATGGCAGTTTTGCGAGCTTTGACGGCGTTGCGGCCAGCGGCTTTTCCTCGACACGCTACAATTTCGGCAACGGCTTTTTTGTCGGCAATGAACGCGGCGGCCTGGGTGGCATGGGTTTTGGCGGCATGGGCCTGAGCGGCATCAACCAGGCGGGTGCGTTCGGCTCGTTCCAGACCGAAGGCGTGCAGTTCGGCTACAACTTCAAGAATTCTCCCGTCACGGTCTTCGGCGGGTTCGACCAGCTAAAATACAATTCCGGCATCGGCGGTGCCTTCTCCTCGCCCTTCGATTCCGTGTCCGGCACCGCCGGCTACGGCGCGCATGCCGGCGTCGAATTCAAGCCGGCGTCGAATCTCAGCCTGCAACTCGGCTTCAGCTATCAGCAGTCCGGGACGGTCGACACCGATACCAAAATGCCGTCGCTGTCCAACCAGTCGCAGTTTGACCTCGTTGGCGGCCGGCGCTGAGGTCCAGATGGTCGCAGCCGGGCATTAGCCGTTGCGAAAGGGCCGACAAGGCGCTGTAATCGTCAGCCGCGGCCGGCGAGTGGGGAACGGAACCGTGGTGGAGAGCCCGGACAGTGTGGTCGATGCAGAAGGGCGCGTCAGCGACGGGCTGTACAGCATCGCGATCGAGATGAGCGGCGCGCGGCGCGGCCATGCGACCGGCATCGTCATGCTCGAGGCCGGCCGCATCATGGGCGGCGACAGCTTCTTCTATTACACGGGCTCGTATTCGTTCAGCCGGGGCAAGTGGCGCGGCGAGATGATCGTCCTCCAGCACACCGAGGCGCCCGGGCTGAATCTGGTTTTTGGCGGCCGCGAGGTGGGTTGCGGCTTCACCGGCACCTATTCGGCAGGCGCCGCCGACATCGACGGCACCGCGCTGGTCGGCCAGACCAGTGTTCCCTTCCGCGCGCACCTGACCTTGCAGGTGCCGATCGAGCGCTAAATTAGGCTACGGTGCGTCCAGCGCGTGCACCCAAGGCTCCGGATGGAGCTCGTAGGCGTTGCCGCGCCTCGCCAGCCGCGCAAAGGACGGGAAGTGCAGGTGCATGCCGGCCACCAGGACGCCGTCGGCGGAGACGCGATCGAACATGCGTTTGCGCGCGGCCGCAGCCGCCGCGAGATCGGTGTCGAACGCCATGCCGGCCTCGGGTACGGCGATCTGCACTTCCGGCACATGCACCGTGTCGCCCCAGATCATCAATTGATCGTTGCCGGAGGCGATGAGAAAGGCGGTGTGGCCCGGCGTATGCCCGACACTCGGGATGGCGCTGACGCCGGGAAACACCTCGCCTTGGGTGAACAGCCGGGTCCTGTCCTTGTACGGCTCGACCTGCTCGCGGCCGGCCTGGAAATAGAGTTTTTTGGCCCGCTCCTCGGCCTTCGCCATCGCACCGTCATCGAACCAGTGTTTTGGCTCGTTCTCGTGCATGACGAGCTCGGCGTTCGGAAACAGCCGCTCACCGTTCGACATGTCGGTGAGGCCGGCGGAATGATCCGGATGCATGTGCGTCAGCAAAACCGTGTCGATCGACTTCGGATCGATGCCGGCGGCGGCGAGGTTGCGCTGAACCATGCCTGCGGTCGGCAGCAGATAATTGCCGGAGCCGGTGTCGACGATCGCGATGCGGCCCTTGGAATGGATCAGGAAGGCGTTGACATTGGTTCGCCGCGCCGGCCGGAAAGCCTGCTTGAGGAGCCGATGCGCGGTTTCGAGATCGACATTGCGCATCACATCGATGCTGCCGTCGAGATAGCCATCGCTGATCGCGGTGACGACGATGTCTCCGATCCTGCGATGATAGACGCCGGGAATCTGTTGGGCGGGTTGCGAAGTCATGGGGGACCTTGTGATGAGGGGAGGGGTCAGGCGTCGACCGAACGCAGGAAAGCGTCGATGCGGTCGAAGAGGAGGTCGGGTGTCTGCATCGCCATGTAATGACCGGTGCGAACTTCCTCGAACCGCGCGCCGGGAATAGCGGCGGCCGTGGTTTTCGAGAGCTGTGGCGGGCGGGTACGATCGAACGTGGCGCCGATCACGAGCACCGGACAGCGCAGCCTGGCCAGTTCGTCCTCCATGTCGGTCGCCGCCAGCATGCGATAGACGGTGGCGTAACTCGACGGATCGTTGCCGAGCCAGCGCGCCCGGTATCGCTCGAACCGCCTGATGTCGCCGCGAAGCTCGTCCGGATAGCCGTTCCGCATCGATTCTTCGACGGCAAACGCCATGCCCTCGGCCTCGATCTTCGCGAGGCGCGCCAGCACCGCGGCACGGCGGTCGGCCGCAATGCCGGTCGCGGGGCTGCCGGCCACGACGGCGCTGGTGCGTCCGGGGTGACGCGCGGCGAAATGCAGCGCGATCGCGCCGCCGACGGCAACGCCCACCAGCGCGACTTGTCCTGCGATGCCGTTGCGATCGAGCAGGGCCGCGATATCGTCGGCCATGGTATCGATGGAAAGCTCGCCCCGCACCTTCTGCGACAGGCCCGCGCCGCGGCAGTCGTAACGCAGCACCCGGCGCGTTTCGCCGAACCGCCGCGCGGCGTCCTCCCAGCTTTCGAGCGAGCCGCCCATTTCGTGCACCAGCACCAGCGTGCGGTCGCCCCTGCCATCGAGCACGTAGCGCACCCCGGCACCGTTGATCTCAGCGAACTCCATGCGCTTCCCCGGACGCTTTCGGAAATTCGGGCGTTTCCTGTTAAACACCGTGAATAGCTGTTCCGGTGTGGGGTGGGCAACGGCATCGCGCGCCCGATCGCCGGCCATGGGCGCATGGCCGGCGTCGCTCCGCGCATGCCCGTCAGCGAGACCACAGGACGACGCCTGGTCGATGTTCGACGCGGGTAACGCGGCCGATTGCTCTCGCGCCGCGCGGGAGGTGTCGCGCGGCTTCGTCTCAACGTCTGCGGCGCTATCGCGAGAGCCGCGTCGGCCGCCATTCAATGATGGGCCGAAACGCCCCTGACGCACTCGGACAGCAGATCGCCTGATATGGAGTGGCTGACGTCACCGAGGCTGATGATGCCGACCATCCGTTTGCTCTTGTTGATCACCGGTAGCCTGCGAACCTGCAACATTTCCATGTGATGCACCGCCTTTGCGAGGTCGTCTTCCTCCCGGCAACAATGGATGCCGTCGGTCATCACATCGCGCGCCGTCGCGCGGCGAGCATCGAAATTGTCGTCCGCGAGCCCTTGGCAGACAATGTCGCGGTCGGTCACCATCCCGATCAGTCGATCGTTCTCCCCAATCGGAATGCAGCCGACGTCGCGCGCCCGCATCAGTTTCGCTAACTCGGTGACAGGGGTGGTGGGGCTGACCCAGTCGACGCCCTTGTGCATCACTTCTTTGACCTTCATGGCGGAACCTCACTGGATTTCATCGATACGACGCAGTACCGCTTTCCCCCTGTCTCTCGACTATACAACCGATTGCGTGCGAGGTCGCAGAAGAATGCATCATTCCTGCGCGATCGGACCAGATGCGGGTCCCGGCCGCCCCCGGGGGCCGATCGAAGGCGACTTAGCGGCCGGAGTTCCCGCCCCCCCGGTCGCAGGGGCGATGGGCCACACAGGCTTGACGCGGTAGGCTACATTGCTGCGTGCCTGCAGACGAGATCAAAGGAAATGAAAGAGAAAAGGGACATCGTGGAAAACTGGCTGCCGCGCTACACCGGCACGCCGCTCGCCGAGTTCGGAGCATATGTTCTCCTGACCAACTTCGACAACTACGTCGAGTGGTTCGCAACGCTGCACGGGAGTTTGGTAAGGGGCATCGGTCGACCGATGCCCAACGTGACTTCGGATGGAATAACCCTGATCAATTTCGGCATGGGGAGTCCGAATGCCGCGACGGTGATGGATTTGCTGAGCGCTATCGCGCCGAAAGCCGTGTTGTTTCTCGGCAAATGTGGCGGCTTGAAGCGCAAGAATCAGATTGGAGACCTGATACTTCCGATTGCGGCGATTCGGGGTGAAGGTACCTCGAATGACTACCTTCCTCCGGAAGTCCCCGCGTTGCCCGCGTTCCAGTTGCAGCGTGCCGTGTCGACGATGATCCGGGATCTCGGTCACGATTATTGGACCGGTACCGTCTACACGACCAATCGGCGTGTCTGGGAACACGACGATCGCTTCAGGGATATGTTGCGGCGTACGCGAAGCATGGCGATCGACATGGAGACCGCGACCATCTTTGCTGCAGGATTTGCCAACCACATTCCGACCGGGGCGCTGCTTCTTGTGTCCGATCAACCCATGATCCCCGAAGGGGTGAAGACCGAAGCATCGGATCAAGCGGTGACTGCAAACTACGTCGAAAGGCATATCAAGATCGGGATAGAGGCCCTGAAGCTGGTGCGGCGCCGCGGCCGCAGTGTGAGACATTTGCGGTTCGAAGATGATTTCGATGCAGGATCCGAGCGGGAACACGAAGCATAACCGCCGGCGGCCCCGGCGCCCTTTCGCCGTCAGCCGGAGGCGGCCGCCCCATGGGCATCGCGCTCGCCATCGCCGTCCGGGTCTTCTGCCTGCACCCGGGCCGGCGCCGAAGCACCGCGCAACCGAATGACGGTCGCGATCAGGTCGACATCGACCTTGAGCAGATCGAGATCGCGCGTCATCTCGCGCAGCTCCTGGCCCTTCCGGGCGATTTCCTCCGAAACGTCGATGGCCATGTTGCGCTCCGTCACCCCGCCCGTGCCGCCGACGAACATCCTGGCCCTGATCCACTCCAGCCGTGCCCGATGCGTGTCACGCGTGAACTTCCGTTCCACGAATTGCCGCCGCGCCTCGGCATAAGCCGCCAGCAATTCCACGTCGGACATCCCGTACACGGCGTCGGCTGAAAGGCTCATGGCAAGGACCTTCAGGGCTGAGGGAGATCGTGACGAATTCGCGAACGGGGGCGTCGCCCGCACCCTGATCGGAGCTTGTCCCCAGAATATTTGAAGGGCCGCCATCCTACCAAGCGGAATCTCCGATTGTATCATCGGCATGTTCGAATCAGCGGAGAGTGGCCATGGCGATCAACATTGCACAGAAGCGCGCCCGGAAGGCGCAGCGCCGGAAACAGGTGGTGGCGCAGAAGCGCCGGGCCGAGGAATTGGAGGCAAGCCTGCCCGCTCGCGTGCTCCGGGCCGCGCAAGCGCCCATTCAACACTGCTTCCTCTCCGAATCCGTGTTCGATAGCGGCATGGGGACGCTGGTCCTGGCGCGCGGCGCCACGCGTCACCACGTCGCGATGAGCTCGTTGCTACTCGACACGTTCTGTCTCGGAATCAAGGACGTGACCTTCGAATTGGTGGAAGGCGAAATGTTCGAGATGTATGTGGATACGATGAGCGCAGCGTCGTCGATGGTTTCGGTCGATCCGGGCTATGCCCGCAAGCTGCTGCGCGATCTCGCCGCCTGGTCGCAGTCGATTGGTTTCGCGCCGCACCCGGACTTTACGGCCGTGGAGCGGATGTTCGGCGACGTCAATGCGGACGCGAGCGACGCCGTCTTTCGGTTCGGCTGCGACGGCAGGCCTTTCTATATTCCCGGCCCGGACGAAACCGCTCCCCTGATCCGGCGACGGATCAAGCGATTGCAGGAACTCCTTGGCAATGACGGTTTCGGCTTTGAGGCGGCGGCATAGGCGCTGACGCGGCGGGAGGCGGAACATCCGAAAAAGCTGCGCGAGCGCAGGTGGTGAGGACGCCGCAATCGCCCTCTCAAGCGTGGTGCCTATGCCGCCACGCTCTTAGCCAATCTGCCCTTCTCGATCGCGTCGATCTGCAAGGCGATGTAGCGGCTGTAGATGCGGGCCTGCGAGAAGGCGCCGGCGTGAACTGCAGGCCTGGCGGCGCAGCATCTTTGCCGCAGACGTCTCCGGCGGAGCTGTCGGAAGATGCAATGCCGCGGCGCGCGGCCGGTTAGCCGCTTGCGCTATTTCCGCCGCAGCGCTTCGAGCAACGCGTGGAACGCGCGGGCGTAATCGGCGCCTGCCTTGCCGAGGTCGCGGCCCGAGCAGGCGACCGCGGCCTCGGTCACCGCGCCGAGCAGGAGCCGCGCCAACGGCTCGACCGGCTGACGCGCGATCAGGCCGTCCTCCATCGCCCGGGTGAGGGCGACCGTGAAGCGGCCGCCGAAATGGCGGTTGTCGATCTCGCGCCAGCGCTCCCAGCCGAGCACCGCCGGGCCGTCATGCAGGACGATCCGGCCGGTCGTGTCTTTCGCGCACGCCGCGAAATAAGCCTGCGTGCCCTTCGCCATGGCGTTGAGCGCATCCTTCTCCGACCGCGCGACCCGGTCGACCTCTGCGAGCAGTCCCTGCGAGACCTGGTCGAACACGGCCTCGAACAGCGCTTCCTTGGTGGCGAAGTGATGATAGACCGCGCCCTTGGCAACGCGCGCTGCGGAGGCCACGTCGTCGATCGTCGTCGCCGCAAAACCGTGCTCGCCGAACAGGCGTCTCGCCGCCTTGAGGATCGCGGCCTGCGTCACCTGCCGCCGCTCGGTCTGTGTCGCCATTGCCGCATTCTAGCCGGGAACCGAACTTCCGCAATTGACTTCCCGACCCTTGGTCGGTAAATACCGACTTATAGTCGGTATTATGGAGTGCTCGAATGCCATCGCCTGGCAGACCTGGCGCGGCGAAGAACTCATCGAGGAGCACTTCTTCTACGATCCGGCCATGATGAAGAACTCGCGGCCGGTCTCGGCGGCGGGATAGAAGAGGGAAGGCAATAAACCGCTGTCCGGTCAATCCAGCTTCGCGGTACGGCGCTGGAAGAACGGCGTGAAGCCGGCCGTGGCGGTCGCCTGCGGGCCCTTCTTTTTCCCGTCCGCCTTGGCGCGCTTGGTCTTTTCGATCCGCTTGGCGTGGGCGATGTCGGCGAACGCCCGTTCGAATTCCTGCAGGCGATAGAGCACGATGCCGCGGTCGACATAGGCGGCCGAGAATTTCGGATCGATCTGGATGGCGCGGTCGAATTGGGCGATCGCGCCGTAATAGTCGCCGCTGCGATAGGCGAAGACGCCGCGCTCGCGAAAGACCTTGGCGTCGCCGGGCGCAATCTCGAGCGGCGGGCCGACCGGCCCCTGCGGCGCGTTCTCGGACTGAGCCTTGGGCGGGGTCGAGGCGGGCACGACGGCCTCGGAAGCAGCGCTCCCGGTGGTCTCGGTCTTTTCAGCACTCTCGGCGGGCGTCGGCTCGACTGATGCGATCTGAACGTTTGCTTCCGCCGGCGCGGCCTGCGCCGCGGCATCGGCTGCCGCCTTCACATCGGACGGCGCAGCCTGCGCATTTGCGTCTGCAGCTCTGATCCTGGCTTCCAGCGTTGCTGGGGCTGGTTCGGCCTTGGCCTGTGCCGGTGTCAGTCCGGCGAAATCGGCGGGACTCGCGGTCGCCGTCTCGGCGAAATGCTTCAGCCTGGCCGAGACCATCGGAAGGTCATGGTAGACCAGATAGCCGCCGAAGCTCGCACCGGCGGCGATCACCAGCGCAATGACGCTGGTAGCGGCCTTGTGCACGGTCTTCGCGTTGGCGTGCTGCTTCTGCTCCTGGCGGGCGAGGTCGAGCAGATGATCGTAGGCCGCGCGCTGTTCCTCGTCGCCAAGGATCTCGTTGGCGCGCACGATCTCCCTGAACTTCTGGGCAGCGAGCGGGTCGCCCGGGTTGAGATCTGGATGAACCCCCTTCACCGCAGAACGGAATGCGGCCCTGAGTTCGTCAGCATCGTCACGCGGCAGCGCGCCGAGCAAATCGTACAGCGTCTCCATACTCGGACTCGCAGCTACTCTTACCCTTACTCTTCCTAATCCTCCGCCGAGAATGATGGGAAGAACCCTACGCTGATACTGTCGATAATCACGGCTTAGGACGGCAAAAAAATGACTGAATTGTGTACCTGGGAGGTCACGACCTCGGCGAGAAAGCCCCAGATTACGGTTAATGCGGCGGGAGGAATATGGCACGGGCCATTTTTTTCGCGGCCTAGCACTTGCTCGCCGTCTGGAGCAGCCGCAGCCGCTCGCGGACATCCGTTTCGGCACGCTGATAGCACTGCCGCTCATACTCGACTTTCAGCCGTGCCCACTGCTCGGGATCGAGGGTCTTTAACTCGGCCCGTCCGAACTTGCAGTCGGGCGCGGTTTGCGGCGTGAAAAGGGCCGGATCCGGCCTGCAAATAGGGGTTTCCTGCGTTTCCGCGCGTGCTGACGCAGGTGAAGCCCGTGCCATTTCCGGCGACGGGCCCGGCGCGCAGGCGGCGATCGAACCCAGCAAGGGCAAAGCTAACGCAAGGCGGCGCGCGATCCGCGGGGCTATCGCAATCCTGTCCGGCATCGCCTGGTCGGGCCTCACGCTCACGAGCGCGCATGACCGCAGGGTGCAGCCATGGCGCTTGGGCCGCCGACCAAGCGCCGCGATCATGGCCGGAATAATTGAATCAAATTTTAAGAATTAAGGTTAACGCAAGCTTACCCGACCGCCGCCTTGGGGCTATAGAGCGCACGCAATTGGCCGGGGTCACGCCGAATGGTCATGAAAGTTTTGTGCACTGCGGGGCTCGCCATCATGCTGTGGGCGTCTGCCGCGCCCGCCGAGCCGCTCTATTCCTTCGACAGCTCACCCGGAAAATTGCCGAAATCGGTGGTGCCCTCCCGGTACGCGATCACGCTGACGCCTGACCTGCAGAAGTTGACGATCGCGGGCAGCGAGACTGTCGACATCGAGGTGGGCGAGCCTGTTGCGCGCGTGGTGCTGAACGCGGTCGGCATCGCAATCGGCACGGCCTCGGTCGACGATGGCGGGCAGCGCGCCGAAGTCTCCTTCGATGCCGGAGCCGAGACCGCGACACTTTCCTTTGCCAACGCGCTGTCCCCGGGGCCGCACAAGCTCCATTTGGACTTTACGGCGAAAATCAACGCGTTCGGCCGCGGCCTGTTCTATGTCGATTACCCGACGGACGCCGGCGTCAAGCGGATGATCTCGACCCAGCTCGAGCCTGCGGACGCGCGGCGCATCTTTCCCTGCTGGGACGAGCCTGCGTTCAAGGCGAGCTTTGCGCTCACCGTCACGGTGCCGAGGGATTTCCTCGCGGTCAGCAACATGCCGGTCTTGATGGAAGAACCGGCGGCAGCAGACCAAAAGCGGATCGCGTTCGTGCCGACGCCAAAAATGTCGAGCTATCTGTTCGTGCTTTCCGCGGGCGAGCTCGAACGCATCACGGCCGACGCCGGCGGCGTCACCGTCGGCGTGGTCGCCACCAAAGGCAAGGCGGAGAAGGGGCGTTTTGCGCTGGAGAACGCGGTCAATCTGCTGGGCTACTACAACGAATATTTCGGCGAGAAATATCCGCTGCCCAAGCTCGACCTGATCGCGGTGCCCGGCGGCTTCGGCGGCGCGATGGAGAACTGGGGCGGCATCACCTTCTTCGAAAGCCGCCTGCTATTCGACCCCGCGGTCAATGCGGACACCGCGCGGCGCGGCATCTTCAGCATCCTCGCCCACGAGATGGCGCATCAATGGTTCGGCGACCTCGTCACCATGGGCTGGTGGGACAATCTCTGGCTCAACGAGGGTTTTGCGAGCTGGATGCAGGAGAAGGCGGCGGCGCGCTTCTATCCGCAATGGCAGACCTGGCTCAACGGCTACGGCCAGAAGCAGTTCGGCATGGCGCTCGACGCCCGGCGCACCTCGCATCCGATCCAGCTCACCGTTCCCGACCACAGCGTGGCGATGACGGCGTTCGACCCGATCACCTACAACAAGGGCCAGGCGCTGATCCGCATGCTCGAAAACTATCTCGGCGAGGGCGCCTTCCGTGACGGCATCCGCCGGCACATGGCCGCGCATGCCTTCGGCAATGCAACCACCGCCGATCTCTGGCAGGCGCTGGAAGCATCGACAGGCAGGAAGGTCGAGCAGATCTCGGCCTCCTTCACCGAGCAGGAGGGCGTGCCGCTCGTGCTCGCCGAGACCGCTTGCGACGGCAACGTCCAGAAGCTCTCGCTGCGGCAGGACCGCTTTGCCGTCGTGCCATCGAGCGCCAATGTGAAATTGCCGCCGCGGCACTGGCAGTTGCCGGTCGAACTGGGGACGCCGGGCGCCGCGCAGCCGTCGAAGATATTGCTGCTCGACGGCAGCGCCGAAGTGCCGGCGGGCGCCTGCGGCGACGCGGTGAAAGTCAATTTCGGCGATATCGGCTACTACCGCGTCCAATACGGGCCGAACGCCCGCGCCGCGCTCGTGAAGTCGCTTGCAAGTCTTGCTCCCGAGGACCGCCTCAACTTCCTCGCCGATAGCTGGACGCTGATGCTGGCCGGCTATACCGAGCCGTCCTCCTGGCTCTCGCTGATCGATAGCCTCGACATCCACGACCGCCGCGCGGTCTGGGACCAGGTGATCGGCGCCTTCACCCAGCTCGACCGGCTGTCGCGCGACCGCGCCGAGCGGCCGGTGCTGGAAGCCTATATGCGCGCCAGACTGCGGCCGGTGTTCGACCGGCTTGGCTGGGACGGCAGCGGCTCCGGCGATGATGACGACACCTTGCTGCGCGCGAGCCTGATCCGCGCACTCGGTGAATTCGGCGATGCGGATATCCTGACTGAGGCCAGGCGCCGTTTCGCCGGCTTCCTGAAGGACCCGAAGTCGCTGTCGCCGGCCTTGCTCGATGCCGTCAGCCACATCGTCGGCGTCGCCGCGGACCGCGACACCTACGACGCTCTGATCGCGCTGGCACGCAGGAGCACGGTGACCAACGAGCGCGTGCGCTACTACGATGCGGCGGCAAGCAGCCGCGAGCCCGCGCTGGCGGCCAGCACGCTGCAGCTCACGCTGACGAAGGAGTTGCCGAGCACGATCGTCAACGGCCTGATCAGCGAAGTCGCGGTATCCGGCTGGCAGCCGCAATTGGCCTGGGATTTCATCCAGAAAAATCTCGATGCGCTGACCGCGCGGCAGGGACCGGATTTCCGCGACGAGTTCATTCCGAACTTCATGATCAATTTCCATGACGAGGCCCATGCGGCGGAACTGGCCCGGTTCGCGCCGGCGCAGGCGACCACCGGCGGCCGGGTGATGACGGCACGCGCGATGGAAGCGATCGCGCTCTCGGCGGATGTGAAGGCGCGCGTCCTGCCGGCGATCGATCGCTGGGTCAGCGAGCACTCCGCGCGGCCGTAGCTCTCCCGGCCCTGCCGACAATGTGGTCTCCGTGAGCAAAGCCGGAACCGGAGCGCGGCGCGGCCGTCGCTTTCCCGGTTCGTTCCTGTCCCGATCTATTGTGACAGCGCGCACATACCCCCGGCACGGTCGCGCGTAGGGTCGCATCATTGCGAAGGCCCAGACGCCCATCCCCCACTGGGACCTCGACGGAAAGGATACGTCCATGAAGAAGCTTGCTTTGACTATTGCGACCGTTGCCGCGCTGGCCGCGACCGCGGTTGCTCCCGCCGACGCCCATGGCCTGCGCCTCGGTCATCGTCACGGCATCGGTGGTGGTCTCGGTGCCCTCGGCGCCGTCGCCGCTGTCGGTCTTGCCGCGGGCGCCGTTGCCGCTGTTGCCAGCGACGACTATGGCTACGGCTATGGTTACGGCCCCTGCTACAGCTGCGGCGGCCCGATCTTCCTGCACCGCCATCACCGCTTCGGCTGGTAATCGCGTCCAGCGGTCAGGCAATGGCCCGCAGCTTCCGCTGCGGGCCATCTTCTTTTGTCGCAGCGGTCAGTCGCCGCCGCGGCTTGCGGGGGCCCATGCTGGACCGCTATATCAGCGCCGTCATGTCCGACCTCCACGGCGTTTTTCCCTATCTCGTCTCCCCCATCGATGCCGCAGGCCACATCCGCGAAAGCGTGCTGGCGCGGCTCTGCGACGATCTCATCGAGTCGGGCGTGCACGGGTTGACGCCGCTCGGCTCGACCGGTGAGTTCGCCTATCTCAACGGCGAGCAGCGCGCTTGTGTGGTGCGAGTCGCGATCGAGGCCGCGCAGAAGCGCGTGCCTGTCATCGCCGGCGTGGTCTCGACCTCGACGGCGGATGCAGTGGCGCAGGCGCGCGCCTACCAGAGGCTCGGCGCCGACGGCATTCTCGCCATCCTCGAAGCCTATTTTCCGCTGTCGGAGGGACAGGTCGAAGGCTACTTCCGTGCCATCGCGGATGCCGTCGATATCCCCGTCGTGATCTACACCAACCCGCAATTCCAGCGCTCCGACCTGACGCTGGATGTGATCGAGCGGCTCGCCGCGCACCCGCGCATCGGCTACATCAAGGATGCATCCACCAATACCGGCCGCCTGCTCTCGATCATGAATCGTTGCGGCGATAACATCAGAGTGTTCTCGGCTTCCGCCCATATCCCCGCCGCGGTGATGCTGATCGGCGGCGTCGGCTGGATGGCCGGCCCGGCCTGCATCATTCCGAAGCAGAGCGTCGAGCTCTACAACCTCTGCCGCCGCCAGCGCTGGGAAGAGGCGATGGTGCTGCAACGGAAGCTCTGGCGCATCAACGAAGCCTTCGCCCGCTTCAACCTTGCCGCCTGCATCAAGGCGGGCCTTGCGATCCAGGGCTATGACGTCGGCGACCCCGTGCCGCCGCAGGCCGCGCTCACCGCCGAGCAGCGTAGGGCGGTGGAGGCCGCGTTGAGGGATGTCGCCTGACTGGCTTGTCCCTGGGGCTCTGTTGTCATTCCGGGATGGTCCGAAGGACCAGACCCGGAATCTCGAGATTCCGGGTTCGACGCTGACGCGTCGCCCCGGAATGACGATGGGTGCCGTTGTCTCCTGCCCAAAACCCGCTAATACCGCGCCCAATTCGCTTAAAAAAACTCGAAGGACAAACTTGATGAATATTCTTCCCGGCAATATGCGCTTTGGTGCGGGACGGCCGATCAAGCGCCTGGAAGATCAAAGACTGCTCACCGGGAAGGGGCAGTTCATCGACGACAAGCCGGAGGACGGCGCACTGTGGCTGCATGTGCTGCGCTCGCCGCATGCGCATGCGAAGATCAGGTCGATCGACACCGCTGCTGCGGCCGCGATGGCCGGTGTCTCCGCCGTCTTCACCGGCGCCGACCTGATCAGGGACGACATCGGCACGCTGCCGACCTTGGCGATCTTCAAGCGGCCAGACGGCTCGCCGATGACGGTGCCGCCGCGACGGCTGCTCGCGCATGAGATCGTGCGCTTTGCGGGTGAAGCGGTCGCGGCCGTGGTCGCGACCTCGCGCATGCTGGCGCAGAACGCGGCCGAGGCGATCGAGATCGATTACGAGATGCTGCCGTCGGTGGTCGATCCGCTGGAAGCGACAAAACCCGGCGCGCCCGCGGTCTGGCCCGATGCGCCCGACAACGTCGTCGCCGCCATGAGCTATGGCGATGCCGCCAAGGTCGAGGAAGCGTTCGCCAAGGCCGCGCACAAGGTCAAGCTCGACCTCGTCAGCCAGCGCCTCATTCCCTCCGCCATGGAGCCGCGCTCGACCATTGCCGAGATCGATAAGAAGACCGGACGGCTTCTGTTGCATGTGCAGTCGCAGACGCCGGGCTCGACCCGCGACCTGCTGGCGGAATCGGTCCTGAAACGGCCGAAGGAAAGCGTGCGCGTGCTGGTCGGCGACATCGGCGGCGGTTTTGGCCAGAAGACCAGCCTCTATCCCGAGGACGGCATCGTCGCCTATGCCGCCACGAAACTCGGCAAGAAGATCCGCTGGCGCGGCGACCGCACCGACGAATTCGTCGGCGGCACCCATGGCCGCGACCTCACCTCGACCGGCGAGTTCGCGCTCGACGAGAAGGGCCGCGTGCTGGCCTATCGCGTGCGCTCGGTCGGCGGCACCGGCGCCTACTCCTCCGGCACCGGCAACATCATCCCGCTGGTGCTCGGGCCGTTTGTGCAGACCGGCGTCTACGACCTGCCGCTGGTGCATTTCGAGGTGAAGTCGGTGATGACCAACACCGCACCCGTCGGCGCCTACCGTGGCGCGGGCCGGCCCGAGGCCGTCTTCATCGTCGAACGGCTGATGGACGCCGCCGCGCGCCAGATCGGCATGGATCCGCGCGCGATCCGCAAGGCGAACTACATCAAGCCGGCGCAACTGCCCTACACCAATGCCGTCGGCCAGGTCTACGATTCCGGCGCCTTCGCGCACATGCTCGACCGCGCCTCGAAGCTCGCCGACTGGGACGGCTTCAACGCGCGCAAGCGAGCGGCGAAGAAGAAGGGCCTGCTCTATGGCCGCGGACTGACCAGCTACATCGAATGGACCGGCGGCCGCGCGCACAACGAGAAGGTCTCGCTGCACGCGACCTCAGAAGGGCGCGTCATGCTGCATTCCGGCACCATGGCGATGGGGCAGGGGCTGCAGACCACCTACAGCCAGATGGTGTCCGACGGCCTCGGCATTCCCCTCGACAAGATCGATGTCGTGCAGGGCGACACCGATTTGGCGACCGGCTTCGGCAGCGTCGGCTCGCGCTCGCTGTTCGTCGGCGGCACGGCGGTCGCCGTTTCGACCCACGATCTCATCAACAAGGCGCGCGAGAAGGCCTCGAACCTGCTGGAAACCTCGGTGCAGGATATCGAGTACCGCGACGGCTTTCTCACCGTGGTCGGCACCGACAAGCGCATCAGCCTGTTCGAGATCGCGGAGAAGGAAGCCGGCGCGCGGCTGTCGGTCAACAGCGAGGGCGAGGTCGACGGCCCGAGCTGGCCGAACGGCACGCATATCTGCGAGGTCGAGATCGATTCCGAAACCGGCGTCACCCGCGTGGTGCGCTACACCACGGTCGACGACGTCGGTGTCGCCGTCAATCCGATGCTGGTGACGGGCCAGGTGCATGGCGGTGTCGCGCAGGGCATCGGGCAAGCGCTCTATGAGGGCGTGGCCTACGACGCCGAGGGACAGTTGCTGACGGCGACCTATCAGGATTATTGCATCCCCCGCGCCGACGACATCCCGCCGATCGAGGTGACGCTGGACGGCTCCGCGCCGTGCAAAACCAATCCGCTCGGCGCCAAGGGCTGCGGCGAATCCGGCGCCATCGGCGGCCCGCCCTGCATCAGCAACGGCGTGATGGACGCGCTCGCCGAATTCGGCATCACCCAATTGCCGACGCCGCTCACGCCGCAGAAGGTCTGGAAGGCGATCAGGGACGCGAAGGGGAAATCGTAGCCGTCGTCCCGGCGAAAGCCGGGACCCATTACCACGGGGGCGTGTTGTTGAAAGACGCTGGAGCCACAGCGAGCCAAACAATGCGCCTTCGTGGTTATGGGTCCTCGCTTTCGCGAGGACGACAGTGAGTCTGGCGATAGCGCGTCTACAGCCCCAGCATCAGCTTTGCGATGATCTCGCGCTGGATCTCCGACGAGCCGCCGAAGATCGTGTAGGCACGGCCGTTGAGATATTCCGGCATCACCGTCAGCATCTCCTCTGGGATCGCCGGCTTGTGGTTGAGCCGGTAGAACGGCCGCGTCGGCTCGACCGCGAGCGCGTCATGGCCAATCACCTCGGCGCCCAGCCGCGTCACCGCCTGCCTGATTTCGCTGTTGCGTAGTTTCAGCACCGACGACACCGCGCCCGGATTCTGTCCGGTCTGCAGCGCGGAGAGCACGCGCAGCTCGGTCATTTCCAGCGCGTCGATGTCGACCTCGATCTCCGACATTTTCATCGCGATATCGGGATCGTCGATGGCGCGGCCGGTCAACTCCGACTCCGCCAGATCGGAGATGGATCGCAGCGCCTCGCGCAGCTTGGCAGATGCGATGCCGGCGCCGCGCTCGAACTCCAGGAGATATTTGCCATAGGTCCAGCCCTTGCCTTCCTCGCCGACGCGGTTCGCTATGGGCACGCGGACATCGTCGAAGAATACCTGGTTGACCTCGTGGTCGCCCCCGATGGTCAGGATCGGCCGCGTGGTGATGCCGGGCGACTTCATGTCGATCAGGATGAAGCTGATGCCGTCTTGCTGGCGCTCGCTCTCGTTGGTGCGGACCAGCGCGAACATGCGGTTGGCGTGGTGCGCATGCGTGGTCCAGATCTTGGTGCCGTTGATGATGTAATCGTCGCCGTCGCGCACCGCGCGGGTCTTCAGCGAGGCGAGGTCGGAGCCCGAGCCCGGCTCGGAATAGCCCTGGCACCAGTAATCCTCGCCGGAAAGAATCCGCGGCAGATAGAAATCCTTCTGCTCCTGCGAGCCGAAGCCGATGATGACGGGACCGACCATCTTCACGCCCATCACGTTCACATTAGGCACGCCGGCGCGCGCGCTTTCGGCCTCAAAAATCCAGCGTTGCGCCGGGGTCCAGGGCGGTCCGCCGTGTTCCACCGGCCAGCCCGGTGCGCCCCAGCCTTGCCTGTGCAGCGCCCGCTGCCAGGCCATGCCGATGTCGGGATCGGAAAATACCGACGGCGTCAGCGCGGTGGCGCGCTTCATTTCACCCGTAAGGTTAGCGGCGATGAAATCGCGGACTTGCCTCTCGAAGGCGCGCTCTTCCGCGCTGAAGGTCAGATCCATCTTGTCCTCCCTTTATGCCTGCACCCGGCCACGCAATGCGGCGTGGCGGCGGTAGTGATAGGCGCTGCCGCCGAACAGCGTGTCGAAGGCGACGAGCCGCTTGAAATAGGCGCCGATATCCAGTTCTTCGGTAACGCCCATGCCGCCATGCAATTGCACCGACTGCTCGGCGACAAAGCGTGCGCATTTGCCGATCTTGGCCTTGGCGGCGGAGGCGGCGCGGCTGCGTGCCAAGGGCTCGGCGTCAACCGTCAGCGAAGCGCGCAACGCCATCGAGCGCGCCTCGTCGGTCTGCATGGCCATGTCGGCGAGGCGATGCTTAATCACCTGGTTGGCCGCCAGCGGCCGGCCGAACTGCTTTCTGATCTTGGTATATTCCAGCGTGGCGTCGAGCAGGGTCTGCATGATGCCGACGGCTTCCGAGCCGAGCGCCGCCATGGCGCGGTCAACCACGGCTTCGATCGCCGGCAACTTATCAGCGCTATCGTCGCCAAGCAGCGCATCGGCGGGAAGCCGCACATCCCTTAGTTCGAGATGGCAGCCGCGGCCGCCGCCGAGCCGGGAATAATCCTGGAGCGTAAGTCCGCCTGCGCCCGGAGGCACCAGGAACAGGCAGAGATTGCCCGCGCCGCCGTTATTGCCGGCAAGGCGCGCGGAGACGATAAACTGCGACGCCGAGCCGCCGTCGATGACAGCGATCTTGGCGCCGTCGAGCCGCCAGCCGTCCGGCATCTCCCGTGCCGTGGTCCCGACATGGGCGAGGTCGAAGCGCGCGGCGCGTTCCGAATGTGCAAACGCCAGCGTCAATCTGCCCTCGGAAATCTCCCGCAGCATCTCCTGCTTCTGCGCCTCGGTGCCGCAGCGTTCGACCAGTGCGGCACCGATCACGACGGTGGAGAGATAGGGTTCGGAGACGAGACCGCGCCCGAACGCCTCCATCAAAAGCGACGTTTCGATCGCGCCGCCGCCGAGCCCGCCATATTCTTCCCCGATCGGTAGCGCCAGCCAGCCGAGTTCGGCAAACTGCTTCCAGATTTCAGGGCGGTAGCCGAGCGGATCGTTCCCCATCTTGCGGCGATGATCGGCGGTGAAATTCTCGATTACAAAGCGCTCGGCGCTTTCGCGCAGGAGCCGCTGCTCGTCGCTGAGGGTAAGGTCCATCTTACGGCTTTGCTGCGGCCGGCTTGCGCACGGAAGGATGCAACCCGGCCGGATCCACCACCATGCCAAATTCCTGCAGATTATGCGCGTGGCAAAGCTGATGCAGCGCAAAGGCCTGCTCGATCGCGGCCGGCTGCCCCATCACGTCCACCGAACGGTTGACCGCTTCCTTGGTGAGCTTCAGCGCAAATGAAGGCTTGGCCGCGATCCTCCGCGCCAGCGCCATCACAAAGGACGACAGCTCTGCGCGCGGTACCACGTGATTGACCATGCCGAGCCGGTGCGCTTCCGCCGCATTCCAGACATCGGCGGTGAACAGCAACTCCTTGGCCTTGCGCGGACCCAGTTCCCAGGGATGCACGAACCATTCGACGCCGCAGACGCCCATGGTCACGACGGGATCGCAGAACTCGGCATCGTCGCTCGCGACGATGAGGTCGCAGGCCCAGGCCAGCATCAGCCCGCCGGCGATGCATTTGCCGTGCACTTCCGCGATCGTGGGTTTGGCGAGGTTGCGCCAGCGCCGCGTGATCTGCAGATAGATCTCCTGCTCGCGGGCAAAGCGGCCGTGGGCGTTGGGCTCGGCAAAGCCGCCCCAGTGGCCGACTGGCGGGAAGTCGACGCCCGCCTGGTTTTTGCCGCCGGGCCGCAGATCATGGCCGGCCGAGAAATGCGGGCCGCTGCCTGCGAGGATGATGACCTTGACCGCATCGTCCTGCACCGCCGCATCGAATGCGGCATTGAGGTCGTAGGTCATCTGCAGGTTCTGTGCGTTGCGCGCCTCGGGCCGGTTCATGACGATCCGCGCGATCGCCGCCTCCGGCCGTTCCACCTCGATCGTTTCGAATTTGTCTTTTGTTTTCATGGGTGTTCCCTCGTCCCGCCAAGGCAGGGTTGAACCATGATGGGGTTTCCGGCGACGCATACGCAATAGCTATCCCCCGCAAAAAATGGATAGGTAGCCTTCTCGCGGGGAAAAGCCGCGAGACGGGCCCGTTCCGTTGGCGGGAAATTCCACCTGGAGGATTTTGATGCGCAGATTTTTGACCGTGCTGGCGGCGCTGGCGACGCTGAGCCTGACCAATTGCGGTTACAACGCCATCCAGACCACTGACGAACAGGTGAAGGCGAACTGGTCCGAGGTAGTGAACCAGTATCAGCGCCGCGCCGATCTGGTGCCGAACCTCGTCAATTCGGTGAAGGGTTTTGCGCAGCAGGAACAGACCGTGTTGATCGGCGTGACGCAGGCGCGCGCCAAGGTCGGCAGCATCCAGGCGACGCCCGAGGTGCTCAACGATCCCGCCGCGTTCCAGAAATTCACCCAGGCGCAGGGCGAGCTCACGAGCGCGCTGCAACGGCTGCTGGTCGTCACCGAGAACTATCCGCAGCTCAAGTCGGACGCACTGTTCAAGGATCTGATGTCGCAGCTCGAGGGAACCGAGAACCGCATCACGGTGGCACGCAACCGCTACATCAAGTCGGTGCAGGACTACAATGTCGGCATCCGCACCTTCCCGAACAATCTCACGGCCATGGTATTCGGCTACAAGGAGAAGCCGAACTTCCAGGTCGCGAACGAGAAGGAAATCTCGACCGCGCCCAAGGTCGATTTCAACGTGAGCCCGACGCCTGCGCCGGCGGCGCCGGCGAAGTAATCCGGAGTGCGTGCCGTGTCGGCGATCTCGCGAGCCAAGGTCTTCGTGCTGGCGCTGTTCCTGTGCTGGGCACCGGCGGCGTTTGCCGAAGTTGCGGTGCCGCCGCTGGTTGGCCGGGTGGTCGACACGACGGGCACGCTTTCCGCAAGCGACGTCGCCGCCCAGTCGCAGCGGCTGCTCGACTTCCAGAAGCGCAAGGGCAGCCAGATCGCGGTGCTGATCGTGCCGACGACCGCGCCCGAGACCATCGAGCAATATTCGCTTCGCGCCGCCGAGACCTGGAAGATCGGCCGCAAGAGGATCGACGACGGCGCACTGCTGGTGATCGCCAAGAACGACCACAGGCTGCGCATCGAGGTCGGCTACGGCCTGGAAGGCGCGCTGACCGACGTCACTGCACGTCGCATCATCGACGAGGTGATCGTGCCGCGTTTCAAGACCGGCGATTTCGCCGGCGGCATCGCTGCCGGCCTCTCGCGGATGATCGGCGTCGTCGACGGCGAGCCGCTGCCGGCGCCGCGGCCGGAGGCCTCGCACGGCTCCGACGACGCCTGGATGACCTTCCTCAACCCGTTCAACCCGTTCACGCTGATTGCCGTCTTCGGCATCGGTGCGGTATCCCGCCGTCTGCTGGGCCGGCTGGTTGGATCGGCTACGGCCGGCGGAGCCGTCGCCGTGCTGGTCTGGTTTCTGCTCGGCTCGATCGCCGCCGGCGTGCTTGCCGGCGTCATCATATCCGCCGTCACCTTTTTCGCCGACGCGATCGGCGGGATGAACCAGAATGCGGGGCGATATGGCCGCAGAGGGGGCCGTGGCGACGGCGGCTGGTCGACGGGCTGGTCCGGCGGGGGCGGAGGCTGGAGCGGCGGCGGCTCGGGTTCGAGCGATAGCGGGGGAGGCGGCGGCAGCTTTGGCGGCGGCGGCGCGTCGGGGAGCTGGTAGGCATGGGAATCGGGCGCATCGGCAGACATCTACTGGAGCATCATTGGCGCGTGCGGCGGGTGTTCTCGCCGAAGGTGCTCTCGAATATCGAGCAGGCGACCAAGGCCTCCGAGGCCACGCATTCGGGCCAGGTGCGTTTTGTCGTGGAGGGTGCGCTCGACGGCGCGCCGCTGTTCCGCAACCAGCCGGCGCGCGAACGCGCGATCGACATCTTCTCTCATTTGCGGATATGGGACACCGAGCACAATAACGGCGTCCTGATCTATCTCCTGCTCGCCGACCGGGATGTTGAGATCGTCGCCGACCGCGGCATCGACGCGAAGGTCGGCAGCGAAGGCTGGGAAAAAATCTGCCGCGACATGGAGGCTGATTTCGCCAACGGCGCGTTCGAGGCCGGCGCGATCAAGGGTATCGAAGCGGTCTCGCGCGAGCTTGCAAAATATTATCCGCCGACCGGACCACACCCCAACGAGCTGCCGGACAGCCCGGTGGTGATGTAGGGAGGATGGTCACGAATTCTTAAGCATAACGCTTTTCCGCCGGCCGCCATGTGGGCGCACAACCCTTTGGACACCCTTGGAAGGATACGCTTTTAGCTGGAATAGCGTTCCTCCATGGGGTCAAGCCCGCGATGCCCGCACAAGACGGCCCCGCTGCTGAAACTTTCGACCTGCTGCTGGCCGCGCTCGAGCGGGCGAACGACGCCGTCGTGATCCTGGATCACGATTTTCACGTCAGCCATTTCAACGCGGCGGCGGAAGCGATCTGGGGTCTCACCCGCGCCGAAATCCTCGGCCGTCATGCCGGGGTCCTTGGCCTGAAGGACCTGCATCAGGCCGGCAATTCGGAAGTCACGATTCAGCGTCCCGACGGCAGCCGTCTCCGCGCCGTGCTCTCGCTCTCACATGGCATGTCCGGCGGAATGCGCCGGACGATTGCGATCCTGCGCGACATCACGCCCGAGCTGGAGCTGCGCGAACGGCTGGCGCTGCATGACATGATCGCCGAAGGGACCAATCGCGCGGTGATCATCACCGATCGCAATTTGCGGATCGTGTATGTCAACGGCACGTTCGCGGACATGTTCGGTTGCGCGATCGAGCAGGCGCAGGGACGGCGGGCGGATGAACTGCTGGCGGGGCCCCACACCGACCCGACGGCGCTGAGGCGGCTGCAACGGCGCATCGTTACGGAATGCGGCGGCGACGAGGAAATCCTGGCCTACGACAGGAACGGCGTGGAGATGTGGCTCTCGGCTCACGCCAAGGCGTTCCGCAATGCCCGCGGCCGGATCAAGTACGTGGCGGCGTTCCTGACCGATATCGGCGAGAGCCGGCAATTGCGTTCGCTGCAGCAGTTGATCATGACGGCGCTGGCCGATGAAATCCCGATCACGGAAATCGCCGACCGGCTTTGCCGGCGGGTCGAACAGATCGCGCCTGACGTCGTTTCCTCGCTGCTCCATATCGACGCCGACGGACTGATTCATCCGCTTGGCGGCCCCAGCCTGCCCGAGGATTATTCCAGGGCTCTGGACGGTGTCGCAATCGGTCCGGATATCGGCGCCTGCGGATCGGCCGCATTCTATGGCGAGGCGGTGCTGGCGGTGGATATCGATGCCGACCCGCGCTGGCAGCCCTACAAGAAGCGCCCGCTCGAGATCGGCTTGCGCGCCTGCTGGTCGTCGCCGATCAAGGCCAAGGACGGTCGCGTCATCGGAACCTTCGCGTTCTATTTCAGGGAGTGCCGGGCGCCGTCGCGCTGGCATCAGCGCATCGTCGACGCCTGCGTTCATCTCGGGGCGCTCGCGATCGAGCGCAAGGAAGCCCGCGCCCAGATCGCGCAGCTCGCCTATTATGACGTGTTGACCGGCCTGCCCAATCGGGCGCGCTTGCGGCATCTGATTTCCGAAGCGATCGAATCCCGTCACGACGGAAGGCCGGTTGCACTGGCGTTCCTCGATCTCGACAATTTCAAGGACGTCAACGATTCGCTCGGTCATTCGGCCGGCGACGAGCTGCTTGTCGAATTTGCCCAGCGCTTGCGTACGCAGGTCCGGCCCGGCGACGTGCTGGGGCGGCTTGGCGGGGACGAATTCGTGATGGTGCTGCCGAACCGCGACGCTGCCGAAGCCTCGCTCGTGGCTTCGCGGATCCTCGAGGTCCTGAACACGCCGTTGCGGATCGAATCCAGGCTGGTGCCGATGTCCGCCAGCATGGGCATCAGCATCTATCCGGACAATGCGACCGACCTCGATACCTTGATACAGCAGGCCGATGCGGCGATGTACAAGGCCAAGCAAGCGGGCCGCTCCACCTACCGCTTCTTCAGCGCCGACATGGACCGGCTCGCCGAACAACGGCTTGCCTACAGCGCGGCGTTGCGCACCGCGCTCGCAAATGACGGCCTGACATTGCATTATCAGCCGCAGATCAGGACGGCCGACGGCTCCATTCACGGCGTCGAGGCGCTGGCTCGCTGGCACGATCCGGTGCTCGGCGAGGTTTCGCCCGCAAGGTTCATCCCGCTTGCCGAGGAGTGCGGGCTGATCGAGCAGATCGGGCTGTGGTCGATCCGCGAGGCCTGCCGGCAAATGGCGCAATGGCGTGACGCCGGTCTGGATATTCCCTGCGTGTCGGTCAATCTTTCCCCGATCAATTTCCAGAACACCAGGCTGGCCGCTTCGATCGCCGAGATTCTGGCAGAGCATGAGCTGCCGCCCGAAGTGCTGATGCTGGAGGTGACCGAAGGCGTGTTCCTGAACGAGCGCTCGGGCGCGATCGAGAGCATGGAAGCCGTCCGCAAGCTCGGCGTGGGGTTGTCGCTGGACGATTTCGGCACGGGCTATTCGAGCCTCAGCCGGCTGGCGCACCTGCCGATCCGCGAGCTGAAGATCGACCGCAGCTTCATGCACGATGTCGAGAGCGATTCCACGGCGCGGGCGATCGTCACCACCGTCGTACGGGTCGGTCAGAGCCTGCAACTCACCGTGGTCGCCGAGGGCGTCGAAACCGAGGGGCAGCGTAACCTGCTCACTGAGCTCGGCTGTGACGTCATTCAGGGATTTCTTTACGCGCCGGCCCTGTCGCCCTCCGCCTTCGGCCGCTGGCTGCTCGACCACAGCGCCAACCGCGCGAGCGCCATGCTGCGCGGTATCGGCCGGTCCTTGTCGTCTCAGCCGTCCGACGGTGCGGATCGCCACGAGCTGCCGGCCAAGCCGGTTGTGATGTAATCTTCACGCCGGAACAGTCCGTCCTTCATAGGCCTATCCTTGCCATGACGATCTTCCAGTGGATCATCCCGGCGCTATGGCTTCTCTTCGCCGTCTATTGGGCGGTTTCCGCGATCGGCGCGAAGCGAAGCCTGGGCACGAGCGCGTGGTGGAAGCAAGGCCTGTTGCGTGGCGGTATTGTCGTGCTGGCGCTCGCCGCAATTCATTTCGTGGGGGCGGGTCACGCGCTGCGTGCCGCTCAGGCGTATCAGGCGCGTAGCACACTCCTGGGCGCGATCGGCGCTGCGCTCGTCCTGCTCGGCATCGCACTGGCCGTCTTCGCCCGCGTCTATCTCGGCCGGAACTGGGGCATGCCGATGTCCAGGAAAGAGGAGCCCGAGCTGGTCACGGGCGGCCCTTACGCCTTTGTGCGTCATCCGATCTACAGCGGCATCATCCTTGCCATGCTGGGCTCGGCGATCGGCGAGAGTGTCATCTGGGCGCTGCCGCTCGTTCTGTTCGCTCCCTATTTTCTCTACAGCGCGCGCCGCGAGGAGGAACTGATGCGCGAGCAGTTTCCCGCACAATATCCGGATTACATGCGGCGAACCAAGATGATCGTGCCGCTCGTGCTGTGAGCGAAACCCCGCGCAAGCCTACGCCTTCACGCTCGGCCGGGCGCCGACGCGGGCGAACCATGCCGCGATATGGCTGTTGGTGGTGTCGAGCGGCTGGCCGACCTGGTTGCCGAAATCGATCCAGCAATAGAGCAGAATGTCGGCGAGCGTGAAGCGCTTGCCGCAAATCCATTCGCGGCCGTCGGCCATCTGTCCGTCCAGCCATTTCAGGCGGTTGGCGGCGATCATCTTCAGTCCCGGCGAGGCTTCCGGCGCGACCGGAATCCGTTTCTCGAAGAACTTCAGCGCTTCGCCGAAGCGGTAGCCGTTGGCGAGGGGTTCGGCGATGTTGAGGTCGACGCGCCGGGTCCACATCCGGCATTCGGCGCGTTCTTCGGCCGTCGCGCCGATCATCGCGGGCGAGGGATTCTTTTCTTCCAGATACTCGCAGATCGCGGTGATCTCGGAGAGATAGCTGCCGTCATCGAGCTCCAGCGTCGGCATCTGGCCGTGCGGGTTGCGCTTCAGATGCGCCTCTTGCCGGTTCTCGCCGCCGCGCAGATCGACCGTCTGCTTCGGCACCTGCATGCCCTTCTCGGTGATGAACATGCGGACAATGCGCGGGTTCGGCCCGACCGAATCGTAGAGCTTCATGGTGCGTTTCTCCCCATTTGCGGCAGTCTTGTTGCCGTCTATCAACAGGCCGCCGCGCGGTTTGTCAAATCCCGCCCGTCATCGCGAGGAGCGACAGCGACGAGCAATCCACGCCGCGAGCGCGAAACCATGGATTGCTTCGCTTCGCTCGCAATGACGACTCAATCATCCAGCTTGTTGAGATCGCGCACCGACTGCATGATCGGCTCGAAATTCGAGCGCGCGTCGAGCGCGTCGAAAAGCTGCGCGGTATCCGAGAGCAGCGCATGCGAGCGCTGGATCGCGATCCGCACGTCGTCCTGCGGCGTATCGGAGAGGCGGCCATGGCCGGACAGCAGGATCTTCGAGTTCAGCCCCTTCAGCCGCTCCAGCGACTGGATGTAATCGGCGATCGAGCCCGAGCCGAACACCCCGCCCATGACGCCGCCGGGCATCAGCGTGTCGGCGGCGAACAACAGGCCCTTCTCCGCGTCGAACAGCGTGATGCAGGCGGAGGTATGGCCGGGCGTGTACATGACATCGAGGCGGAAATTGCCGAGGTCGATGACGTTGCCTTCCTCGAGCCAGATGTCGATGTCGATCGGCACGTTCGGCTCGTTGAACATCTTGCGCAGCATCGAGAAGTCGTCGCGCAGCATGATCTTGTTGGCGGCGAGGCGATGCGCGGCGATATAGCTGTCGCCCGCGAAATGATACGCCGCGCCAATGTGATCGAGATGCTCGTGCGAGAGCACCACCATGTCGATCTTCTCCGGCGTGATGCCGACATGGTTGAGGCAGGCGACGAGATGCGGGTAGTTGGTCGACAGGCCGACATCGATCATGATGGTGCGCCTGGAGCCGATCACGAGATAGGCGTTGGCCGCGCGGTTCTTGAAGCGGACCTGGTAGACGTTGGGAGCAGCCTCGATCAGGGTGCACTTCTCCAGATCGAGCAGGGTCTTGAAAGGAGAGGGCCTGCGGTCGCTCATGGATTGGCGGCCCGGAAAGTACGATCGTTGGAGACACGCAACCGCTTGCTCAGCGCATCCATGATCATCAGCGCAAAGGCCGGCTGCTGGCTCACGAGATAGACGAAGCGGGCGTGGTTGATCCGCATCACGCGGGTGCCGGCCGAGGCGGCAATCGCGGTGGCCGAACGCGATGAGCCGTCGATGACCGCCATCTCGCCGAAGAACTCGCCTTTGCCGAGTGTGACGATGACGGTCTTGCGATCGCCGTTGACCTTGGCGATCTCGACCTCGCCGTCGAGCACGACAAAGAGCTCCCGACCGGTCGAGCCTTCCTCGAAGATCACGTCACCGACGCCGTATTCGTTGATGCATTTCTCGATGGCCATGGCAGCCCCCGGCCTCATCCCTTGAGCGTATGTTATTCGCGAAACGGCGTCCCGCAAATGACGCTGGCAGGCTGATAATCCGTTGCCGCAGAGCAGCATGGGGGGCGGCATGGGGCGATTTTGCCCCACCGGCGCTGTCATCCGGGCCAAAAACCGCTCCCTGCAAGTTCCTAAAATTTCGGTAAGGGCGCCGCCGAAGACCGGCCGGTAACGAATTGGAAAGCAATGAAAGTTACCAAATGGTCAATCAAATCGGGAGACTTGTCACGTGAGCGAACAACAGGCTGAAGAACCCCGCGGCGAGACCGGTTCCGTTGCCGCCGGCTCGACCGTTTCCCATTCCTCCGAAGCATCGGCCGAGGCCGCCGCCGCACTGGCCGTGAGCGTCCTGGAGTCGCTCGCGATCGCGCCGGACCATGAGGCGCTGCCCAAGGCCGATACGCCCAAGGCCGATACGCTGAAGGTCGAGGCGCCCAAGCTCGAGGTTCCAACGCCGGAGATCCCGCGCGCCAGCGGCAAGGTGCTGATCATGGCGCCGAGCGACCGGGCCTGGCACGACCACTCCGCGAGCGCGGAGGTGAAGTCCGAAACCCGAAAGGCGACCGCGCCGGTCGCGCCCAAGCGCGGCTTTCTCGCCACCGCGGCGATGCTGGCGCTGGCCGTGATGGCCGGCGCCATCGGCGGCGCGCTCGCAACCTCCGGCCTCACCCATGTCGCAGGCGCGGCTGCGCCGTCGCCGGGCACCGGCGCGCTGGAAGCTTCCATCGCGCGGCTCGATGCCGACGTCGCGACGCTCAAGGCCGGCCTCGATCACACGTCAAAACAGGGCGTGAACCAGTTCAACAGGACCAGCGAGCGTCTCGACAAGATCGAGAAGGCGCAGGCCGAGCCCAACGTCAGGCTCGCCAAGCTGACGGAAGCAGTCGACAAATTGCGCGCGACGCCTGCGGTGGCAACTCCTGCGACAGTTGCATCAGTTCCGGCCGCAGCATCGGCCGTGCCGAAGGATATCACTGGCTCGGTGTCGCCGCAGACGGTCGCCGCAGCCACGCCGGCGCCTGCGATTTCGCCCGTCCAGGCGGCGCCGCCGAAGTCGGAAGTCGGACGCCTGCCGGCGCTCGAAGGCTGGTCGTTGACCGATGTCGGCTACGGCGGGGCGCTGATCCGCAATCGCCGTGGCACCTTCGAGGTCTATGCCGGCGACTACATTCCCGGTCTCGGGCGCATCGATGCGATCCGCAAGCAGGACGGCCAATGGGTGGTCGTCACCAGCAAGGGCCTGGTCGTCCGGCGCTGAGCTGAATATCTTGCTGGGTTTCAAAAGCGCTTCACCTTGGCGTGAAGCGCTTTTCGCTTGAATAGACACAATCGCGCGGTGTTAGTGGAAGCATGATCCCTGCCGCGCGATGTGCCGCCGTCATCCTGCTTTCTTGCTGCGGATTTGCCGCACGCGCCGCGGATCGCCCGCCGATCGAGCGCGGCGCCGCGATCATCGATCCCCTGGCGCTGCGCGAGCTCGATCACGGGCGCTTCGCTCTCTCCCGCATCATGGCGCCGGCGCGACCGGCGGATGTTCCGCTCACGAACGCGGACTTGTTCGCGCTGCCGTCGATGGCGCCGGTCAGGAAAGCGCTCGAGGACGATTTCGAGCGCTACATCGCCAAACACAAGAGCGAGCTTCCGAACGAGAGCATCGGCGTCGGTACGGATTTCGCCTTTCAATTGTTCGACCGCGCGCAGCTCTTTTCACCGGATACGCGCTTTGTCCTGTCCGGTATCGTCAACCGCATGGACCGCGCCTATGTCGCGCCGGATAGCTGCGGCGAGGTCCGGCTGCTCTATCGCCTGACCCGGACCCATGCTCCAGCGATCGGCGAAGCCGCGGTGACGCCGCGGCTGCCGATGACGCTGAACGTGGTGCTGAAGGCCAAGGGAGATGGCGCGGTCGATGCGAGCGGCAAGGCGATCACCTGCGCCGAAATCGCGCGGCGCTGGCTCGCCGCAGGCAGCATCACCGCGACGGGCGCCGAATTGGCCGGCAAGCTGACCTCGCCGGGCGGCGCGCTCGACCTCATCGCGCCGGAAAACATCCATGGTATCGAAACCAATCTGCAGATCGCGCATGCGCCGAAATCGGCGACACGCGATTTCCGCACCGACTATCTGATGAAGGTGTTCGACTACGACGCCACGTCCAAATCCTTCGTGGAAACTCCGCTCGAGAACCAGATCGATCGCGAGCGGCTGCTTGCGGATGAAAGCCTCGCGCGTGATTTCAAGGCCTGGCTGCTCGATCCCGTCCATTTCTCAGCCCTCGACCGCGGCGCGATCGTGATCCCGGATCGCTTCCTCACGAAGAGCGTGGTCGCCCCGACGCCGGTCGGGTTTGCGCCGTCGAGCTTGCAGCCGGCCTTCGGCCTCGTCGCAGGCGAGGACGGTGCGAAAAATCCGCCGTTCAGTGAGGGCGACGTCGTTTCCGCGCTGGAGAAGGCCGCGCGAAGCGGGGTGAAATTGCATAACATCCGCTCGGTCGCAGGCTTCGAGCGCCGCCTCAACGACATGAGCTGTGCGGGCTGTCACCAGACCCGCGGCATCGGCGGTTTCCATTTTCCCGGCGTCGACTGGATGGCGGCCAAGCCGTCCAATTCCACCGTCGTTCCCGCCTCGCCGCATTTCTTTGGCGACCAGGTTCGCCGCCGCGACATCCTCACCGCCTTTGCCGCAGGCAAGCCGCCGGATTTCTCGCGCGGCTTTGCCAGCCGTCCGCAATTGCGCGGCAGCGCGGAACTCGCCGGCACCGAATATGAGGACGGCTGGGGCGCGCATTGTTATGCGCAACAGGCCAAGGCAAGCGAGAACGACAGGAGTTTTTCGTCCTGGACCTGCGCCGAGGGGCTCGCCTGCCAGGCCGCGAATTCGACGACGCGGATGGGGATGTGTTTTGTGAAAACCCGCTGAATGCGGGGCAAGTCAGATTGACAGTAGGCTTACTAATATTGTTTCATCGCCGTCCAAAGGGATGGAAACATGGACGGGGTCATCATCGTCGGCGCCGGCATCGGCGGCCTGACGCTCGGACTGGCGCTGCACCAGGCGAAGATTCCGTGCCGGATCTTCGAGTCCGTTCCTGAAATCCGCGCGATCGGCGTCGGCATCAATCTGCTGCCGCACGCGACCCAGGAATTGGCCGCGCTCGGGCTCGAGGACGCGCTGGCGAAGGTCGCGATCCAGACCAGCGACGCGACCTTCTTCAACCGCTTCGGTCAGCTCATCTATCAGGAGCCGCTCGGCCGCGCCGCCGGCTATGACCATCCGCAATTTTCGATCCATCGCGGCGATCTGCAGATGGTGCTGCTCGATGCGTTCCGTTCGCGCGCGGGAGCCGACCGCATCGTCACCGGCCGCCATTGCCTCAGCGTCGCGCAGGACGAGGCCGGCGTCACCGTCACTTTCTCCGATGGCCCTGGCGGCAAGGACCGTTTCGCCGTGCGCGGCCGTGTCGCGATCGCCTGTGACGGCATCAATTCCGTCGTCCGCAAGCAGTTCTTCCCCGACGAAGGCGAACCGCGCTATTCCGGCGTCAACATGTGGCGCGGCGTGACGCGCTGGAAGCCGATGCTGTCGGGGGCGAGCATGGTGCGGGCCGGCTGGCTGTCGCACGGCAAGATGGTGATCTATCCGATCCGTGCCGTGGATAGCGACGGCTTGCAGCTCATCAACTGGGTCGCCGAGATCGAGACGCCGAATTACCGCAAGCGCGACTGGAATCGCGCCGGCGCGCTGGATGATTTCATCGGCCCGTTCTCCAACTGGCATTTCGGCTGGCTCGACGTGCCGGCTTTCATCCGCGGCGCCGACAGCGTGCTGGAATTTCCGATGGTCGACCAGGACCCGCTGCCGCGCTGGAGCTTTGGCCGCGTCACGCTGCTCGGCGATGCCGCCCATCCGATGGTGCCGCGCGGCTCCAACGGCGCAGGCCAGTCGATCCTCGATGCGCGCGTGCTGACTGCGGCGCTGCTCGAACATGCCGATCCCGCCGCCGCGTTGTCGGCCTACGAGAAGCAGCGGCTGGAAGCGACCACCCGCATCGTGCTCACCAATCGCACCAATCCGCCGGACGCGATCCTGCGCGAGGTGTTCGAGCGCACAAAGGACAAGCCGTTCAGCGCGATCGACGACGTCATCAGCCGCGACGAGCTGGTGGCGTTGTCCGAGGGATACAAGCGGATCGCGGGTTACAGCAGGGAAGCCTTGCGCCAGTGAGGGGCGCCAGGCTGACGCACAACATCAAGCGGTCGGCAAGAACCGCACGAGGAGAGGGGACGCCATGGCGACCGATAAAGCACAGGCCGGCGGCACGCCGGCCATCGACCTCGTCGATTTCATCGACGGCCAGCCTGTCGGCGGCTTCCAGATCCGCCTGCTGCTCGCCTGCGCGGCGGTGTTGTTCCTCGACGGTTTCGATACCCAGGCGATCGGCTATGTCGCGCCCGCGCTTGCGAAAGAATGGGGCTTGAGCAAGGGCGCGCTCGGTCCGGTGTTCAGTGCCGGTCTCTTTGGGCTGATGATCGGCGCGCTGGTGTTCGGGCCGCTCGCCGACCGCGTCGGGCGCAAGAAGATCATCATCCTCTCGACCGCCGCCTTCGGCCTCGGCGCGCTGGCCACAGCGCTGGCGCAGGACCTCAACACGCTGCTCGTCATCCGCTTCCTCACCGGACTCGGGCTCGGCGGTGCGATGCCCAACACCGTCGCGATGACGTCGGAGTACAATCCGCAGCGCCGCCGCGCCACCATGGTGATGATCATGTTCTGCGGCTTCTCGATCGGTGCGGCGCTCGGAGGCTTCCTCGCGGCCGGTCTGATCCCGCGCTACGGCTGGCGCTCGGTGTTCATCGTCGGCGGGATCGCGCCGCTGTTGCTGCTGCCGGTGCTGGTTTGGCGGTTGCCGGAGTCGGTGCGCTTCCTGGCCGCGTCAGGCCAGGCGCCGGAGCGCGTGGCGGAACTGCTGAAGCGGATCAGCCCGCACACCACATTCGCGCCGGACGCCAGATTTGTCGTGAGTGAAGCTCATCTCGCCGGGATGCCGGTCGTGCATCTGTTTCGGGAGGGTCGGACCACCGCGACGCTCCTGCTCTGGGTCGTGTTCTTCATGAGCCTGCTCGATATTTATTTCCTGGCGAACTGGCTGCCGACGGTGCTCAACGATCTCGGTGCGTCGGTCTCGCAGGCCGTGGTGATCGGATCGATGCTGCAGGTCGGTGGCGTGGTCGGCACCTTCGCGCTCGGCAGCGTGATCGATCGCTTCTCGTTCCGTGCGCTGGCGCTGGTCTATTTCGGCGCGGTGTTCGCGGTCGGCGCGATCGGCCAGCTCAGCCATTCCGCCGTTCTGGTGTCGATTGCGATCTTTGCCGCGGGCTTCTGCGTGGTTGGCGGCCAGATCGCCGCCAACGCCCTAGCCGCTGCCTTCTACCCGACTTCGGTGCGGTCGTCCGGCGTCGGCTGGGCGCTCGGCATCGGGCGGATCGGCTCGATCATCGGCCCGCTGGTTGGCGGGATGCTGCTGGCCGCGAAATGGAGCTCATCGGCCGTGTTCATGGCCGCGGCTGCCGCCGCCCTCTGTGCTGCGCTGGCAGCGCTGGCGCTGAGCCGGCTTGCTGGAACTGGCATCGCCGGCCAGGCGTCATCAATTGATGCTACATTGAAGGGTGCCACCACAGCCAGGACTTGAGCAGGGGGAACGCCCGATGAGCTCTTCCGACCAGGAAAACAAGCAGCGCAATCGCGAAATCGCCCAAAACGAGGCTATACGTCAGACCACCGGCGACATCCGCGTCAGCGGCTGGGCGATCGCCTTCTCCATCATCCTCGGGGTGATCGTGGCTGGCATCGTGTGGGCGTGGCTCACGCGCTGAAACGCGTTTCCCCTCAACAGGAATCCTGATGCTTACACGACGTGGCTTCGCCGGACTTTCGCTTGCGCCCTTGATTGGAAATCTCGGTCTTCACTGGAGCGCCACTGCCGCGGCCGAAGGCCTCGCGGCCCTGGGGGAAGCCTTTGCCAGGATCGAAATGGACAGCGCTGGCCGTCTCGGTGTCGCCGTATTGGACACGGGTTCCGGCGCGACGGCCGGCCATCGTGCCAATGAGCGGTTTCCGATGTGCAGCACGTTCAAGGCCCTTGCCGCAGCTGCAGTCCTGGCCAGGGTCGATGCCGGCAAGGAGCAGCTCACACGGCGCATCCGCGTCGAGCAAAAGGACATCCTCGCCTATGCGCCGGTCTCGAAACAGCATGTCGGCGCGGACATGTCTGTGGCGGAACTCTGCGAGGCCATGGTGACGCTGAGCGACAACACGGCGGCGAATATCCTGCTGGCGAGCATGGGCGGGCCGTCCGCGATCACGCAGCTCGCGCGCTCGCTGGGCGACGACATCACCCGGCTCGACCGGATCGAGCCCGAGCTGAATGAATCCACGCCCGGTGATGTCAGGGACACCACGACGCCGGCGGCGATGGCAAAGAATCTGAAGGCGCTGGCTACTGCAAACGCGCTGTCGGCCGCCTCGCGCGACCAGCTCATCGCCTGGCTGGTCGGCTGCAAGACCGGCGATGCAAAAATCCGCGCGGGCCTGCCGAAAAGCTGGCGGGTCGGCGACAAGACCGGCGCCGGCGATCACGGATCGAGTAACGATATCGCGGTGATCTGGCCGGAGGGCCGGGCGCCCGTGATCGTCGCGGTCTATCTCACCGAGACGACCGCGCCCGACGCCCAGCGCAATGCGGCGCATGCCGCTGTCGGCCGTGCGGTGGCGGGAGCTATCCAGGAAGTCACTACGCCACCGCGCCGGAGGCCCTGAGCTTCCCGATCGCAGCCTCGTCGTAGCCGGCATTGCGCAGGATCTCGTCCGAATGCTCGCCGATGCCGGGCGGCTTGCGCGGTGGTACCTTCCTGGCGCCGTCGATGAAGATCGGGCTGTTGACCGTCAACATGGTGTCGTTCTCGAACGGCACCAGCACTTCGTTCTCGATCATCTGCCTGTCGTGCGGGATGTCGTCGAGGATGCCGATCACGCCGAACACGAGGCCATTTCCGTCGAGGATATTGCGCCATTCGGCGAGGTCCTTTGTCGCGAACACCTCGTCGAAAATCCTGATCAGGTCGACCGAGCGCGAGTGCCGCCCGGCCCTGGTCGCGAACCGCTCGTCGGCGAGGAGATCCTCGCGGCCCATGCAGCGCGCCAGCGTCGGCCACTGCCGGTCCTCGTTCAGCAGCGACAGGATGACCCAGCGGCCGTCCTTGCACTTGTAGTGGTTGGTCACCGCGTTGAGCGCCTGCTCGCGTGGCCGGCGCTTGGAGAATTTGGCGCCGCAGAGCTTGGCCTGCGCCAGCACGCTGTTGGCCCAGATGCCGTTCGCCATCAGGTTGGTGGAGACATGCGAGCCCTTGCCGGTCCGTTCGCGCTGGAACAACGCGGTGACGATCGCGCCGTAAAACGCCATGGCGCAGGGATGGTCGCCCATGCCGGCGACGGAGCGCGCGGGCGTGGCCTCTTCATCGGCGCGCACGAGATCCATCAGGCCGGAGCGCGCCCAATAGGCGTTGCTGTCGAAGCCCGGCTTGTTGGCTTCCTCGCCCTTCTCGCCATAGCCAGTGAAGGAAGCATAGATCAGGCGATGGTTCAGATGGGCGAGATGGTCGTGGGTGATGCCGAGCTTGGCGCGCACCTGCGGCGGCATGTTGGTGATGAACACATCGGCCTCGGCAACGAGCTTGTACAGCACCGCCTGCGCGTCCGGCTTGGTAAGGTCGAGCGCGAGGCTCTTCTTGTTCCGCGCCTCCATCATCCACGCGAAATTGTGTTCGCTGTGGGGATAGCCGGGCAGGTTCGGCAGGTTGCGGTAGGGATCGCCCAGGCCTGGCGGCTCGATCTTGATCACCTCGGCGCCGAAGTCGGAGAGCACGGTCGCGGCTGCGGGCGCAGCGATGAAACTCGCGCAGTCCAGAACCTTCAGTCCGTCGAAGATGCCCTTTTCCATGATGGGGTTGCTCCCGTCCAATTGTGTTCTTGTTGCCGCATTGGGGTCACCGCGATGGCCCCAATCAAGCTCATTTGACCCATGTTTTGGGGCGATGCAACCGTTCCGGCCGCATCCCTCGTCGGCGGGCGGCGAAGATATGGCAACATGCCGCCGTCGATCGCAATGCATGACGGCCAAGCTCCTCGCGCGTGAAGGAAAGCCAATGATGTCACGCTTGCTTTTCCTGCTCCTGACGGCACTGGCCTTCGCCGCGCTCGGTGGAGGCCCGGTATGGGCTGGCGATCTCGAAGATTGCACTGGCGCGATCGTCCAGAAAATCGAGCCCGCCTGCAACGCGATCATCAACGATTCTGCGAAACCGGCGGATGACCGCATCAACGCCTATGTCGTGCGCTCGCGCCTGTTCGCCGCTGGGTCAAAGTTCGACCTTGCGCTTGCCGATGCCGACGCCGCCATCCGGCTCAATCCGAAATTCGTTCCGGCGCTGCTGGCACGCGCCCTTGTGCATGAACAGACCGGCAAGTTCGATCCGGCGCTTGCGGACCTGAACCAGGTGGTCGAACTCGATCCGAAAAATCCCGTGGCCTATCTGTCCCGCGGGAATGTGAAGAGCGACAAGAGGAACTGGACCGACGCGCTGACCGATCTCAACAAGGCGATCGCGCTGCGTCAGGATCTCGCCCCGGCCTATGTCAGCCGCGCCCGCGCCTATGTCGAGACCGGGCAACCCGACCAGGCGCTGAACGATGTCAACGCCGCGCTCTCGATCAATCCGGCGGCGCAAAATGCCTTTTTCTGGCGCGGCCAGGCCTATCGGCGCAAGGGCGACGCCGATCACGCCATCGAGGATTTTTCGCGTGCGATTGCCCAAGCGCCGCAAACCGAAATTGGATCCTATTTTTTGCGCGGGGAGCTTTTCAGCGCCAAGGGCGATTACCCTCGGGCGCTGGCGGATTTCGACAAGGTGCTGTCGATCGCTCCCAACGGCCTGCTCGCCCAGGCCGCCCGGCAGCAGCGACAATCGGCCCTCGCCATGCAGGCCGAACTCGCCAAGGTGCATGACGGGCAGCCGCAACAGGCGCCGGCCGCCAGGGCAGCCGGCGCCTTGCCTCCACCGGCGCAATCCGCGCCGGTTCCACCGCGCCCGGCCGCACCGGCCGCTTCTGCTACGCCGCCTGATGCGTCGCCGACGCTCCAGGCGATGCGTGAGGTCGGGCAGCTCGTTTCGCAGCGGAAATATGCCGACGCCATTACGCGGCTCAACGTCGTGCTCGCCGCCGAGCCCAACAATGAGGAAGCGCGCCGGATTCGTGTCGCGGCGCTGATCCTGACGTCCCGTTTTGCAGAGGCAAGGGCCGACATCGATGAGGTGCTCAAGCTGAAGCCGGACGACAAGCGGATGCTTTCGGATCGCGCCATTGCATCGCTGGGGATGAGGCAGCCCGATCAGGCGCTCAACGATGCCGATCGCGCCGTGAGCGTCGATCCGAACAACGCGCTGGTCTATCTCAACCGCGGCATGATCAAGCGGCTGTCCGGAAAATTCCAGGACGCGATCGGTGATTACGACCGCTCGATTTCGATCAATTCGAAAGAAGCCAACGCCTATGCCGAGCGTGGGCAGGCCTATATGTCGGTGACACGGCTCGACAAGGCCCTTGTCGATTTCGACCAGGCGCTGGCGCTCAATCCGGCGAGCGACGTGGCACGGGCCGCGCGCGGTCTCGCCTTGCTGATGAAGGGCAACAGCGCGGAAGGGCTGGTGGATATCAAGAATGCGCTCGACCGCAATCCAGCCAACCAGATGGCAGAGCTCGGCCAGGGCCTGGCGATGCTGGTCTCCGGTCAATATGACCGCGCCATCGTCGCGCTGAACCAGATCGCCGGCAAATCCGCCGCCTACGACGCCTTCGCCCGCACGCTTCGGGCGCGAGCCTATCTTGCAAAAAGCGATACCGCCGATGCCATGACCGATCTCAATGCAGTGCTGGGCGCGCGCCCGAATGATGCCGATGCGCTGGGCTTGCGCGGCCTCACCTACGCCAGGACGCGTGAATACGACAAGGCGCTGAATGACCTCACCAGGGCGATCGTGCAACGCGAGACGGTGGAGCGGTATTTCGCGCGTGCGACGATCTACGAGGCGCAGAACAATTTCGAGAAGGCCGCGAACGATTACCGGAGCGCTACGCAACTGGCGCCGGGTAACGTGTTCGATATTCTCGCCCAGGCGCAGGCAAAGCAGAAGATCCAGCAGCTTGCGAAGAGAACTCCCTGTGGCAACTCGGGGCGCAAGGACGAGACCTGCCTCTGAGGTCTATTCCTCGCCCGACAACAGCGCGGCATTGCCGCCGGCCGCGGCCGTATTGACGGTCACCGTCTGCTCGGTAGCGAAGCGGGCGAGATAATGCGGGCCGCCGGCCTTCGGCCCGGTGCCGGAGAGGCCGTAACCGCCGAAAGGCTGCACGCCGACCACTGCCCCGATCATGTTGCGGTTGACATAGATATTGCCGGTCAGAAGCCGCGCGACGATTGCGTCCGCCATGTCGTCGATGCGGGAATGGATGCCGAGCGTCAGGCCGAAGCCGGTGCGTTCGATCGATCGCAGCACCTCTTCGAGGCGTTCGGCGCCGTAACGCACCACATGCAGGATCGGTCCGAACACTTCCTCGGTCAGTTGGCTTGCGTCGCTCAGCTCGAAAATGTGCGGCGCGACGAAATTGCCCTGTGGCGCATCGCCGGCGAAATGCATGCGCGCCTCGCGCGTCATGCGCGCGATATGCGCGTCCAGCCGCGATTTGGCATCGGTGTCGATCACCGGCCCGACATGGGTCGCGGGATCGCCTGGGTCGCCGAGCTTCAATTCGCGCGCGGCGCCAGCGATCATCTCGATCATGCGGTCGGCGACATCGTCCTGCACGAACAGGAGCCGCAGCGCCGAGCAGCGCTGGCCGGCAGAGCGGAATGCCGAGGTGACGACGTCGTCGGCGACCTGCTCGGGCAAGGCTGTGGCATCCACGATCATGGCGTTGATGCCGCCGGTCTCCGCGATCAGCGGCACGATCGGGCCGTCCCTGGCCGCCAGCGTGCGGTTGATCGATCGCGCGACCTCGGTCGAGCCGGTGAAAACGACGCCGGATATCTCGGGATGGGCCACCAGCGTAGCCCCGATCCTGCCGTCGCCCGGCAGAAGATGCAGGGCGGAAGCGGGGATGCCGGCCTCATGCAGGAGTTTTACAGCTTCGGCGGCGATCAGCGGCGTCTGCTCGGCCGGCTTGGCGAGGACGGCATTTCCCGCCATCAGCGCCGCCGTGATCTGGCCGAGGAAGATCGCCAGCGGGAAATTCCAGGGCGAGATCGCGACGAAGACGCCGCGGCCGCGCAGGCTGAGCGTGTTGCTCTCGCCGGTCGGACCGGGCATGGCTTCGCCGTCGCCGAACAGTTTCCGCCCCTCCGCGGCGTAGTAGCGGCAGAAGTCGCTGGCCTCGCGCACTTCCGAGAGTGCGTCATCCAGCGTCTTGCCGCCCTCGCGCTGCAGCAGCGCGAGGAAATGAGGCGCATGCTGTTCCAAAAGGGCGGCGGCCCGCTCCAGCGCGGCAGCCCGGACGGATGCAGGCGTCGCGGCCCAGCCTCTGAAACCCGCGCGCGCGGAAGCGACAGCGGCGTCCGCCTGTGCCGGCGTTGCATCGGCGACGCTCCCGGGCGCCGGCGCGGTCTCGGCCGCGACAGCGGCGAGGAGCGTGTTCAAGGCGGCGCGTTCGCCGAACTCGACGCCGCGCGAATTGATCCGCTGCGGCAGCAACAGGTCGCGCGGCAGCGGGATGTTGCGATGCCGCGCTTGTGAGGCGGTGCCGATGATGTCGGCCGGACGCCGCAGCAGGTTCTTCGCCGGCACGGCATCGTCGGCGGCGAGCGCCACGAAGGAGGAGTTGGCGCCGTTCTCCAAAAGCCTCCGTACCAGATAGGCGAGAAGATCGCGGTGGCTGCCGACCGGCGCATAGGTGCGATAGGCAAGCTTCGGGCGATCCTCGGCGAGCTGCGCATACAGCGCCTCGCCCATGCCGTGCAGGCGCTGGAACTCGAAGCCGTCATCGCCATCGGCCAGTTCGAGCACGGTCGCCACCGTCAGCGCATTGTGGGTGGCGAATTGCGGAAACAGCCGCGGCCGCAACGCCAAGAGCTTTTTTGCGCAGGCGACGTAATTGAGATCGGTCATCGCCTTGCGCGTGAACACGGGATAGCCATCGAGCCCGCGCTCCTGCGCGCGCTTGACCTCGGTGTCCCAATAGGCGCCCTTGACGAGGCGCACCATCAGGCGGCGGTCGTGCCGGCGCGCCAGCGCATCGACATAGTCGATCACTCCGTCGGCGCGCTTCTGATAGGCCTGGATCGCGAGCCCAAATCCATCCCAGCCGGCGAGCGATGTTTCGCCGAGCGTTGCGGCGATCACGTCGAGCGAAAGCTCAAGCCGGTCAGCTTCTTCGGCATCGACGGTGAAATTCAGGTCGAAAGCCTTGGCGCGCCGCGCCAGCTCGTTCAGGCGCGGCACCAGCTCCGTCATCACGCGGGTGCGGCTCACCGCCTCGAACCGCGGATGCAGCGCCGAAAGTTTAACCGATATGCCGGGCCGATCGGGCAGAGGCCGGTTTCCGGCCGAACGGCCGATCGCGTCAATCGCGCTCGCATAGGCGTTGAAATAGCGCTCGGCATCCGCGGCGGTGCGCGCGCCTTCGCCCAGCATGTCGAAGGAGTAGCGCGGACTTCGGGTCGACTGCGACCGGGCGCGGGCAAGGGCCGCCTCGATGGTCTCGCCCAGCACGAAATGGCTGCCCATCAGCCGCATCGCCTGGCGCGTTGCCGCGCGCACCGCCGGCGCTCCGAGCCGCTTGGCGAGCCGGCCGAGCGTGCCCTGCGGCGTCTCGCCGGGCTGGATCACCCGCGCCGACATGCCGAGCGCCCAGGCCGAGGCGTTGACCAGGAAGGCCGAAGATCTGGTTTCGTGGTGGATAAAGTCGCCTTCGCCGAGCTTGTCTTCGATGAACTGGTCGGCGGTGCGGGCGTCCGGCACGCGGAGCAGTGCTTCCGCCAGCACCATCAGCGCGAGGCCCTCTTTGGTCGAGAGCGCAAACTCGCGCAGCATGTCCTCGACGCCGCCCAGCGGGTCGTCATTGCTTCGGATGGCCTCGATCAGCCGCGTTGCCACCCGGTCGATTCGCTGCTCCCGTGCAGGCGTGAGACGGGAGGCCGCCAAAAGTTCTGCCGCAATGGCGCCATCCTCTGGCGCAAAAGGGGCGGTGAATGGCGCAACCGGCACAGAATCAGATTTCACGGCACGGCATCCCAGTTATCCCAAGGCTGTCGTATCATGCCGCTGGCCTTTGAATCGCGAAACAGCCACGATGATTTTCGTGGGGATTTCCAGGGAATGCGGCGGGGGACGGGGCGGATGAAGGGGCTGGAACTACCGGGCGGGGCTCGCGGGGCGGCCGCCTTTCGTGGCCTTGCTTTGTGGCTGCTGGCGTTGGCCGGTTTGTCACCGGCATTCGCGGTCGAACTGAGTTCGCCGCAGGCGGCGCTGTATACGACGGTTTCGATCTACCCGCCGTCGGCCAGCTCAATGACGGTCTGCTACGGGTTCGTCTGCCGTCGACGCGAAATCCTCAACTTCACGTCCGCCGACAGACAGGCCCTGACGAAAATCCTCGCGGCGGGCCGCGCTTCGGCCGTAGCCGAGCGGGCGGCCGTGCAGAAGGCGGTGATCTGGTTCGACCGCAGGATGGGGCCGGTGATCGGAACGGACAAGCGCGTCGCCAAGGCCGACTTCCGCTACTTCGACGACAAGCACAATTACGATTGCTGGGACACCACCCGCAACACGACCAGCCTGCTGCTGGTGATGCAGGAATGGGGCCTGTTCAAATACCATGTGGTCGGCGATCCCCATTATCGCGGCAATACCCTGGTGCTGCAGACGCCGCACAACACGGCAGTGCTGGTCGAGCGCGCGACCAAGGTCGAATGGGTCGTCGACATGTGGCCGCGCGGCTATTTGCAGCCGCCGGATGTCATGACCGTCGAGAAATGGGTCAAGGAAGATTAGGCGCGAGACGCCGTGGCCTGTCCTTTGGATGCCGGCGTCTTGTCACGCGGCCGGCTCCGGCACGGCAATAGACATCCATGCGTAAGAGCGAAGCCGCTCTTACCGAAGGCAATTTATCGATGAAATGCTTTGAAGCCCCTCTCCCGGATTGTGGCCGGGAGAATGCGCCTATAGCGCTAAACCTTCAGGTTCTCGGCCGAAGTCTTGCCGCGATTGGCGATCTCTTCGTATTCGATGCTCTGCCCTTCATTGAGTGAAGAAAGCCCCGCCTTCTGCACCGCTGAAATGTGAACGAAAACGTCCTTCCCACCGGTTGCGGGCTGGATGAATCCGTAGCCCTTGGTTGGGTTGAACCACTTGACCGTACCTTTAGCCATCCGTCGTCTCCGCGGGGATCAATAAATAATAAAAAAGCGAATAGCCGGCCCCCGCAAACCGGCACATTCCGGCAAGCAGGATACGACGGTTGTGGCAAGCTGTGTAGCTCAAACAAGCATCGGATTTCGCCGGAAACGTTCGATATCGCGGCGCATTTGAGGCTTTTTCACGTTT
>Ga0207707_10000461_pt1 | contig 42164 bp, 30 predicted proteins | sample KBSC83BmetaG_FD_184336 | JGI IMG/M metagenome (GOLD analysis project Ga0207707, IMG submission 184336) | Corn rhizosphere microbial communities from Kellogg Biological Station, Michigan, USA - KBS C8-3B metaG (SPAdes) (version 2) | ecosystem: Host-associated > Plants > Roots > Rhizosphere ... | reverse complement strand
GGGTCGAGACGCCCTTTGTAAAAGCTCGTATAGCCGAAACTCCGGATCCCGAAAAAACTTATCGCGAAATGGCGGCGACACAGGCCCTCGGCCGAATGGGAACGCCCGAGGAAATAGCCGCCGCGGCGCTCTATCTCGCCAGCGACGAAGCCGCATTCGTCACCGGCACCGCACTCGAGATTGACGGCGGATTCGCAGTCGGAAAATAGCCCGAACTAACCAGGTCCTTCCAATGCGGAACGAAAAAAGGACGCCTCGGCTGGCGTCCCTCATAAACTGGCTCCGCAGGTAAGACTCGAACTTACAACCCTTCGGTTAACAGCCTGTCGACGGCTGGAACTTGCGGTGTCACACGTCATCAAAAATTGCTTCTATACTCCTCATAACCTCCCTATTTATAGCAGTTGGGCTTTTGTTGCCTCCAACTTGATACCAGAGGATATCATGAATTATCATGCCCGTCTTAGGGAATATTTAGGGAACGATATGAAGAAAGGATCGTGTTCAAGGAAGAATAAAAGATCGCCAACGAGATATTGGATAGTTCGACGGGGCAATCTTTACGCTCGTTTTCAATACACAGACTCCACTGGCAAGGCAAAAGAGAAAAACCGGCCAATATCCGATAAACGTCTCGCCAGAAGCGTGGTCGACGAGATGAGACGTGAGCTTCGCGTGCATGGCGAAGAGTTGTTTGATTCCGAGAAACTTGCCTTTGATGAATTGGTCGATAGATACGAATCTTCGGAGCTCGTTGAGGCAATCTATCAAGAAGGAATTAAAGTGAGAGGCAGACGTTCCGTTCGGGCCGTAAAATCCTCTCTCAAGCCTCTACGCGAATACTTCGGAAGCAAGCGCATTCGTCTGATCAAATCCAACGACATTAAAAACTATAAGAATCACCGGCTCAATACTCCGGTTGAAATAGAAGTAAATGAAAGGACCACAGTTATCGACAACAAGACCGGAAAGAGAATTACGGTAGTCACAAAGTCGGTCCGGACTCGCCAAAGGCGGATTGCGACCGTTAATCGCGAGCTTGAACTCTTAAGGGCGATCCTAAACTTTGCAGTTCAAAATGAATGGCTAGTAAGGAGCCCTTTTGCGCTGGTCAAAGGAATCATCTCAAAGGCCGCTGAGATTGAACGCGATCGGGTCTTATCATTCGAAGAAGAGAATGAGCTTCTTGAAGTTTGTGTCGGCAGAAAAGCCCACTTGAGGCCCTTACTTATATGTGCCCTAGATACCGCGATGCGAAGAGGTGAGATCTTTAAGATGCGGTGGAAGGACATAGACTTCTCTTCTAGAGAGATATACATTCCTCAGACAAACACGAAGACTGAAGAGGCAAGAAGAGTGGGACTCACTCAAAGATTGAGCGAAGAGCTTGAAACGCTGTGGAATGCCTCATCAAAAGACCTGGATTCAACCGTTTTTGGTATCACAAACACAATTAAGACCGTATTCAAGTCGGCTTGTGAGATTGCGAAAATAAAAGATTTCCGATTTCATGATTGTCGGCATACAGCTACCACGAGGATGATCTCCTCCGGTTCGCCTCACACCGAAGTCATGAAGATCACTGGGCACTCACAACTGAAAACATTCCTTCGATATCTAAACATCACTTCCGAAACCACGAAAAAAGTAGCTTCACGATTGAGCGACTATGTTTATGAAAAGCAAGTAGTCGCCGACACCGTCTCGAAAGAAGTAAATTGACGAAAAAAAGTCTTAGCTTCATACACTGCTAGCGATATCTCGCGAATAGAGGTGAAACGATTAGCCTATTTCCATCATGTTCATATCGGAGCCAATTCAATCATGCTCAATATGGGCTTCGTAATGCTTGCCGGAAGTCGGTCGCTCGGTTGTATGAAATGCTCGCGAGGATATGGTTATGAAGAGTTTCAACGGCGGGGTGAAGTTTGTTTGTGCGAGGTCAGGAGAGGTGAAGAATGTAAAGCAATTAGGTGCTTCGGTTTTCGCCATTATATTGACCTATATTTTACTTGTCTCCACTTTCATTATCTCCGCAACGAATCCGCGACAAGATAAGATCGGCAGGCTGCTCACCTGCCGTAATTTTCTCAAAAGATTGGTGGCAGGAAGGATCGAACTCCAGACCTTGGGGTTATGAAACCATAAACACTGTATTTTGGTATTATTGATGCAGTTGAAGATAGCGAATCAAATCAATAATTTACGCCGTGTGTGAAGTGTTCATAGTTCTTCAATTCCATTCATGTCTGGTCAACTTGGTGGCACCATTTCGGCACCATTAAAACGCTATTAGAGGTCGAGGCGAGATTAAATTGTCATTAGAAATCCGACCACGCTTTGTCTGTTACCCGAAAGGTAAATTCGAATCTTGCATGCGGAGCCGTCCGTCAAACCCACCTGCAGACGGTAAAACAAAAACTAACTTTGCCATGCTCTAAGGACATCAAGAACTTCCGTAAGCCTGATTTCCTTCGCCGAAAATAATACTAGCAATGAAGATCGGCCGCTGCTTGCCTTACTTCCGGTTAAAGTATTGCTACAACCTGCCAAAAACCGAGGATAACACGGCGGGACCGTTCGGAGGCTTCAGAGCATGCGAGAGCTCTTGTCATCAGACAATAGGCGGAGAGATAAAACGGCACCTTCCGCTGCTGACGGCAGGCAGTGAAAGGAACGTCTGATGATAGGGCAGGTTGCTAAAGCTGTTTTGCTGATCATACTATTTGCCAACGGTAAATCCTCCTTCGATCAAAAGTGCAGTTCCGGTTACGAACGCGGCTTCGTCACTGGCTAAATATAGCGCGGCGGCAGCGATCTCTTCCGGCTTGCCCATACGCCCGAGCGCTTGAGTCGCGGCCATTTCTTTGTAGGCTTTTTCGGGATCGGGATACTCACTGATTCGCGCTTTCACGAAAGGCGTTTCCACACGACCAGGGCAAATACAATTGGCACGGATCCCGTTGATGGCATGATCGAGCGCAAGGCACTTCGTAAAGCCCACGACAGCGAATTTTGTCGTGCAGTAAGCGATACGGTCCTTGACCGCGGCAACGCCGCCGACCGAAGACATGTTGACGATCACACCATGTTTACGCTCGAGCATAAATGGGACGAACGCTTTTGTCAGACTGAACATGCCGCGGACATTAACGTTGTACAGACGGTCAAGATCGTCGACGGTCGTATGTACTATACCTCCGACATGACCAATGCCGGCGTTGTTGATCAGAATATCGAGTTTTTGTTTTTCGCCGATAACACTATCGGCCGCACCGCGACAGGCATGATCGTCGGCCACATCCAGTTTGATAAAGTTAGCGCCGCCGCCAGCCGTAGCAATTTCATCGACGACACTGGCACCATCTTCCTCATTAATGTCACACACATAGACGAACGCGCCGCGACTTGCCAGCGTGTGGGCGATCGCCTCACCGATACCCGACGCCGCACCGGTTACAAGAGCAATTCTATTGGTCAAGTCGAACATAAGTTGCAGGAACCCACAAGCAAGCGTGAAATGGCCAAACCGATTGCTTTCCGGGCCGCGGTACGGGCAAAGCGATCCTGGCAATCCGGCGGTCGACCGACTCACCGGAGTTGCCGTTAGCCACAAAGGCGCGGGCGTTGTCAAAAAATTGCCGATCCAGATCAAAACACTGCAGCAAGTCATTCGCCGCTAAGTCATGTTCTGAAACCAGTGAGGTCAGATCGACGATCTCGTTTTCTGAGACTAACACTCCGATACGAAATCGATCGCTGCCGGGGATGTCCTGAAACGTAACTAGCTTCATTGTTCGCTTTAATCGATCCGGCTTTTGCGCCCGTAACCGAGCTCGGCGCCGCCTGACAGAACATGATCAACTCCTGTAGTGAAAGTGGCCTCGGCGGCGATGAATAAACAGAGCCTGCCGGCCTCTTCGATCGTGCCCATTCGCCCCACTAGCTGTGCGGTCTCGCCCTCAGCACGCGTCTTTTCGGGATCCGACGACTCAAGGATCGCCTGCTGCCAGAGGGGAGTATAGATATTACCCGGCGAGACAGAGTTCACCCGCACGTCGTGAACTGCCTCATCTATCGCAAGAGCCTTTGTAAATGCAGTGATCCCGCCTTTAGTTGCAACATAGGTTGCTGCATGAAGTTGTCCGATCGCCCCGACGAGGCTCGACATATTGATGATATTTCCGCCGGATTTGCGGAGATGCGGCAGGGCAAACTTGCAGGCAGTAAAAATGCTGACGAGATTTAGCTTCAACAGATCGAGAAATTCCTCGACCGAAAAATCGTCTATCGGCTTGTGCGGAGGATGCCAGCCGGCGTTATTTATCAGGCAGTCGATGCGTCCATATTTCTCGATCGTCCGATCAATTAAATTTTGGATCTCATCCGTTTTTGAGACATCACATTTGATGAAAAATGCCTCGCCGCTGGTAGCGCCGTTAAGTTCCGATGCAAGCTTGTCACCCTCATCCTGATTGCGGGAACAAAAAACGACGCGTGAACCGGCATCGAGAAAAGCGCGGACGCATCCCTCGCCGATACCTTTGGTACCGCCGCTTATGATGACAACCTTATCGACGTATTTCATATAAGCGTCGTGAGCGAGGGCTCAGGACCTTTAGATAGGAGGATTCAGAAGCATTTGAGCCTCGGGTGAACTCATGTTTTCGGGCGTGATCATCATTACGCCCGTATTGACACGTTTTTCGACCGGCCTCCCGAGCAGGCTGTCGACCATCGCTTCGACGCCGAGTTCGCCGATCGCGAAAGGGTTTTGCACCACAATGCCCTGCATCTGGTTGTTTTTCATCGCTTCGACAAACTGTGGGCTCGAATCGAATCCCACAAATTCTATCTTGCCGGCGAGTCCACGGTCCTGCAGCGCAAGCAGCATCCCGGTCGTTGCCGGTTCATTGGAAGCGAAAACGCCGTTGATCTGATCGCCAAGGCTTTGCAACAAGTTTTCGGCGGCCCGTTTGGCCGAGTCGCGCGTCGCGCCGGCATATTGGTCAGTTGAAACAAGCTCGACGTTCGGATATTTCGAGCGCATCACTTCGAGGAATCCTTCTTCACGGTCGGTAGTACTTGCCGATCCTTCGAGATACCGAAGCATTATCACCTTGCCCTTTCCGCCCAGCAACTCACCGAGCCGCTCTGCGGCCATGTTGCCGCCCTTACGGTTGTCGGTTGCCGCAAAGCTTACGATCGCGTCGGTCTCAAGGGCCGAGTCGATGATCACGGTCGGGATGCCGGCCTTTTTCGCTTCGTCGACCGGGCGTATCAACGCTTTGCTATCCAGCGGAGCGAGAACTATTCCGTTGACGCCCTGCGATATGAAGCCCTCGACGACCTGTATCTGCTGTTCACGGTCGTCTTCCCGAAGCGGCCCCTTCCAGATCAAGTTGACATCGACACCCTGAGATTTATAGTCGTTTGCCGCCTTCGTTGCGCCAGCATTAACGCTCTTCCAAAACGGATGTGTCGTTCCTTTCGGAACGACCGCGATAGTGAACTGTTTTGAACCTGATCGCCCACCGCCGCAGCCTATGAAACTAAGGGCCGCAAAAAACATCAATGTAATGACAAGTCTTTTCATACAAAATTATTCCGACCCTACTTTTTCGATTCAATCAGCGGTTTCATCACGTCATAACCCCTTCCGTTCGGATGAAACCGTCCAGGTTCAGGTCCCGTTTTTAGGGATGCTTTTCATCGACCATAGAGGAGACGTAATCGAGGGACATCTGCTCTTCCGCATATTTTTTCACCAACGGGTTAACCGCAATTATTTTATCGGGCGGCCGCTGTGCATTAACTAACGTCAAAGTGAAAACGCCTCGCTTGATCATGGCTTCGATCGATTTGTGGCAACACTTTCAAACTCGCCGATTAATCGTATGTCATCTGACGACGAGCCGACCATGACGCCAAATACGCCTGGCTCTTCGACAAAATGCATGCTCCGGTCCCATAAAGACAGATCTGCGGGCGTCAGCGTGAAAGTCACTGTTTTCTTCTCGCCTGGTCGAAGAGCCACACGCTCAAACCCGCGTAGGTTCTTTTCATAAGTTGTTACGCTGCTGACCATGTCTCGCGTATAAAGCTGCACGACCTCATCGCCGGCGCGCGGACCCGTGTTTTGGACGTCGACGTTAATTGTGACGTTATCTGAAATGCTCGGTTTCAGCGACGCCAACTTTAGGTTGCTATATGAAAACGTTGTGTAGCTCAGACCATGTCCGAAATTATAGAGTGCGCCCTGGACCCGGGTTTTCTCACCCTCAGCCTGCGCGTTCGGCTTGGTCGGAAAATTGTAAGGTATCTGTCCAACAGTTTTTGGAAACGTAATCGTCAACTTTCCTCCCGGGTTATAATCGCCAAACAAAACGTCGGCTATGGCTGTGCCGCCCTGCGCACCGGGAAACCAAGCTTCGATAATTCCCGGAACATATTTGTTTGCATAGTTGATACTGATCGGTCGGCCGTTTTCGAGAACGAGGATGACAGGTTTTCCGGTAGCTACCACCGCTTTTAGGAGCAAGTCTTGGCGCCCAGTCAGATCCAGGCTCGACCGACTTGCATTCTCGCCGACAGTAGCGGCCTGATCTCCAAGGATGACGACAGCAACATCTGCCGCGCTGGAGACATTTACAGCCTCCTGGATACCCGCACGTTCCTTGCTCGTCAATGGCGTCGGTAGGATCTCGCTCTCAGGCCAGTTGTCGTCAATGACGTCACAGCCTTTTGCGTACGTGACCTTGATCCGATCTCCGACTTTGTTCTTTATTCCTTCGAGCACGGAGACGCCCTGGACCGCTGAAGGACCGTAACGATACTGAACGTTTGTATGATCGTCGGCGTTGGGCCCGATAACGGCGATCGACCGGACCTGTTTGCTGAGGGGCAATACATCTTTGTCATTCTTGAGAAGAACGATACTCTCTCTCGCCGCCCTTAATGCGACCAGTTGATGTTCCGGCGAGTTTATCGCCCGTTCGGACGCTTCGGGGTCCGTGACGTACGGCCGATCGAAGAGACCAAGTATGAATTTCACGCGAAGCACATCGCGGACCCGGTCGTCGAGTGTTTTCATTGTGACCTTGCCCTCTTTTACCAGTTCCCTGAGAGGTACGATGAAATCATCTGGCGGAGTAAAGTTCGTCTTAACGTTCAGTCCGGCGTTGAACGATTGCCGAACGGCATCTTTCATGTCCGTAGCGACACGATGTTTTTTGTACAGGAATTCGACCGAGGCGCTATCTGAAACGACATAACCCTTAAAACCAAAATCCGTTCGCAACCGGTCCGAAAGCCAATAGCTGCTTCCCGTGATGGGAATGCTGTCGTAATCGTTATACGAGCTCATTACGCCGAGCACGCCGGCCTCTTTGATCACGGCTCTGAAACCGGGGAGAAAAATATTTTCGACTTCGCGCGGCGACGTTTCCGGATCTGTACGAGCCTGTCCTTCACGCCCGCCCTTGTTATTGCTGTAAACGGCGAAATGTTTGACGGTCGACGCTACCGTGTAATCCTTCTGAAGGCCTTTCGCCATCTCGACGCCCATTCGAGAAACCAGATATGGGTCCTCACCGAATGTATCCTCGATCCGCCCCCAGCGCTGATCGCGCGGAACGTCGATCTCCGGCGCATAAATATTTGTATAGCCCAAGGCACGCGCCTCGACCGCAGTTATACGGCCGATCTCACCAGCCAACGCCTTGTCCCAGGTGCTGCCAACACCAATTTCAGACGGGAAACTCGTCGCAGTCGTAAAGCCGACACCGCGAAGGCCTTCGTTTGTGAAATCAACCGGAATTCCCAGGCGCGTTTGCTCGATGAAAAAACGCTGCACCTCGTTCATGGCCCAGACATGTTTTTTTATATCCTTTGCATAGATGCTGCCGGAACCTTCTCGGCCCCAGCCGTTGAGGTGTTCGTCGATGTTAGCGATGCCGTCTTTCCAGATCTTGCTTTTCCACTCGGCAGTAGGGAGCTCGTCTTTCAAAACGCGGTTGTAGCCATAAAGCGTTGCCGTTTGGCACGTTTTCTCATCGAGATTCATTTGTTTCAGCAGGTCGTCTATGCGCGCATCAATACTGGCTTTAGAATCTTCGTAAATGTCTTTTCTGCCGTTTTTGTTCAAGTCGATCCAACCGTCGTGATATATGTCTTTTTTATCAAACGTGGTCGACTGCGCGACTGCTAACGGCCAATTGAACAAAGACAAAACCGAAAGTGCGGCTGCAAACCACGAGATTTGGCTAGAGCGGATTCTATTCATTAAACGGATTCAGTTCGGAAAATTCGGTTACATCCGCGACACCGGAAGCCTCACGGGTACCCCGCTTTTCCCATTGAATTGTGCGAAATTTCTGTCGCCATTGGATACGATCTGTTCGATCTTTTTCCGGATAGTGGTCAAGGCGTCATCGACGGTTATCTTACCGATAATCGCCCGCTGAACCGTTCGCCACAAAATCGATTCTACCTCCGGATATTCGCCAAATTTTGGCGGCACGAGAATATGCTTTTCTATTACATTATCGAGCATGGCTAAACGTTCGCGATCGGACTGATCAGCTTCCGCTTTCATTGCCTGCATGACAGTTCGGCGAACGGGTACACAGCCATGCCGAGCCTCCAATAACTGCTGATCGAAATCAGTCAGAAATAGCAGGAGTTCCAAAGCATAGGGGTTACGGAACCCACGTTTTGTTAATGCGAATGTGTGTCCTCCGCCATAGCTTAATGATCGACCCGCCGGGCCAGTTGGGTAGGGCGTAAGTGCAAACCGGTCGTGGACCGCCGAGATCGCGGGATCGCGATAAAAGCTGTAATAGCCGGGCCAATCGCAAACCATGGCAGCTTGGCCGCTGCGAAAGCATTCATGGACCTTTTCGTAGTGCCAATCGGTAAACTCGGTCGGCACTATACCCTCAGCATAAAACCGATGCAGTAATCCGAGTGCCCAACAGCCGGCATTATTCTCAATTTCGGGGACAAGCGTTTTTGGAAACAAACAAGCTCCGGCCATCTCGGCGAGTTCGTAAAATGTCCCAAACAGCCCGGACTCGCGGCCGGGAAAAACGAATCCGAAAAGCGAAGGCGGCTTGTTGAGCGACCTCGCCGCGTTGAACAATTCGTCCCAGGTCGCAGGAGGTTCCGATAAGAGGTCGGTTCGATAGTGCAAAAGCCGAACATCGATATTACGCGGCAGACCATAAAGCCGGCCGCCGACGCTCGCCAGTTCAAGCAGCAATGGAATGAAATCGGCTACGGCCTCGTTCGGTACTACGTCGTCGAGCGGAGCTAGAAATTCCAGTTGCGACGGCGCGTATTTCGTATGAGTAGAGACGAGATCGTATGGGACATCGTTCAGGCTTGCCAGATGGTAATTCAGCGATGGATGATCGCCGCCGAATGCAACGTCGACCTTTATCCCGGTGGTACGGGTAAACAGTTCGAGGCTGTGATACAACGCGTCATAGGCGGGACCGCTCACAAAGGCAACTCGTAGTTCTTTATTCATTGTTCCACGCTCCTCCCTCTGGATATGCGTAATAAGCGAGCGATGAGCGCTTCATCGTGATACTGCAACCAGCTGCCGTCGGCGGAAAATAATGTCCGTTGCGAATAAAAACGGGATCGACAAAGTGCTCATGAAGGTGATCGACGAATTCGATCCGTCGACGGCCAAGCAAACCGCTGACGGCGATGTAATCGAAGATCGAGAAATGCTGAACGTATTCGCAAAGGCCGACGCCGCCCGCATGCGGACAAACCGGAATTCCAAATTTCGCTGCCATTAAGAGCACCGCTAAAACCTCGTTAACACCCGCAAGACGGCAAGCGTCGATCTGGCAGAAATCGATAGCTTCGGCCTGCAGCAATTGCTTAAACATCACCCGATTCTGACAATGCTCGCCGGTCGCTACGCCGATCGGCTGAATGGCCGTCTTGATCGCAGCATGTCCGAGAATGTCATCGGGGCTAGTCGGTTCCTCGATCCAGAGCGGATCAAACTCCGCAAGCTCTTTCATCCAATCGATCGCCTGTTGGACATCCCAAACCTGATTGGCGTCCATCATCAAAATGCCGTCCGGTCCGATCTCTTCCCGGATCAACGTAGAACGGCGTTTGTCCGCATTGATGTCCTGACCAACTTTAATCTTGAATTCTGTCCATCCGTTCGCCAGGGCTCCGCGGACAAGGGTCCGAATTTTATCGTCCGAGTAACCGAGCCAACCGGCGGACGTGGTATAGGCTGGATATCCGTTCGCGGCGATGTTTGCCGCGCGCCATTCATGTTTATCGCTCTGCCTTTCGAGCATTTCCAAAGCCTCGTTGGGCGTTATGGCATCGGTGACATATCTGAATGGGATCGCCGAAACGATCTGTTTGGGAGACATATCGGCGAGTAATTTCCACAACGGCTTTCGCTCCGCCTTAGCATACAAGTCCCAAACCGCATTGATGACCGCCGCAGCCGCGAGATGGACCACACCCTTTTCCGGCCCAAGCCAGCGAAGCTGACTGTCGCCGGTAATCGAATACCAAAAACCGGCGAGATCGGACGTCAACTCGCCTAATGTCTTACCGACAAGCAAAGAACCGAGCATGTCAATCACTGAACAACAAACATCGTTTCCGCGACCGATCGTGAATGTTAGTCCGTGACCCTCGATGCCTGAGTCGGTGTAAATGATCACATAGGCCGCCGAGTAATCAGGCTCCTTGTTCATCGCGTCTGAACCGTCCAGGCTCCGCGATGTTGGAAACCGGATGTCAAGAGAACGAACGCTCCTGATCGTCACTGACGGTCTTATGATTTGCGCACGGGCGCTATCTGCATCCATTTTTATTCGTCGGAGGTGGTTTCCTTTTCGAGGCCAAGCTGGTGTTCACGTTCCTCCGTTTTTCGCCCTTCGAGGCTCTCGTCAGTAGGTCGGACGGTAGCTCTGCCGCGAGCGCCCAAAACGAGCATTACTGCGCCAAAAACAAGCAGCACCAGGCCCCACCAAAGGTTCACATTGATACCAAGTGATCGCTGATAAACTGCGCTGTTCATGATCAGGCCTGCAAACACAAGCACGAAACCCAGCAGCGCAAACATCAGTCCGATCGGAATTCGAATATCAAGTCCCATATATTGCCATTACCAGAAAATGATATTTAGAACGACCGTCAACAGCAGAACGATCGCACCAACCACCGTCACTCGTTTGTACCAAACGACTCCCGTATCCCTTGCCTTTTCCGTCAATGAATAGACAAGACCCCTTAGCTCACTTTCAGGCTTTGGTTTCGAAAGCATGCTGACGGCGATCGTCACGAGGAAGCAAGCTGTCCATGCAAAGATCGCCGCCCAAAAATTTTGTGCCATTTCGCTGCGATAGATATGAACGGGGCCAAGCCAGCCACCTTTTATTCCGACAGACGCTCCCATTGGCAGTGTCAGGCCGTGATGGATCGCTGCGGCGAGTGTGCCTGACAGCAAACCCATAAACGCTCCATGTCCGGTCGTGCGTTTCCAGAACATTCCCAAAAGGAAAGTGGCAAACAGCGGCGCGTTAACGAACGCGAAGACTAACTGCAGCATGTCCATGATGTTGTTAAATCGCGTAGCTACAAACGCGGCCGCGACCGACAACAAAATACCGAAGACAGTCGCCATTCGTCCCATCCAGAGATAATGCTGGTCGGAGGCGCCGCGTTTGATGTAAGACTGATAGATATCGTAGGTCCAAACCGTGTTAAACGCAGTGACGTTACCGGCCATGCCTGACATGAAGCTCGCCAGAAGAGCAGTCAGGCCGATACCCAACATGCCGGTCGGGAAGTAATGTCCGAGCATCAGCGGGACGGCCATATCATAGTTAAATGTGCCGTCAGGTTTATGCGGCAGAGCGAACCCGCTTTTCCCTGCTTGGTATGTCAGGGCGATGGCGATCATGCCAGGCAGGATGACGAGAAAGGGAAACAGCATTTTCGGAACTGAAGCGATGATCGGCGTGCGGCGTGCCGATGTCATAGAATCGGCAGCCATAGCGCGCTGGACAACAAGAAAATCCGTGCACCAGTAACCGAACGAGAGCACGAACCCAAGACCCATTGCTAATCCGAACCATTCAATGCCCATCGGGTTCGACGAAGCGGTTCCCATGTAACTCCACGAGTCGCTCCATGCGCCGGCACCGTAACCGTTCGCGGTCGCCACCGTCGCCAGGCGTGACTGCAAACCGCTCCAGCCGCCAACGTCGATAAGTCCCAAAATTACTAGCGGCGCAAAGCCGAAAACGATCAAGAAGAACTGAAGTACCTCGTTATAGATCGCTGAGGTCAACCCACCGAGGAAAACATACACAAGCACGATCACCGCGGAGACCAAAATGCTGACCGTGAAATCCCAACCAAGGATGGCCTGCAGTAAGAGGCCAACCGCATAGAGCGAAATGCCGGATGAAAAAACCGTCATAATCGCGAACGAAATAGCATTTAATCCTCGCGTTTTCTCGTCGAAGCGGAGCTTTAGATATTCAGGCACAGACCGTGCCCGCGAGCCATAGTAAAACGGCATCATAAAGACCCCGAGAAAGATCATGGCTGGCACCGCGCCGATCCAGTAGAAATGGCTTGTAGCTATGCCGTACTTTGCGCCTGATGCGCCCATGCCTATGACTTCCTGCGCTCCGAGATTTGCAGACAAAAACGCCAGGCCGGCAACCCAAGCCGGTATGGAACGGCCGGACAAGAAAAAGTCCGTGCTCGTTTTCATATAGCGTTTTAGGGCAATACCTATTCCCAGAACGAACAGGAAATAGATCAGCATGATCGACCAATCGACGAAAGTCAGTGTCATATTAGGGATCTATTCACGAAGGAGTCGGCTTTCTCCTTGAATTCATCCAAATAATCGGTTGCCGTACGAAAAAATTCCGGATAACCTCTTCCACATTCGAATCGGTTGGAAGCCGTTTCCACGTCTCGATGTACTCGGAGCGGCCGAATGCGATCCCCGCAAATAAAAGACTGCTCTGTCGCATCGGCCATTGATCGAAATACATAACGTCTGCGGGTTTAGGCCAGCTTTTCTTGTCGCGGATGAACGGATACATATACTGCATCGCCAAATCGATACCGCGGCCGTCGGCGGTTCTAAATTGAAAAAGATCGTCGTCCGGAATAGAGAGGATCTCAGCCGTCGCAGTCAGCGCTTCGAGATTAAATAGCGAATAACCGTATGGTTTGGTCCGATGCAGTTCCTGCGGAAAGCGGCCATCCTTATCGATCTGGTCAGGAACGATCACATTCTTAAATCTGTCTCGACAATAATCGAGCAATTCGCGATCTCCCGTCAGATGAGCAAAAGCCGCCACCTGCATTAGCCAGCACGTGCCGTGATTGTTTTTTGCATCACGTTCTTCCTGCCCATTCTTGCTGGTCGTCATCCATGCGAGGTAGTCCGCGAACCATCTCTTAATACCCGAAATGTCGTTGGTCGAAAGTGATCTGGAATCCTCGAGAATCTCTATTGCGCGAGCAACCTCGACGAGATGGACGGTATCGATGATCCCGATACCGCGGCCGGTCGTAATTCCTTTGATCGCCTGGGCATATTGCAGGTTTGGATTCATCCGTGTGTCTTGGTTGACGAACCACGCGCGGAGGTGTTCGGCGGCCTTGGCGGAATACGCGTTTTTAGCTGTGATCAACCATGCGGCCGTTAACGCTGGCACTTGTACGCTGAAGCGCATCAACACACGGCGATGCTCGACAAAGTTATCCGGGTTCGACATTCCGTCGCGCTGAATGTACGGTCCGTTCGGGTTATTGGGGTCCGGCCACCAGTAGTCGCCTTCTGAAAAGAAGTCATGCGGGCCGCCTGCACTGCGCGCTGAATGCGAGGCTGTAATAGTAATAGGCTGCTCCTTTAAATATTGGTCAGCTGCCTTGATGACTCGCTCTTTGTCGAATGCCGCAGCGTCAAACGTGGGCTGCGCGGCAGCCATTCCTGCCAGGGCCAGTAGAAGTACCGATGATGTGTATCCCGCTTTACTCACGAGGTCTTATTGCAAAAAGTGTATTTCATGTTGTTTCATAGCATTTCCGGCTTTCACTAAACGCCTATCGGCCTGAAATGACCTACAAAACCGCCACCTGGCCTTATATCGATATCGAGCGATCTGTTTGCTGCTACGGTGGTATTCTCAATTCTTTCGGCCGCTGCATCGTCTATGTTGTCGCGAACAATCATCGCGTCGTATGTGCCCCGACCTAAGAAAGAAAGGGGAAGCCTAATCGTGCTTGAGGGCGAACCATTCAATACACCAAGGAACCATTCGGTACCTTTTCGCCGAGCGAAAACCGCCATCTCACCGATCTCGCTAGGCGGCAAAACGCGTGTCTCATCCCAGGTGCTGGGAATACTTCGGATCAAATCGGCGGCCGGATTGTCGAGAATACTTTTCGGATGTGCGCCGTAGGTCATCACAGACGATGTGAAAACGACGGCAGTAGCTATCTGATGGGTCCACGAGGTTTCGCGCCGACGCTCGCCAAAATGGACAGGTGTATAGTCTGCATGACCGGCGAGAAACCGCGTAAACGGTAGAGTAGTGTCATGCGTTGCGCGCTCGCTCATGCTGCGATATTCCATTCCGCGAATTGCCTCGCGGCTCATTTCGTTGGGCCATGTGCGCATTTCGCCGGCCGGTTTATTGGACCCGTGAAATTCAAGCATGATCTTGTGCTCGGCAGCGTCCTTCAATAATGCCTGGTATTGATCGATCACCTCCTTTGCTTCGTGATCGAAGAAGTCGATCTTTGCTCCGATAACACCGACGCGATTTAGCTGATCGAAGAATACTTTCCGCGAGTCGGGTGTTTTAAGATTTTTACTGTGCTCCCAAAACCATATGCCGACATTCCATTGCTTTGAATAATCGACCAGCTCGCGCATCTGATCTTCGGTCCAGCGATGCCAGATCCCTTCGACGATATTGTGCTCAAAACCGAGATCGCCAGCGAGCCGCGAAAATTCCTTTATCCCATCGAAGGTACTGTCGCCGCCGTCCAGATATCGCCAGACGGCGCGGCCGGGCCGGATCCACGGAGTAGCAAAACCTGCTGGGAAAAGCGACGTATCTGGAGGAGGCGAAACATTATTAATGATGTCGCAATTGACAAGAGAATTGAGATCCGAACCGATCATGATCACCCGCCATGGTGTTGTGATCGTGCCTATAAAAGTCGTCGGAATCGCAAGGCGATCGATGTCGGCCTTGGTATAACGCAATTCGAACGGATGGCTCACGGGAAGCGCGTGTCCAAGAACGCCCTTGAATCCATTTTGCCCGTCCGCTCGCAATCCCATACCGGCATAGTTGATCAATGCTCCTTCCGTGATAGCGATGTAGCCGTCGTTGTTCGGCAATTTCGCGGTCATCGGCGATGCAGCCCATTCGCCATCTCTAACATCCGCGAGCGCCTTTTTAACGTGGACGCCTTCGTAATGGCCCGTAAAATCATGAAACCAGGCAGTGCTACCGGCAGGAAGCACGAAAGTAGTGGCCACATCAGGCGTGCGTGCCTTGTCGTCTTTCGCGGGGACAATGTAGCGGAAGGCGACGCCATTATTAAAAACGCGCACTTCCACGGTGAAATCGGTCTTTGATCGGCCGTGGATAGCGTTTATTCGCGCTCCTCGAAAACTGTTTAGAGCAATCGAGTGCACGCCTCGCCAGGCATATTTTTCATTCGCGTTGTACGGCTCGACTTTTTTGATCTCGGCTCTGTCGCCGAGGTCGGTGCCGTCAATGATAATTCCGGCATCCGATTTCTCAAGTACCGAAGCACTTTTTCGCAAGACACGATACGTAAGACGAGTTGGATTCGCATCAAGGAAGAAAACTATTTTACCGTCGGGACTCTCGATGCGCACGGCGCCTTTGGCCGCAGCAGACTCAACGCTAAGGCCGGAGAAAAAGGTTGGGACCGCCGCAACTGCCGACAAGAAATCACGCCGCGAGCAAGCATGTTCTTTTCCGTCTCGGTTCCTCATGGTTTTTGCTGTGCGACCTTAGCGATCTTTGCGTGGAACGAATTTCTCTCACGCAGCGGAAGCAAAGCTTAATTTACCGTCCAATTAGGTTCCGGCGCTTTACCGTCCTTAGCGGTGCGCAGTTCCTCATTCATGATCAAAAATGCGCCGATGCCGTGAAAATCATTCGTGTTTCGTTTCCGGTCGAAATAGTACTTAAGATCGGCGACATTGGTTCCTTCGCATATATTCGCAATGTTTGTCATTCCGTCTTTGTCCATTGAGATCTGCGTTAGGACGCCGTTGTATCCCTTGAGCGCGACCTCGCGAAAGCGTTTCGGTAAATAGCCCCGTTTTGCCCCAATCCATATTGCGTATGTGTACATACTTGATGCGGATGTTTCGAGCCAATTGCCCTGTACGTTTCCCTTATCGACGACCTGATACCAGAGACCGGTATTCCTGTCCTGATACTTTTCGAAAGCATTTCCGAGTTGGTTCAGGATCTTGATCAGTTCGCCGCGATCGGGCTGGTCTTTTGGAATGAGATCGAGCACGTCGATCAGCGACATCGCGTACCAGCCGATGGCGCGCGCCCAATGTTCTGCCGAGTGATGTGTTTGCGGATCGGCCCAGGATTGCTGGCCGCTCTCATCATATGCATGCCACAACAAGCCCGTGTTTGGGTCATTTAAATGTTTGTAATAGATAAGCAGCTGCTTGACGGCCTCGGCGTCAGTGTACTTACTCTCGCCGAACATATGTCCGTACCGAACCAGAAACGGGAGCGACATAAATACGCCGTCCGCCCATAGCTGCCATTCGCGGCTTTTCGTGCTGGCGTGCCAGAAACCGCCGTCTTTTGTTCGCGGGTAAGTATCAAACGTTTTTCTGATCTCGTCGGCGCAGCCCTTGTATTTCGGCTGTTTGGTTTCCTTGTAAAGAATCAGACACAGGTTTCCAGGCAGCATGTAATCAAGAGCATTGATCGGTCGATTGATCGTACCTTTATCGTCAATGTGCAGGTCGATCCATGCCTGGATATGATCGAGATAGCGTTTGTCCTTCGTGCGAAGATAGACCAGGTATTGACCGTAGAGATAGAGAGATTTGGCATAGCCCCAGCCTTTCAGGGATTCGGACGTCGGATAGCGTTTGATGGTGGAATCGACAAGTTCTCTGGACCAGTCTGGCGTGGTCGCCGCAACCGTTTGCACGAAAAGGGTTGACGCCAACATTATCGAGATCAATTTTAACCCTCGAACATTCATCTGTTTTCTCAATTCTTCGTATCTAGCCAACACCAGATTCTCCTTACCGGAAGCATCATCGACGTCGATCTTTGCAACTGCGGCGTCGTAGCGTTTATCGCCGGCCGCGACGCTTCGTTTTACGTCTTGAAGTTGCCGAGTGCCGATTAGGAAGACATTCGGAGCCGGCCTTGTCGCCTTTTGCGCAAAAAGCCTCCAGAGTGGCCAATATCATCACAAGCACCGCAAAATATTTCGAAGCTTGCCCTGGCTCATCCCATTAATTTCCTGTTTTCAACTCCGGCGTGATCGTATACGTACCTGCGTCCCAATCAACCGTCACCGTCGTTCCATCCGCAAAGGTGGTTCTCTCTTTTCGAAAATTCGCGTCAAGAAATTCATGGTTGGTCATTTCCAGCATCGCCACGCGTCTATGGAGCGCTGCCGTTGTCCTGATTAGACCCATTATTTTTTCATTTACATCGTCAACAACGATCGGCATTTCGGGAGCGCCGCCGCCGAGCAGACCGCGGAGAAGACTTGCCACATCGCGCGAGCCGTAAGATTTGATAACCGCATCATGGTAGACAAGATCGTAGAGCGGAATGAGGATCGCTTTGCTTCCCCCTCCTGAATTGTTGATCACGTCCACGTAAGGAATGATCCAATCTGATCCTGCTTCTGTAGAAGTGATCCCGAGGTTATGTCTCGCCCAATTGAGCATGGCGATCTGTCCGCGCATCGCATCCGAGCGTGTGGTCGGGTGTTCGGGATTGAAATCCTGGTCGGGCGGGACATAGCCGATCACATCGATGTAAATGCCCTGCGGCTTTACACCGTGATCGAAAAGTAATTGATCGTTTTTGAGCAGATGACCAAGTTGAAACCGCGCGTTTAGATAAGATTGCTTACCGCCGTCCCAATGGTTCATGAAGGGGATCATGCCCTCCTTCGCATCGCCAAAACGCGAACCCGCAAATGCGATCGCCTGGCTGGTTGAATCTTCTTCATGAATCGCAAATTGCGGATCGTAAGACGGCGCGTCAGTGTAATAATCGCGATACTGATCATGCAGCATGAAGGTGTAGCCGAGCTCACGTGTCGTGTCATAAAGAAGTTTTAAACCGTTCCAACCCCCGCCTTTTTCATTTGGCGGAAACGGATCCGGATGCTGGTGATCGTACCCGAGATGGGACCAGCCAGAAACTGTAACGATCATATCGTTAAAGCCTTTTGCTTTCAGTTCGCGAAGCTGTTTTGCACGTTCGCCAAAAGTGGTCAGGCTCACATTTTTCGACGGGTCCTTCTTATCGTAGCGGTCGCTTTCGGGATTAATATTCCGCAAAATACTAGGTCGGATTTGAGGATTGCCGATGAGTTTTGCGACATCGGGCGTGCGTGAGATCTTTTCTTTCAGGGAGACAAAAAGTCCGGTATCCATCGCATATCGCCGATAGCGTTTTGCCATGTCGACATAGTTGCCGACAGAGAAAAAGCTCATTCTAACTGAACGCGGATAAGCAAAACGGCCGAGTTGTGCGAGCCAGCGTGGCCCGATCACTGTCGGCCCGCCCGCCGGGTGACTGAATTGGTAAGAAGCATCGTCAGGTGTTTCGACGATCAGCATCATCGCGGACCTACCTCGCTCAAATCCCCACCAGGACATCGACCAAGACTCGATCACGTGACTCTGGATAATGCTGTGATCGGTTGCCGCTATCCTGCCCTCAGGCGTGATTGTACGGATCGGATAATATTCCTTGTTCCAGTTCCGGGGGAGCAGCGTGCCGCGACCGTTGCTCAGGACCGTATAATCGACGGCGCTTGCGTCCATGGCCGCGGGCCAATCAAGCTGTCTGATGGTCGCGCCGTCTTCGCTCGCCGCTACGTCGAAAACTAATTCCTCGTCGCGTCCCTCGAGAGTGACGGTCAGATAAATGGCGACATCTACGGGAGCCCCATCAATTGACTGCCAACCGGAAAGGGAGATCTTAACGCCGGTCTTAAAACCCGTCTCATACGGTACGACGGTTTTTTTCCGCGCGTCTGCAAGACGCAATTTGAAGTCGCGTCTATTAACGCGCGCTATCAAATCGCCGACCGCAGACGGCACAAGTCCCCATTGCTCCTTACCTGCAACGATGCGGACACTGAGGTCGTTTTCATTTAGCGTTACTTTATTCGTCTTTCCGACGATCGTCCATATGCCACCTTCGCCAGTTACGCTAACCATCGGCGCTCCCCATTGATCGCGCGTCGGCTGTTGCGCCAAATCAGCGATGATCGCACTCAGCAAGATCAATATTAGAGATAACCACTTCACTGCTTATGAAAAAAGTAGAAGTTATTTTCGACGCGAACCAGCTTTACCGATACGAGTGTCAGGCCCAGCTTTTTGTCGGCCTTTATCGACTCGGGCTTTACCGAGAGATCGTATTTGCCCGCTTTGTCGATAGTAATTCGCCCGACCTTTGAAACGACATACGGCCAGTACGGATTGGTTGGATTTTGCTCTTTGCCGTTGTCTTCGACGGTCGCCGTTAACTTTTGACCGGCAACATCGAGTGAGACGACATGACCTCCTTCCCAATCTTTGCCGTATTTCTGCTGAGAGGTAATTATGACGACGTCGAACGTTCCCGGATCTGATACCTTGAAGTTCCAGTCGACCCACTCGTCCTTGTTTGTCCAACGCTCGGCCACGCCCCGGCTGTCGAAACGTAGGCCATCGTTCCCGACCTTGTGCGCCGTGGAAAGAAATGCAGGAAGCGTGACGCTATTGTCGGGCTGTTGAAGTAAAGCCGTGTCAACCTGCACGGCGCCGGCGAGATCGAGCGCAATGACCGTATCGCTGGCATCCGGCGCCTTGCCGGGCAACTGTATTGCTACCTCGCTATGATCAATAGAAGGATCCTCCTTCTGTATAAACTGCAATTTGGTTCCGTTGGCTAAGAGATATGCGTTTCGAACTTTGCTCTTTAGTCCATACAAGACAAGCTGTCCCTGTGGCCAGTTAAAGACATGAAGGTAAAGTTTCTCCGGCTTTGCTGTAATGATTCCCCAGGGCAACTGGTACGGAAACGGACTTGAACCCGCGCCATAAACCGAGTCGTTGTTTTTGTTTAACCACGCGCCGACCTCCGTCAGCCGCTCGACGCTTGGTTGAGGTATCAAACCCTCAGATGTCGGACCAACATTCAAGAGATAATTTCCGCCTTGGCTAATGACCTGAACAAGCTGGCGGATGAGCACGGAGACAGGCTTCCAATTTCGATCGTAAGACTTGTAGCCCCAAGTATCGTTCATGGTCACCGGCGTTTCCCAGATACGTTTTGCACCGCCCATGCTGATCTGATTATCTCCGGCAGAATCGTAATCGCCGAGACCATGTCCGACGCGGCCCGACACGAGACAATCGGGCTGAAGTTTATGGACAAGATCGACAAGCTCCTGACTCTGCTCCTTTGTGATATTTCGCGGCGTGTCAAACCAGATCAAACCGATCTGACCGTAATTGGTAAGCAACTCGGTGACCTGAGGTTTCACCTTTTCGTCGAGATATTTTTGAAAATCTTTTTTCGCTGTGGAATCGGGAAAATCCCAGTCATTGCCGGCAGCATCAGGCTCATGCCAATCTTGCGTCTGCGAATAATAAAAGCAGAGCTTAATGCCGGCCTTTTGCGCTGCGTCGGCAAGCTCCTTCATCGGATCACGTTTGAACGGTGTTGCGTCGTAGATGTTGTACTTACTGACCTGTGAGTGATACATCGCGAAGCCGTCATGATGCTTCGAGGTAATGACGATGTATTTCATCCCGGCATTTTTCGCCAGACGAACGATCTCTGCGGCATTGAATTGTTCCGGATCGAATTGCGGCGCGAGCTCCTCGTATTCCTTAACGGGGATCCTGGCGTGATTCATAATCCATTCGCCGAGCCCCTCGATCTGCTTGCCCTTCCAGGTACCAGCCGGGACGGAATACAAACCCCAATGGATCATCATTCCGAAATGCGCGTCGCGAAACCATTGCAGACGCTTTTCCTTAAGCGCATTATCAGATGACGTCGCGCTTCTCGAAGCCGATAACGAGTTGTTTTTCTGCGCCGAGGTTGCGGCGGGATAAATCATGGCGGTGAGTATTAAAAGCCAAAACGTTGAAATTTTTGAGACCTGAATTGGTGTATCAAACATTGATCAATCCTGTAAATTTCGATGAAGCCCGTGGCAAATCTTTCCGCGAGCCTCATCGTCAAACACGAGTTTCTAGAAGACAACTCTCGCACCGAACTGGATCTGCCGAGGCGTGGTACCTTGCGCTAGATTCGAGATCTTCCCGACGCCGGTGGTGATCGAGTTTCCGGCATTGAGAGTCAAATTCGCATTTGCTGGCGTGTCCCAGTTCTGCTTATTAAATATATTGAATGCCTCAGCACGGAGCTGAATCTTCCAGCCCTCATGAACCAGGATGCTCTTAAATAAAGACATATCCATTGTGTAAACCGCAGGACCGCGGAGTACATTTCGTCCAAGATTTCCAAACGCTCCGGTGTTGTTGGGTATTCCGAACGCACATGGGTTGAACCAGCTGATGATCGTATGAGTCTCGTCTGCCGCCCGTCCGCCTTGTGAAATCGTCCTTTGACATAGCGGGTCAGGATTTGCAGCTACCGGACCCGCAACGAATGGATCGGCAAGCAGATTTGGCCGGAGATAATTATTCGGCGCACCGACATTTGGATTTCCACGGAGGTTTGCCAAGTCGCCCGTAACGATCAGATTGAATGGCGCCCCTGAGCGAGCTTGAAAGATGTAATTCATCTGCCAATCGCCGAGAAGCCAGGACGCGAGACCATTGTTAAACCATTTCTTCCCGTGACCAAATGGAAATTCGTAGACAGTGGCCCAAGAAAGAAAATGCGGGATGTCGTATGATGAAACACCGCGGGCTGTACTTGGATCATAGTAGTTTTGTATTGAAGAGCTTCCGCCCGGACCATTCTCAACGTTGAAATATCCGCTGCTGGTGTCAATTGATTTACTCCAGGTATAGGAGATCAGAGTGCTCCATCCGTTCGCAAACCGTCGTTGAAATCTGGACTCCAAAGCGTTGTAATTCCCCGTGCCGGTGTTTGTTGTATAGTTCAGTCCGGCGCTGACCCACGGCATGAGTCGAAGTGAGTCGACGTGAGCAAAAAAAGCGGTATTACAGGCATTATCGTTTGCCGCGCAGGTATTACGCGACGCTTCACTCGCCGCATTCGCAAAGCCCGAAAAGGGTAGTCGCCGGCTAACGCTTCCTACGTACGCAACGGAAACAAGCGTCGTCGGCGTCAGCTGCCGTTGAATTTCTATATGCCACTGATGTGAATACGGATCTTTGTACCGTGGAGTGTTTGGAAAACCGCCAACTCCCCAGGGATTAGCGGTCGGTAAGGGCGTGGCGAAGCCTTGTCCCTGGATCTGGATGATATTTGAATAGGTTCCGGCAACGAAATTTGCAGGAGTGTTCGCATTGCTCACCGCGAATGCCGTTGCGTCAGGCCAAACGGTAGCTTCAAGATCGTTTTGGGCGTACTGGCTGCGTGCCGGAACAGCATCAAAGTACAGACCATATCCGGCACGGACAACAGTCTTTTGATTTAGCGTCCAGGCGATGCCGATTCTCGGGCCTAAATTATCTTTTATTGGGTTAGGGCCAAAGTGATCTTTTCCTGCTAACACTACGTTTGCGAAATGTGGATCCGAGAAAAAGGCGTCAGGAATACATGGTGCCTGCCCGGCAACGCTGCAACGAGGCGGCATTTGCGAAGCACCGATTATCCACTGCTGATTGTCGAGGTCGAGCGCATTCCAAAGTCGGCCGTCCAGAGTCTGCGGACGATTCAGGTAGTCGTATCGCACACCGAGTGTCAGCATCAGGTTTTTGTTTAACTTCCATTCGTCCTGAACGTATGCAGCCCACGCGGCATACTTAAACTGTACCGGGCCGCCGTGAGGCTGAGGCAGTTCGGCATTTGCCGAACTGGGAAAGCCTAATAGCGCTGATGCGAGCGATAGACCACCGGATTGATTTCCTGCCGTCGGGTTAGGCCAGGATGTTTGTGAATTAGCGAATGTATAACGCTGAAATGTGTTTAACTGAATGCGCTTTGCCTGAATATACCAAAACCCGGTTTTGATATTGTGATCGCCCTTTAGCCAGATCAGATTAGGCGTAATACTCCAGTTTGGATTCTGGCGAAGTGCGTCTCCACGAACGCCGAAATCGTTGCTGCCGCCGGCTGTCCAGTTGGCAAGCCGTACGAGCAGCCCTGAGTATTTATCGATATCTTTAAAGCCTGCTGACGTTAGGGGATCGGTCCCCGCTTCGTGCTGATTTTGTTGACTCGCATCAACACCGGGCCGCCCCGCGTAACCCGCACGTATGTCCAGGATCAAATTGGGCGTGAACAAATGCGTCCACGCGCCTCCATAATTAAATCCGTTAGAACTCCCGCTCGTAGAGCCAGCTTCACCAATCGGATTAAAAACAGTAACTCGCTGTAGTGTGAATCGGAAGAAGGCATTGTCCTTATCCGTAAATTTGTGATCTATCCTTATCTGATATCCGTCGGACTGATTCGTCGTTGCGCGGCTCTGCGCAAAATTATTCTGCGGGTCGCCCGTTAAGTTAGGTAAACCTGCGTATGTGCGGAAAAACTGCTGCATCGGCGCAAAAATCAGAGCCTGTGGAATCTTGTTGCACTTTACTCCGATCGTTTGATCTTGCTGTCGTTGTGCGTTTACGGGCAATGGATTTCCTGCTGCATCGCAACGGAAGGCGTCCCGATCATATAGAGTGGTTGATCCCGTTCGCAGTCGGGTTGAGTACGGGTTGTAAATAAATGCCGAGCCAATAAACGGATTATTGGTGAAATCACCATTTATCTCGGCCGCAGTTGGCACATACGATGGCGTTAGTGATGGTTGGCTGTACCGCCAACCGTCGTAACCGCCGGAGAAAAATGTCCGGTCCTTCCAGATCGGTCCCGAAAAAACGGCGCCGAACTGGTTCTGACGAAATGGCTGTGGTTCATCGGGTACGCGTTGACCGGGCGCGCATCGAGCAGTTGTGCATTGATCGAAACTATTGCGGGCATCAAAGGCATCGTTTCTCACAAACCAAAACGCTGAGCCATGATATTTGTTGCCGCCGGATTTCGACACCATATTTACAACACCGCCCATGGCACCGCCGAACTCGGCTTTAGCGTCGTGTCCGACGACCTTGAATTCCTGGATCAGATCGATATTCGGAATTACTATGTAGTTCGGTCCGCGAATGTTCGTATTTATTATTCCGTCGAAAAAGTAAAGTTTCGAGCGATTTTGCTGACCGTGGAATGAGGCGTCCGAAAAACCGGAGCCGGGAAGTCCGACATTTCCTTCGACGCCGCCGATACTTTTGTTTTGCGAAGTCGAAACGGGCGTCACGCCCGGTGTGAGGGTCAGAAGCTGTGTAAAGTTTCTTCCATTCAATGGCAGGTCCTCGACCGCTCTCTCGGTAATGACCGTACCCAATTCGGTTGTTGCCGTCTGGATCACTTCCGAATCGCCTGAGATCTCAACCGTCTCCGCGACATTGCCTACCTGCAGGGTTATATTTTTAGAGGACGTTTCACTTACACCCAACGCGAATGGCGCTGTGATGACTCGCTTGAAGCCGGTTACTTCGATATTTAACGCATAGTTTCCAGGCTTTACATTGACGAATCGAAAATAGCCGTCCGGATTGGTGGTCGTCTGTGTTTCGATCTTGGTTTCCTGGCTTATAAGCTTAATTGTTGCGCCGGGTACGGCGCTCCCTGTCGGATCAGTTAAGGTTCCATTGACCTCGCCGGTAGAGGTCTGGCTATACGCCGCAAACGCAGCCGCGAAAATAAAAAGTACGGAAACGAGAATTCTTCGTAGGCACATATTTTTTCTCCTCGGGAGAATGGTTTCGGAACATTTCTATATAGATCTCGGCAAACATCACTCAATTCTTTAAGCAGGAGCTTTCTAGGACCTTAAACATGTCCGCGTCCTCGTTTGCGGACGAAGATGTTGTCTTGCGTCGGGACGGACTCGCATTCGATCGCGATCGTTGTCACGGGATGATCAGGCGCGGTAGGAGGAAGACCGGTGAAATTGATACTGTATGCGTCCTGTGTGAAATCGACTTTTTCCCCACCGTTCAAAAGGCGGGCCGATAAGGCTTTCGTCATCAAACCGGCAAACGCGACCGAGGTTCCCGGATAATAATGAACGTGGAAATAGAGCGTATTGCCTTTACGCGTAAAGTTGCCGTTGCGCGAACGTGTCGGCTGACATTTATCGGTGCCGTAAATGGATTCTCCATTATTGGCTGTCCATCCACCTACCTCGTTAAAGATATCGACGGTTTCAGTCGGTATCGATCCGTCCGCTGTCGGACCGATGTTCAAAAGATAATTTCCGCCGTCGCGGGCGCAGGTTATAAGATTTCGAACGACCTGCTTTGGAGTCTTCCATCCGTCGTCGGCCTTTTGATAACCCCAGCTGTCATTGAGCGTCATGCAAGATTCCCAGGCACGATCGCCTTCGGCTGCTTCGATCCGTTGCTCCGGTGTTGAAAAATCGCCGTTCAGTTTGTTGCGGTTGTTAACGATGATGTCGGGCTGGAGCTTGTATACCATGTCATTCATTTTTTCCGATTCCCAACCTTTGGCGTCCAGCGGCCAGGCGACGTCGTACCAGAGAATGTCGATCTTGCCATAGTTGGTCATCAGCTCGCGGATGTGCGTGTGGATGTAGTCGACAAACCGTCTGCGCGCGGCTTCGTCTTCAGCACATCGGGACCCGTCCGGGTGATGCCAGTCCATCAGTGAGTAATAGAATCCAACGCGCAGACCTTCGGCACGAGCCGCATCGACGTATTCACGTACGAGATCGCGGCCCGGCCCCTGTTTCGGAGCGCAATAATTAGTAGTTTGGGTAGCAAAATTGCAGAAGCCTTCGTGATGTTTTGTGGTCATCACCATGTATTTCTGGCCGGTTTGTTTGGCCAGCCTTGCCCAGTCGCGCGCAGCGTTCGGTTTTGGCTTGAACTGGGCAGCGAGCTTTTCATACTCCTGCGCCGGGATGCCCTCCATCTCCATAACCCACTCATGCCGTCCGAGCACGCTGTACAGGCCCCAATGAATGAACATTCCAAATTTGGCTTGTTTCCACCACGCGAGCCGCCTCTCACGATCGGCTTTTTCGGCAGGAGTTTCTCGTGAAGCGACGTTCGAGTTTTGCGCCGTGAGTGGCGAGGTCCCGGCAGCGACAGCAGCCGTACCAAGTCCTAGGAGTTTTAGACAATCTCGTCGGGTAAACTTATTCATTTTCTTTCACGCCACTGAAGCAAAGCCGTTGTGCCGGCCACTGATCAGTGATTGCGTTGATCTATTCATTTCCGGATCAGAAATTTATTCTGATCGACACCTGCATTACTCGCGGTGAACGAGCGGCCGAGGCGGCGCCGAAACTGGAGTTCGTTTGCCTGAATGCCGCCGTGCAGATGTTCGTCGTTGTATTGCATGTCCCGCCGCTTGGATTAACTTGAAACAACGCGTATGTCAGGCTCGAGTCGATGTCACTGAAATTCGTTTTATTAAAAACGTTATATGTTTCCCATCTAAGCTGTACCGACCGTGTTTCTCCCCATTTGAAATTCTTAAACAAGGCGATGTCCGTATTGAAAATACTCGGACGACGCAGAACATTTCGGGCACGGTCGCCCAGATCGCCGAGCTTGGTAGGTCTAACAAAGCAGTCGATATTCACAAAGAGTGGTGTTCCATTAGGATCGCGGCCGGTCGCCTTGTTCGGGTCGCATACTACAAACGGAAAAGCATTCGTCGAACCGCCGGTAAAATCGGTTATCGCGGCACAGCTTGTCGGTGAACCTGTTGCGAGAAAAGAGCCAGCCGGACAAGTTTGTCCGCTACTGATCGTTACTGTACCGCTGCTATAACTTACTGAAACATCTTTTGGCTTGCCGGTCGCAAAAGTCGTCGTCCCTGAGAGTATCCAACCGCCTAGCAGCGAACGTACAAATCCGTTACCACCTTTACTGAAGAACGGAATGTCCCAGATGTAATTGATAGCGAAAACATGTCTTTGGTCGAAATCGGACGGAGCGAAATTGAATTTTTGGTAGTCACGTCCGCCGAACGCCGTACCTGTGGCATAAACGAGTCCGTCGCGATCATCGCTGGTATCATCGGTAGACTTTGAATAGGTATATGCGATGCCATATTGAAAGCCTTGGGTGTACCGTCGATTGACCTGTACCTGCAGTGAGTCGTATCTCGAATTGCTGGAAAAGGTAACGTAATTGATTGCGTCTCCGAAACCTCGGAAAGGCCGTAGAAAATCGTCGTTAAAAGCGCCGCCTGTGATACTCGTGCTGCTTAGACTTGCAAAAGGATCACGGTTTTCCGGGTGACAGGTAACATTCAACACCACGGCCAAATTGCAGTTAACAAACCGCGCTCCGTCCGGGATCTGGTTTATATCACGCTGCTCGCCAAGCCACCGCGCCCTCGATCCAACGTAACTCGCTTCGATAACGGTGCCCCAACCAAGATCCTGCTGCACGCCAAACGAAAAGTTATAAATTTCCGGGGTGTGGGTATGTATTTCAAGCCCTCTGATCGCGCCCCAGGGAAATATCGGCGATGTCGCTTGTACTTGAGCGAACAGTGTCTCAAGATCCTGAATGTTGCCATTCGTAACAGTCCAGCTTCTTTGCTCCGGCGGATTTTGTGTCAAGTCGCCGGTGGTGCCACCGCCGGCGCGCGGTGTATGATATATACCGAACATGCCTCGAAGGACAGTTTTTGCTTTACCCGTCAGATCGTAGGCAAATCCAACCCGCGGCTCGAGATCGACCGCATGGTTAAATTCCCGGTAACCTTTCGGCGTATTTGGGTCTCTGGCAAGTTGAAGTCCGTTTAGCAAGTCGCCCGAAACGGGGACATAGGTACGATTTAGATTGAGGTTTGTGAGCAAGGTACCCGGATTGACAGGATCTATAACACGTCTGCTCGACGTCGGACAGGAACCGGAAGTGACTGCTGGATTCCATGTGGAAAGAGACGCGATACATACCGGCAAATAAAATCGTGCCGGGTTGCTCGTATCAAACAGGCTGGGATCAAAACTCGAACCGATATCATCACGTTGATTAAACGGTGTGTGCCAACCGAATCGCATCCCGTAGTTCAGAGTAAGACGGCGGTCGATCTTCCACTGGTCCTGTGCGTACCATTGCAGCATGTCCTGTTCGATATTGGTGTGAGGGCGAAATTGATCTTCGGAATAGTTTTGAAAATATCCGAGGATCGCTGTTGCATAAGGGTCACCGGTATTTCCCTGTGCCGCGCCCCAACTGCTCGTGCTGTTTGTAAAGCTCAGCGTTCCGGACCAGTTGCTGCCGGCAGCCTCACCGTTAAGCAATCGTTCGAAATACATCCCGAACTTCAAACCGTGGTTTCCAAGCGTGTACGTGAGGTTGTCGGCGATAGCAGGTTGAACATAATCCCTTCCGACCGCGCCCCAGCGCGTCAACCAATTAATTTGCGCAGGCGTACCCGGAATGCCGCTCCAACTTGTTACACGGGGAATTGACCCTAGAACATTATTTTCCGGAAAAAGCTGCGGGGCGGTGAAATTGTATGTCGAACGACTAACGAGCGGTACGATCGAATTGTCCGGTATAAAGCCCTCGGAATCGTGACGCATACCAAAACTGAACTCGTTGACAATGCTTCGGCTAAAAACATGGGCCCAGTTTGCCGACCAGCCATTGTCGGTATAAAGATAGTGTGAAAGGATCCCCCATCTGTTTTGATCGCCGCTGGGCCAGCCGGAGGTGCCTAGTCCGACGTTGTCGGATGTAAACCATTGCCTCTTCCAAAAAATACTGTCGTTCTGCGTTGGTTTAATATCAAACCGGATCAGCAAGCTGCGCTTTGGAACGTCAACGCTTCTTTGCGTCACATAGTTATATAAGAGTCCGCCGTTGGTGCTCCTGACATCGGTATTTGGCAACGGAAAGACCGTGAGCAACGCAGCGGTACTCTGATTGAACCGGTTCAACGGAATTATATTCAAGCCCGCCGGGTTGTTCGGTGTGGCTCGGCTTAAGTCATGAAAACAGCCAGAGGCATCTAGCGAGCTGCAGACCTTACCCTGCTGAGCGAGCAAAGGATCGGCAATAAAAAACGGCTGCCCGCTCGAGTTTAGAGACTGAGAAAAATCACCGGTCCTCTCCAGGGCCGTTGGCACGGTGACGGTCACAGGATCCGTCGGTGTGATCGTGTGCGGTTTCTCGTAGTTTACGAAGAAGAACGCTTTGTTTCTGAGAAACATGTGTTCGGTTTCACCAAAGCGTGGCAACGGCATCGGCCCGCCGAAATTAAAGCCCCAAATATTCTGTCGATAGAGTGGTCTTGGCAAGCCCTGCCGGTTGACGAAGTAGTTGGTCGCGTTAAAAGCCTCGTTGCGAAGAAAGTAATACGCGCTTCCACGGTATGCCTTGGTGCCGCCCTTGGAGACGATGCTAATGATTGCTCCTCCGTTATTCCCGTACTCGGCAGCGTAATTATTCCGCAGGACCTTTACTTCAGCGATGGCATCCTGGCTCGTACTCATGCTGACCTTGTTTGAGCCGCTAGGCTCGCCTGCGTTTAACCCATCGACCATCGGCACGGTCGAACGTCCGCGTTGACCGGAAATAAAGGGCAGGTCAGTACCAAATCCTTCACCAACTGCTTCAATATCGTTCTCGTTTGTCGTACCGGGAATTAGTCGCAGCAGTGACGTAATATCACGTCCTTTCGTCGAAATAAGGTCGATCTGATCCGAAGTTAGCCTCGCTGTCAGATCACTGCTTTCTCTTTCGACAGTGGCGCCGGAGCTCGCGACGGTTACAACTTCGCTGATGCTGCCTGCGGTAAGTTTCAGCTCGCCGAGAGCCAGATCTTCATTAGCGCTCAAGATCGTGTGGGTTTTCTGCAGCGTTTGAAATCCCTGCTGTGCGATCTTTATCGTGTACGGTCCCGGCTGAACTGTCGAAAACTGAAACCTGCCCTCGTCATTCGATACCCCGGAGCGGGAAGCACCGCTTTGCTCGCTGATAAGCGTAATTGTCGCTCCAGGCAAAACGCCCCCGTTGGCATCCGTGATAGTGCCCGAGATATTGCCCGCGATCGATTGCGATCGAATTGAGACCTGTAAAATGAGTAAAAAAAACACTATGACCAAAAGCCCCGTACCGCGGAATCTGAATTTAGCCATGGAAGCCCTCCTGAATGCTCGCTTAGCCCAAATCCGAATTAGATCTGTGAGAATTTTAAGGCCGGCAGCGCCGATTCGGTTTGATGAACAATTGGTATGACCAATTATTTATCAGGGATTTATCTCTACGTCGACAAAAAAGGGCGACGCGGCCTTCATCGGGTTCTCGAGCTGTTACCGCTAACATATATGATTTTTACCGATAACATTTAATTTTTTCGTTGTCAATAAGAAAAGTGAGATGATATGAAAGTTTTTCAGTAGAGGAATTGCAAGAAATGGAATTAAAACGAACTTATCAGCTCCGTCTGAGCCGAATTTGGTCGAAAGCGACTGCTGCAATTATGATCGCTCCGATGATGATCTCCTGGATGTAATTTGCCCAGCCCATTTGCTGGCAGCCGTTTCGCAGGAAAGACATGATCAAGGCGCCGACTATTGAACCGACGATCGTCCCTTGACCGCCATTCAGACTGCCGCCTCCGATGACGACCGCGGCGATAACGTCAAGTTCGGTACCAACCGCAACAGTCGGGTCGCCCTGACGAAGACGCGACATCTCCATCACGCCGGCGAGTCCAAAAAAGAGACCCGCGACGCCGTAGATCCAGATCTTTAGTCGATTGGTTGAAATACCGCACGCGCGAGCTGCAGCTTCGTTTGATCCGACAGCAAATACTCTCCGACCAAAAACGGTCTTACGCAAAACAACTGCCATAAGGACAGCAAGAGCAATCGCAAGCCAGATCCCGGGAGCCAGTATCAACCATGAAGGCTCGGGAAAATTGACGACAAGTCCATCGATCCATGTCGGCACCGCGTCAACCGGTTGCTGATGTGCGATCCACTTTGCGGCGCCGCGGGCAATCCCGAGCATACCGAGAGTCGCGATGAATGGGACTACGCGAAGCCCTGAGATAACGGCCCCATTTACAAATCCAACAAGGCCGCCAACTAACATTCCGACAAGAACTGCCAGGATCGGGTCAATGCCCCCGTTTACGCAAAGGGCTGTTGCGACACTTGCCAATGCGATCGCCGAACCTACCGACAGGTCGATCCCGCCGCTGATTATCACGAGCGTCATCCCGATCGCACAGATCGCGACGATCACCGTTTGCGATAGGATTATCCGAATGTTGAATGGAGAAAGAAATTTTTCGGGTTGTCCGGTAATTACCGCGAAAAACAATATGACCGCGAATAAACCAAGAAAGGGCCCCATTAGAGTGAGCCATTTTCTAAGCACGGTCTGGGTGCGTTTGCTCATGGCCTTTGGGAGATCAGTATCCATTCGCATCTGCCAAGGCCTCGTTATGTGCTGCACTTATCGCTGCATTTAGAACCAGCTCAGGGGTCCATTTTTCGATCGGTCGTGTTGGGGAAAGCCTTCCACGTGTCATGACTGCGAGTCGGTCGCACATTCCAAAGAGTTCAGGCAGGTATGAACTTATCATAAGTATTGCCTTGCCCTGATCTGCCAGCGAAGCGATGGCTTCGTAGATCTTTGTCTTGCTGCCGATGTCGATACCGCGAGTCGGCTCATCAAGCAGCAGTACGTCGGCCCGTTGATGCAGCAGTCGCGCGATTGCAACTTTTTGTTGATTGCCACCAGATAGCGTTCGAACGGTCTGCAAAGCGGAGCTTGCCTTTACCGCAAGCTCGGCCATCAACTTTTCGGATTGCATGTTCTGCTCACCGAGGTTCAGCCAACCCATTCTCGAGCATGAATCGAACCGTGTTATCGTGACGTTGTCAGCGATCGAAAGATCGAGGGCCAAACCCTCGTCCTTTCGATCCTCACTTACGTACCCGATCCCTTGCAGTAGTCTGAAAGTGGGATTTCCGCCACGAGCGCTGACTGCCGTTCCGCGGACCAATACTTCGCCGCTCGCAGGTTCGTCGATCCCAAAAAGCGCTCTTACCATCGCGGTGCGCCCGGCCCCGATCAGACCGGCAATGCCTAATATCTCGCCGCTCCGTAATTCAAACGTGGCGTCCTTCAATAACGGCGGAGCCGACAGGCCCCGAACGCCCAACGCTACTTCGGCACCCTCCGGCGGCCGGTCCCGTTTTGGAAATATTTTTTCTACGGACCGGCCGACCATCTTGGAAATGATGAATTCGTCAGTTACATCGGCGATCTGTCCCGAGACAATATTTTTACCGTCTCGCAAGATCGTAAAGTCATCAGCGAGCTCACGAACTTCTTCCAGAAAATGACTTATATAAACAATCGTGATCCCGTCCGACTTCAGTTTTCGAATCACTTTGAAGAGGCGTCGCACATCGTCCCGCTGCAGACTGCTCGTCGGTTCGTCCATGAGAATGATCTTTGCCCCGGAGGCCAGCACTCGGCAGATTTCGACCACCTGTCGGGCTGCTGTAGACAGCCGCCCGACTACCATTTTCGGTCTGATGTCCGGATGATCGAAATTGTTCAGGGCGTCGATCGCGCTTTGTTCGCTTGCTTTGCGGTCGATCCAGCCGAAACGCGACATTTCATTTCCGAGAAGTATATTCTCAGTGACAGTTAGGTGCGGCGCCAATGACAATTCCTGATGGATCAAAGCAATACCCTTGCGTCGCGCGTCCTGCGTGTCAGTCGGCGAGTATGGCGACTGCCGGAGCGTCATTGAACCTGAATCTGGGCGTATCGCACCGGAAACAATGTTCATCATGGTGCTTTTTCCTGCTCCGTTTTCCCCGATGAGTGCGTGGACCCTGCCTGTCTCGAGCGATAGATCTACTGACTGAAGAGCTATCGTTTGGCCAAACCTCTTAGTTACCTCGCGTAGCTCCAGAATCGGCATGTTTTGAATTGCATCAGGAAAGGACCGCCGCGGAACGACGTTTGGCTCCACATGAGCTGCGAACGATCAATGTCGGAGAAAGAATGATCTTTTGACGGCCGGAATCTGAGTCGGCGCCCTCGATCTGTTGTATTAACAGACGCGCCGCGGCTTGACCCATTTCGGTTCTCGACCATGAAACTGTGGTCAGGGGGACGCTCAGCATATCGCCGTAGTGAATATTTCCGCCGCCGACGATCGCGATGTCTTCGCCGATCGTCATTCCGGCTTCACTCATCGCCTGCATGGCGCCGATCGCGGCCGGGTCATTAACCGCAAATATCGCGGTCGGGACATCGCCTGACTTGATCCACTTATTCATTGCGGAATAACCGTCCGACTCCATCAGACCGCATTCCATCACCAGATCCTTGTCATATGCGAGACCATTTCTACCAAGAGCTTGTTTATAACCTTCGAGCCGTTCTTTGCTGGTCGAAGTGGTCGTTCCACGAAGGTGACCAATTCGTTTGTGGCCCAGTTTGATCAGGTGTTCGGTCGCAAGTACCCCTACCTCGATGTTGTCGGTCGTGACCATGGGACAGTCGAGACTGTCGAGAGTGCGATCGATCAATACTAACTTCGTCCCTTCGTCTATCATCTCTTGATAAACGTTTGCCCGCGAACCCTGTATCGTTGTCGCGATGATCAGGCCGTCCGTGCGCCACCGAAGCGCTTCAGCCTCGTCCAACTCTCGTTTTACCTGTTCCTCAGTATTTCCAATAACAATTTGATATTTGGCCGATCGAGCAAAACTACCGATCCCGTGCATGATCTCCGCAAAATACGAATGCATCAGGTCCGGTACAATAACTCCGATCAGGAAGGACCTGTTTGTAACAAGCGCCCGGGCAAAATGATTTGGTTTATAGTTGAGCCGCCGGGAGACCTCAAGAACGCGGGCCTTTGTCTTGGCATTCACGAGCGGATCATCGTTGATCGCCCTCGAAACCGTCATTTTTGACAACCCTAATTCCTTGGCTATATCTGCAAGAGTTACACTCATTTTGACATCGATGGTCTTATCCCTCGATCAGGGGCAGCATGCGATCGACACCCTGCTGAATTGACCTTTTTGCGGCTAAATTGTAATTTTTATCGGTAACATTTTCAAGACAGTTTGCAAGAATTATCGGAAACTTGTTGGAGAGATTTGTATGAGCTCTGGTCGAATTCTTTTATCAGTTTGCCTCGGAATGGTCATCTTTCTCGCCGAGCCGGTTGCCCCGGGACCGTCTTTGGCATTGAGTGGTCAGACCAATCTGTCGGCGCAGGTAAAATTTACAAGCGCGGAATTTAACGTCCGGATCTTCGGAGCGAAAGGTGACGGTAAGGCGCTTGACTCACCGGCCATCAATAAGGCAATTGAAGAAGCCTCAAACAGCGGCGGAGGTACAGTTTTCTTTCCCGCCGGAACATATAGAAGTTTTTCGATCAGACTGAAAAGCAACATAACCTTGTATTTCGACCAGGGCTCGACACTTCTCGCGGCGAGTCCGAACGATGGCGATGGTAAGTACGACCTGCCCGAGCCTAACCCAGCGGATAAATTTCAGGATTTTGGTCATACACACTGGCATAACAGCCTGATCTGGGGAGAGAATGTCGAGAACATTTCGATAATGGGTCCCGGGCTGATCTGGGGCAAAGGTCTTGTCCGAAGCGGCAGCCAGTCGCGCACAAAAGCGCAAAATGATGCGCTGGAAAATGTGAAGGCCGATAAGGAAAAGTTTCCGTTTGGATACCCAAGTCCGAAGGATGCCGTTGAGCCCGGTTGGGGAAATAAATCGATCAGTCTGAAACTCTGCCGCAACGTGATCATCCGCGATGTTTCGATCTTGCACGGCGGCCATTTTGCGATCCTTGCAACGGGCGTCGATAACCTTACCATCGACAACCTCAAAATAGATACGAACCGGGACGGCATCGACGTCGACGCTTGCCGTCACGTTCGCATCTCAAATTCGACGGTCAATTCGCCTTTCGATGACGGCATTTGTCTGAAAAGCTCATTCGGTCTTGGTTTCGCGCGTGCGACGGAGAACGTCACGATCACCAATTGCGAAGTAAGCGGCTACGACGAAGGCACGATGCTGAACGGCACGTACAAACGTGAATACAGAGCGAGCAACGGCACGTTCAGCCCGACCGGGCGGATCAAATTCGGCACCGAGTCGAACGGTGGTTTCAAGAACATCACGATCTCAAACTGTGTTTTCGAATATTGCCGAGGCCTCGCGCTCGAATCGGTCGACGGCGGTTTGCTCGAAGACGTGACGATCAATAACATCACGATGCGCGATGTTGCCAATTCACCGGTTTTTGTTCGACTCGGGAAGCGAAATCGCGGTCCAGCCGAATCAATGACCGAGGGAAAGATCCGTCGCGTTATCATTAGTAACATCATCGCGCAGAACGCAGAACCCAAATACGCGTCTATCATCAGCGGCGTTCCCGGCGACGATATCGAAGATCTGCAGCTAAGCAATATCCGCATCTATTACAAAGGTGGCGGCACCGCAGCCCAGGCCGCCCTTCAGCCGCCTGAGAAAGAAACCGACTATCCCGAGCCAACGATGTTTGGCGAGATTCCCGCGTACGGCTTTTTTGTGCGTCACGTGAAAGGGTTAACGATGACCGATGTCGATGTAAGTTATATTAGCGACGATGTGAGGCCACCGTTTATCCTGAGCGGCGTTACAGGTGTCGATCTTCATCGGGTAAAGGCCGAGCGGCATCCGGCAGGGAAGACATTCGTCTTGCGTGATGTCGCTGACTTCAACGCCAGCCAGGTTTCGAACGTGCCCGATTTGAAGATAGATCGAGTTCAAAACAAAGAATATTAAGTAAGGCTCGACTGTTAAATTCTGTATTTAGCGATCGCCAAATTCTATCGCAAATATTAAATTTCTGCCCGCATTTACTTCAGGCGCAGAAGCACCACGCCGTGCATCGGCACCGTAACCTTATATTCCGAACCCTCGGCTTTTACATCCGCGTGTGCCCACAAATCGCGTACTTTAGCTGGAGGTTTTGAAAAACCGACATCGGCCCATTTTAGCGTCATATCAGCCGGTGCGGAGCCACGATTGAAAATGCCAATCGCGCGTGCGCCGTCCGCCAGCTCGCGGACCCAGATCTCCTGATCGGATTGTTGCGGGCCACGTGTACCTTGCTTGCCGGCCTTATCTTGGTCAATGGCTATGACCTCGGGATTCATCAATATCGATTTTGTCTCGGGGCTCATGTTGCGGATGTCGTTACCCGCCAGTAGCGGCGCCGCTAATAAAGACCACAGCGACATATGAGTTCGGTATTCGTCTGCCGTCATTCCGCCATTGCCGACCTCAAGCATGTCAGGATCGTTCCAGTGCCCAGGCGCCGCATACTGCGCCAGATCGCTTTGGCTAAATCCGATCCTTGTCATCGACTCCCACCTGTCTGAAATGTCGCCGGTAGTTCGCCATGCGTTCCCGCCGACATCCGGCCCCCACTTCCAAACGTCATCGCGACCGTACTGGCACAAACTGTATAGGATCGGGCGACCCGTCTTTTGCAACGCCTCGCCAAATTTCTGATACACCTGCGGCATCTCTTCGTCGGTGTAAAGAATTCGCGCGCCGCACCAATCATACTTCACATAGTCGATTCCCCAGGCCGCAAATGTCTTCGCGTCCTGCTCTTCATGACCATATGTGCCTTCGTAGCCGGCGCACGTGTTCGGCCCTGGCGAGGTGTATATTCCGAGCTTCAACCCTTTGTTGTGGACATAGTCGGCCAGCGCCTTCATATCGGGGAATTTGCTGTTGGTCGTAATATTGCCTTGCGGGTCGCGTCTTTCGCCTTCCCAGGTGTCGTCGATGTTGACGTAAACGTACCCGGCGTCGCGCATCCCGCTTGTTACCATCGCGTCGGCGATGCCCCGAACGATCTCGTCATTCACTCTCGACTTGAACAGGTTCCAACTGTTCCAGCCCATCGGCGGCGTTTTGGCAAGACCATTCGCGGGAATTTTCTTTAACGCCGGAAGCGTCAGCCGCGCAGGCATTGCACCTTCTCCGTCAGGGACGCGACGCGCGATCGACTCGGTCGGCTTATCTTCAGCTCGCCGCCTGGTTGAAAGTTGCAGCTGGTCACCAACGAGCTTAGCTTCATACTTTACCGTGCGGTCACTTTTACCGTCCTTCATAGACGCCGTTAAGGTGATCACTCCATCGGATCCAATGGAGCTGTCCGAAATTTTGTAGAAAAATTGGGTCGAGCGAATAGTACCGGTGATCTTATCGCCCTCCTGACGCAGATTGAAATAAACTTTTGAATTGGTTCCGTCGGCTCTCGGCATCTTCACTGCCCAATTTCCTGTTAGACCCGATGTCTGGGCCAACACCGTAAGGCTATCGTGTCGGCCTGAGATGGATAGCAGGCCTAGCAAGAAAACAAATCCGCTTATCAGAACGCAAAGCTTTCTCATCGCTTTTCTTTTCCTCAGAGTTTGATCGATCAGGTATTCAGACTCGATTACCAAGATTTACAAGTTTGTTACCGCTAACAATTGTAGTCAAAAGTTAAGTATGTAACAACGATCCGCGCCGGTTCTCACCGTACAAGTCGGGCGGAATTGGTTTGATCCCCATTGCTTTCTGAGGCCCCCCTCATGAGGCTACCAGCCGAACTGCGTTAAATCGGTTCTGTTGATTTTTATCGGCAGGCACTAGGGTCGGCGGTGTACTTAGGGAGCGGCTAATGCAAAGGTGGGATACATACGATGAGCGGAATAAGCCAGAACGTAGACCTTTTGACCTCGATACCTTTCTGATTTCGATCGGCCTTGATCTAGCCGAAAAGGATGTCATCACGCTGCCAATCACGAGCCACGATAGGGACGGGCAAAGCGTTCACGAGAGACGTAAGTATCAGCTAGGGCCAAACGGACGGCTTAAGGCGTGTAGAGAATAAATGAATAGTCTTCCGGCTTGATTCTTTTGCAAAGCTCGTACATCCTCTTGGAGTCTTAAACCAGAGCGACCCCAAAATCGCTTTGAAACGCGCATGGGCCAGACGGAGTGGGAGACGTTTGGCCTTTTTCCGTATCGATCCAAATGCCCGAGATTCCTGCGACAACCGAAGAGCTCTACCGTCAGTACGATGAGGGCTACTCGCTTACTCAGATCGCTGTCAAATATAACGTCACGAGACAGGCAACCCATGACCGTTTTCAGCGGGCGGGGCTGCCCCGACGAAATGGCGGGGGAGATCACCGGCGCAGACCGAAAATCATCATCGACGTGCAGGAATTTGAGCAACCAAGGCCTAAGCAAATTAGAGATCGCACGAAAAATGGATGTCTCTCTTGATCGCCTCTGCCGCTACGTTAAAAGACATCCGCAGCTAAGCAAAATGAAGCGCGGGAGTGGACGATTTCCTCGGTTGAGAAGGATCAAGGTCGGTGAATCTTTTCTCGTTCCAAAGGTTGAAAGAGGTAAGTATAACTATACCCGCTACTATATGCTCGTTCGTCGTCTTGGCTTTCGGGTCTCGGTAACCACGGCGAAAGAAACCCAAATGCGAATCACACGAGTGGCTTGAACGTATGCGGGCTTACTGTCACACTGTTAAACAATGTCATACGCTTTCCTCTTTAAGCGGGCAAGCTCGGGTAGCATCCGGCTCTCCTCAGACGACGCTCAGGATTACGTCCCAACTGGCCCCTCAGCTACAAAGCCCTTCTGCTGATCGCGCATATACCTTCGTCGCTGTCCTTTCGAAATCTCTGCACATTGAAGTAACCAGTGGTGGAAAACTGATGTATGAACGTGTAGCCCGATAGCCTCTCGAACTCGTGGATTTCACTCGGGTCTTGTGCGTCCTCGTCTCGTCTTCTTTCTGCTATTTCACATCGAAGTATCTACCTCGCGAGAGTGGAGCATCGATGTTTTGAAACTTGAGCGGCAGCGATTGGAACTCCCAAAGGCGCGGCCCCGACTGAAGTTGATAGTGCAAGTGTGGTCCGAATGCGTCTCCTGAGTTTCCCAACTTTCCAATTACCTGTCCCGCGGCGATGTGATCGCCTAACTTGACCGTAAGCGAGCCTGTCTGCATATGCATTATGACGCTGTACTCGGAGTTGCCATGGTCGATGATCACGCAATTCCCGGCGGACGCATTAACCGGATCATGTAGCGGCCTATACCAGGTTTCGTCCGGTTCCGCTCCAGGCTTCGGGTTAGTCGGCACATCGTTGCGCGCGTAGACAACGGTTCCAGCCGCAGGCGCAAGGATCTCGCGGCCCCAGCCCGCATCGGCCGCGTTCTCGTCTGTCTCGCTTAGCTCGCCATAGTTCTGATCCAGGCCGTCTATATCGAGGCCAAACTCATCCGAAAAGTCGCCGTGGCCGCCATGGCCGCCATTTGTCACATAGTCCTGACCAATGACGCCATGACCACGAATAGGAAAGATGAGCGAAGTCTTCTGCTGGTAGTACCGAACTGGAATCGTTAAAGTCTGTTCCGCCTGCCGACCCGTCGCGCTTGTGATCGTGAGCCGGAGAGCAACGGAGTCAATCGCAAACACTTGAGCCTGGCGAAAGTAAAAGCGAAGCTCAAATGCCTCCGCTAGCGCAGTTGCACGCACCGGCGCCATGACGGGTGTGTTTGACTCGATCCGAAAGCTTGTCCGCTTGATCTTTGCCAGCATTTTAGCCGTCCAATTCTGCCGCTCAACGATACTTCCTGCGCTGTAGAGTTCTACGAGCGCAGATCTAGGAGAGAGCTCGCAATCCCTCAAACAGATCACCGCAATATCGAACACGAATGATGACGTTTTGGAGCCTCCCGGATCGTCCACCTTGTAGACATTTGCCGGAACGACCTGCAGACGAAAGCCCGGCGGACTGGCCAATAAAGGTCGGACGGCAAGTAAGCACGCGACCAAGACAAAAATTGGCAAAGCTCGACTCGTGTAAGCGCCCCTGCATTTGAAGCGCGTTGCGCTCGCGTCGCCGATTACTGAGCGAGCCGTGGTTTTGAGAAATTGCCTGCGACTCGTTCGTCGGCGATTTCTACTCAGTATTTCGCTCTTCATATGAGGTTATTAGTAGGCTAATGTTAGCGGTGTTGCCTCCTTAGTGAACCGAGATACTTGTGCGATAGTCTAAGTCATAGCGCGACCCCGTCTCTTGGAACTCAGAAGCAGGTTTGGAAATCCAAATCTATTTACGTCGAAACCAAGGTGGTTATTCGAGTACGCCTGCGCGGAGTTAGGGCGTTCGGCCATACCGACAAAGGCCTTGCTCTACATATGCAAATAAGCATCAGAAATCCAAGACATCTGCTCCGAACCGCAATTACCCTCGATTTGGAGAGCAATTATGTGTCCGTTCGCACGCGCAATGTGCACATCCTGATCTTCGACGACGTTGAGGTGCTCGACTTCTGCGGACCATAGCCCGCGGATTCGTACCAGCTCCGACCGAATCGTCGTTCTTGTCTGAACGCCTTGATTGACGGTCCTCAGATTGTTCAGAGTGTCGTAAGAGTAATAAATCGGCTGGTTGGGGCTTGAGATCGTACCGAGATCGAGCGGCCCCGGAGAGTGATCCTTTCACCTTACTTCCAGGTCAAGTATGCTGGATCTAACCCCGCCATTGTTTTGAACCACTGCAAGTCTCCTCAATCTTGGAAAGGTGGTCTTAATATCGTTAAGCTTCCAAGTCCTCACGGCTTCGTTCGTGATTTCGCCGCCACGTCCACGCGATCCAATCTCTACTATTTCGACCTCAGCTTGACGACCGGATTTGGAACTCGCCGCATTCGATACAATGTTATCTATATTGTTGCTTTCGGCTGCAACGGCGTCTCCGCTCAGGTTGGGAGAAAGAGAAGGATTTTGCAACTCTGCGTTGTCAAGATTCTCAGAAAACAGATGATAATCCGGGTTGCGAGCTCCCGATGTACCCTCCGGCATTCCCCGTACTCACTTTATGAGTCCCATGCCGCCGTTTTGGACTTGCTCGTCACGCCATTTGCCAAGCTGAGCTTCCTCCGGAGTGGGATTGCGATTCACAGATATTTTCTTATCTATGCTTGGGCTGGATTTTGATCCGAAAAAAGACAAATAACACCCCCACCGAAAAACTTATAAACTAGTAGCTACAAATGATAGTCGCCGGACGACTCCGGCTGATAAAGGATTTCTAATACCTTTAATCGGCGCAGACGCGATGGTGCGTCAACTTCAACAATCTCGCCACGCCGGTGGCCAAGCAACGCCGTAGCGAGCGGCGCGAGTATCGAAATCTTACCTTCCTCGAAGTCCGCTTCGGACGGAAAGACTATTGAATAGACTCTTTCTACGTCTGTATCCAGATCCTGCAGTCTTATTCTCGAGCGCATTGTGACAATATCAGGCGGGATCTCCTTCGATGCGACGACGTCAGCGTAATTCAATTCGTTCTCAAGTTTGCCGACGTAATGTAGATTTGCGCGATCGTTGTGATCCCGGGCCAATTCAATCATATTGCTTAGACGGTCCCGGTCGGTCTTCGTGACGTAAATTGCTTGTTTGTGGATCATTATTCTTTTTCCTCCCGGCGCGAGTTCTTCTCGAAGCGCCCGATTGGGCGGGAATGCGAAGAACGGCTTCTACTGGCCGAGATCGGTTTGGTCCAATTCGGGA